>Ga0075158_10003736_pt1 | contig 10632 bp, 11 predicted proteins | sample JI91814BDNA_FD_70968 | JGI IMG/M metagenome (GOLD analysis project Ga0075158, IMG submission 70968) | Wastewater effluent complex algal communities from Wisconsin, to seasonally profile nutrient transformation and Carbon sequestration -... | ecosystem: Engineered > WWTP > Effluent > Algae... | reverse complement strand
TTTCCCCAGGGTACCGTAATGTACGACCGCAGTGCCCGTTTTGCCGGAGTAACAAAGTATTCATTGCGCCGCATGATCAGCTTTAGCTGGGTTGGTTTAACAAGTTTTTCGATTGTGCCGTTGCGCCTAGCGACGCTCTGCGGCTTGCTCTCAGCCGTGGTAGGTTTTTTGTATGGCATCTATGCTTTGATAGTCAAATTTTACTATCAGACTGCTATAGTCGGCTGGACATCGCTCGTCATCTTGGTTTTGCTCCTGGGCGGCATCCAACTAATCTGTCTTGGTATCATCGGTGAGTACGTTGGCAAACTCTACGAAGAATCGAAACAGCGTCCGTTGTATTTGATAAACGAAGTGGTTTAGCCAATGCGCATAAGGAAAACAAGTAAGCAATGAATCAGTCTTCTTCGCAGTTTGACTGGAATGCTACGCAGTATTCTAAGTTTTTGGAAGAACGGACCAGACCAGCAGCCGAGTTAGTGGCTCGCGTGCCTATAGCCAATGTCAGTACAGCGGTGGATCTCGGTTGTGGACCGGGCAACTCTACAAGTGTAATCAAAGCCAGATGGCCAGGAGCCGACATACTCGGCATCGATAATTCCGATGAGATGCTTGAGCAAGCACGCAGCCATCATCCGAGCTTCAAATTTACGATGGCAGATCTATCAACCTGGGAGCCCACAGGACGATTTGATCTGATCTTTTCTAATGCCGCCCTGCAATGGGTAGGCAATCATGACACTCTACTCGAGAGACTGATGAGCTATCTAAACCCGGGTGGTGTACTGGCTATTCAGATGCCTCACAATCATCAAGAAGTAACTCATGCCTCTATGCGCGAAGTCGCTGTCGAGGGACTTTGGAGTGTCGATTTGAGCTCGGTGCGCAACACTCCACCAATACTGGAGGCATGCGACTACTACAATATCCTCAACAAAAGCGCTAGCGAAATAGACATCTGGGAGACCAGATATTTTCACATTATGGATAGTGTTACTGCTATTGCCGAATGGCTTAAAGGCACAGGTCTAAGACCCTTTTTGGCACCACTCTCAGAGACCGCCAAAGAGCGCTTTATGGAGCGCTACATCGAAAAATTAGAATCAGCGTTTCCAGTGCAAGCTGACGGCAAAGTGCTTTTGCCTTTTCCCAGAATGTTTATCATCGCCAAGAAGTAGTTGCATAAAGCGCGCGCGCAAATCATAACAATGCAATGATTGCTGCAATTTGTTGACGATGAATGTTTTGATGCGGCGCTGCAAAAACCAACCACTGATAAGCATTGAGTGGACCAAACCATGGATGCGGATGCTTCACTGTGGAATCAGGATCAAAACTCAATGGTGTGACCGCTTCCAAAAATTGAGTCGTCATTTGCTCAAAACGAGTCAGTGCTAGCGTCGGATCGTCAACGACGTCAGGCTTAACATCAGCTGTGCCAATGATCTTAAAGCCAGATTTACCAGTGGATAAACCGACAATCAAATCAGTTGTTGCGCTGCCAACAATTGACAGATGATCCAGAGTCATGGCAACAGACCAGTAGCGAGAGCTATCCTCCAACCCACGCAAGCGCCTTATCAATCGACGCTCGACCTGCTGCTCAGGACTGAGGCTCTTAGCCAATCTCACAATCTCTGCTGACTCACTGGCAAACTCGGCAATGGCTGATTGTTTACTTGCATTTTTGAATCGCTGCGGAAAAATTATGTACTTTGCCACAGCCCACTCTACAAAAGGAAGGCCAGCCCCAGGTTTTGCCAACTTCGGCTTATGCGCAGTAGTCATTTCAATTCCTTCTCTCGACAGAATTCAACAATATCATCCTTACTTGCATTTTGCAAGTCAAGCAATCTTCAGTCACAGGCGGGCAAACTCTGTTTTGCTAATATGGAAAGAGCGTACGAGGAACAAGCAATCAATGCGGTTTAAATCACTTTTGCTCATTGCAATTTTGCCAATAGCACTGATTCTTGCCAGCGAACAATTAGCCTATGGTGCTCCGGTGCTGGAGCTACCAAACAATCCAGCGACTGACTTGTTGCGTCGGCGTGAATTTGCACCACCCGACACTGTCATCCGCAGCAACCCCAGCACGTTATCAGGACCAAAGCCAACCCTGGAAGAGAGATACTTGCTTGTCAGATTGCCGCGGGACCAATCGTACAAAAGCCTTACAAATAGAAGCGAACGAGCAAATCTAAACGACGAATTTGAGAGAGAATATTCCAAAGCCAAAAGTGAAGGCAAGCTCAATCGATTTATCACAAGCGAACTGAGCTGGATAAAACTTTTCTGGCAGTCACGTCAGTCCGCAATACGCAGTAGAATTTTTCAAAACTATAAACCTCAGACTAAAAGCAAAGAAAAGGACCTGCAGGATTTTTTGCTAACAAGCCTGATAGACACCCTGGAGCTGCAGTGCCGCCTTTTCGACGAAGCGACTCAGTATCCCCGAAGCAATTATAAATTCTCAAGTAAAAAGCGTGCCGAATATCTGGACCTGAGAGCACATCAGAAGGCTGTTATAGAGCTTAAGAAAATGAATAAGTGCGAAGGACCTCTCGAAGAAGCCCAAATGAAGGAGGCACTAGCAGCGGTGGCAACAAATTAGCTTGCCCATACTTATGGCACTTATGCTCGAGTCAATAGCATGAGTCTATAGATTAAAGTCCACGATGACCTGATGCAGCAAGCAAGGTTTCCAAACTTACTCTATATTGGGAGATGGTAGGATTCGTCAGGTGCTTATGAAAAAATCAGAGCTGCGCTTACTAACGATTGCGTTTACGGTGACATTAGTTACCACGTCCGCCATAGCTCTAAAGCAAGCATCAGCTATTGAGCAAAACAATACTAAGTTTCACCCGCTTATCTCACAAATCGCAACTAAGTTTAAGTCCTACAGCCTGGTAGACGAAGAACCTCGCGATGCACCAGTCCGATGCGCTATACCGCTATATCCAGAGCTAAAAACAAGCAAAAGCATTGACAATGACACACACGGCAAAAAGATCTACTGGCTCTATGCAAAACAAATTGCAGAATACCTACAAAACAAAGAAGCACCTGTTGGTCAAGCCCTGGTTAAAGAATCATTTGAGCCCGAGCAAGACTACTATGAAATTATGGAAACACAGACAAAGCAGCAAGAAGCAGCCAGCGTTACAGGCATCAGTGCTATGGAGCGAATCAAGCCAGATCCAGGCAAGAAACATGGACTATTTATCATGACCAAATTAGATCCCAAAACGCCTGGCACAGATCAAGGCTGGGTTTATGCCACTGTTGGTCCCGACTATAAAAGAATTACTTCTGCTGGCCGTGTGCAATCCTGCATGGCATGCCACACAGCGACAAAGAATGACCGCCAATTTGGCAACAAATACAACCCCTAAACTCCGACGTTCAAAATACTGCCTTTTACTTCTCTTGCTCAAAGTAAGGATTCTTTAGATAGGGCGGTTGTTCTGTGGTGCGAGGTGGCTTGGCTAGCTCTACCTCTTTAAGCAAAATACTCGGTGTCACCATGCTGATAGTAGTGGCACTACGATCGGTTGGATAATCGACCACATAGGGTTGAGCATCATCACTGGCCACTTCCATCGTCAGCAAGTTTTTGCGCGGCACACTCTTGAGCCTCGCGCCGCGGATCAGTTCTTCCTTACCAGTCTTAAGATCGACCTTATAAACAAGTGTCACCGTACCCTGTCGCCCAGCATTACCACCAGCCAGCGCGCGGATAATATCGAGCGGGTTAAAGCCCGAGCCAGTGTTTAAAAACGCCGGCAGCATGCGCCTTACCACAATGACGCTCCCGAGCTCGTCTTTTTTACCCAGCTCAGTAAGCTTAAGACGTAAATCGGCAAGAGTGGTCTTAGCATCGCTACTGACAAAGAGATGCCCCGGGCTGGCATTACCGCCTCTGCTGTGCCCATTACTGGACTTAGTCAAGCGTGTAGGAGTCCTGGTACTACAGAGCGCTTTGAGCACTCCCTTCTCGACCAGCGTAAGCTTTTGCGCGGGCACCCCCTCATAATCGTAGGTCCAACCGCTCTTTAGCGGTATGCCTTGATATTCTTTGGCAAGCGGGTCGTCCAGCACAGTAAGCGATTTAGACAACACTGGTTTGCCGATTTTAAGATCATCGTCACCGCCACCAAAACCCATGATGCTATCAGGTCTGGCACAGAGCACCGAAGGCATCATTGTCGAGGCTAGTTCTGCGGCGGCTTGCTTTTCAAATAAGACAGGTCCCTGATAGTCAGAGGCGCGAGTAGCCTTAGATAATTCTTCCACGCGCTTACAAAGCCTGCGAGCGCCTTCTTCCATGGCTGCTTGATCTGGCAAATCCTGATACTTTTCGGCGGCAAAAAACTCATAGTCACTGACAATCATGCCATCAGCGCAGTATGCAGAGGCGGTGAGATAGACGAGACTGCCAGTCTCTCCATATTTAACAGCAGTGCCTTCGCTGTTCATCAGTCGCTTGGTGCGCGCACGGATATTCATGTTGACACTAGAGTCTTGCACACCTGGGTGCTCTTTAAAAATGGCAGAGATCTTGCGCACGCGGTCTGCCCACTCATCGATATTGGCATCGAGCTTAGCGCCATCCTTAATCGATATAACCGGCTTAGCGTAGGAGAAAGAATCCGGTCTATCCTCGATATTGACGTACTTGAGCTGAGCCTTAGCTCCAGCCAGAGACTCTACCGCACTCTTATAAGCGCGATCTGTTTGCGACCAGAGATCTCGCCTGATAGCATCGTAATTATCGTCGCGCACGAGCACGTTGTAGTTGCCAAAGCCAGACAAGCCGCCTGCCATAGTAGTGTTATCGAGCTTTTCATCACCGACTCTGAGGGTGACTTCAGAGTGTCTTGTGCGTGTCGAGTCTTTGTTGCTTAGCGCACCAAAACTGCCAGATATCTGGATAAACTCCTCGTCAGTGACATAGTAGTGTCCATAATACGGTAGCGGGTAATTAGGCAACTTGAGATTTTTCATGGAGCGGTCCAGCTCGTCGCCCATAGCGCGCATGACGACATCATCTTTGACCGCATCAATGGCCCTTTTAAGAGTCTCGCTGTTGCTAAATCTGACAGCTGGATTATCTGGATCTGTAGCCGGGGTAAAAGCAGCAGTATTGCCAGTGGTGGCAGTAGTCGGCTTAGCTGCATCATCCAGAGCAAAAGCACTATTGCCACAGCTAGCCGCCATAAGCAAAAGAGTATTTGCAAGCGGCAACCAAATTTTTGCTCTGTCCATTTTTACTTTCATTGATTCGATTCCATCCGCTAAATTAAAGTGCCTACAACCACTGCATACCAATGCCCAGTAGCCCAAGAGCCTGACAAAGCACTCAGCTACTTGCTTTTGTCCTCAGGAGTTGGTGGTGGCAGCACTGGTGGCTGATCCTGTTCCTTGTATTCTTTTTCTAGCTCAATATTGCGTACAAGGAGACTGGGAGCTGTGGCAGATACAGGCACCCAGCCAGACTCTGCACCACATCTGCCGTTAAATGTATCGTCGTCCTTGGCAGCACAGATGATTTTTTCGAGGGAGCTAAGCGGCGTACCCACGATGTTAACACCACGTGTCAGCTCGTCGGGACGACCATCAGCGTAGACCCTGGTGACACGCAAAGGCAATAACGAATAACTCTGCGGAGCATTAGATTGAGTGATGGTAAAGCCACCGGATATTTCGTCAATGACCAAGCCATAAGGCTTGCGCTGAGCTTTTGCCTCAGCGACGAGCATGGCGCGCAACTTGGCATAAGGCACACGCTTGGCAGAGTCGACAATGAGATTGCCCTGACGTGCTACCGGTGACTCACCGGGAGCGCCGCGACCATGACCATTTGAGTTTTCAAAGTTGCGTATCGGATTGCGCCCCATGAGAAATCCCTTGAGCACACCCTTATCCACAAGAGTGACTTTTTGCGCTGGCACACCCTCATTGTCATACTTGTACCAGCCCACAAGCGGCTTGGCACCAAAGCTATCACGAGTAGGATCATCGCTCACAGACATAAAAGGCGGCATGATTTGTTCATTGATTTTTTGAGCAAATGTCCGACCTTCGGTTTCATCTTTTTGTCTATGTCCTTCCACTCTGTGACCGAGCACTTCGTGGAAGAAAACTCCAGCCGCCTTGGAATTTAAAATGGCGGGACCAACAAATGGTTGGGCAGGAGGAGCATTGCGCAAGTCAACAACGTTTTTTGCTAGTTTGCGCACCATCTCTTCGAGCTTTTGTTGATCAGGTAGCTCGTCCATCTTGCGCACTTCCACACCATCGTAGAGTCGCACCACCATGCCATCTTTGGCAATAGCGCTGGCCTCTGTTGTGACGCGGATACTATGAGTATTGTCCTCGATGCGAGTGCCTTCTGAGTTGACCAGGTAGCGGCGCACCAGCTCTACGTTAAAGTTGACACCTGAATCATTGATCTCGGGAAACTCTTTAAAAATCGCCGATGCCTTGCGCAATCTGTCAGCCCAAGCTTTGCGATCCACTACAACTGGCTCCAGTGGCTCAGTATGAGTCTGCACCTTAGCGTCGCTAAAGTCACCGCTAGCATCATCCTCAGTCACACGCACATCGCGGTTGGCTTTGACTCGCATGATATCAGTCTGGGCACGCTTAAAAGCGCCATCAGTGGCTTCCCATAGTGCGTTGCGGATGGCGTCAGCATCATCCTCTAGAGGAAACGACCCACCGCCTATATAACCGCGACCAAAAGCAAGAGGTGTCTTAGACGGCAGCGCCGAGCGCATCTGGTGGGTATTGTCGAGAGTTTTGTTGCCCACTCTGAGCTCGCAATACAGACGGCGGCTGTGATCATCATCGTCATAACCGAGAGCACCGTAAGACGCTGCTATATTGATACTCTTGGTGTCATAAACACTATAACTGAGGAAATACAAAGGAGCTGCTGCAGCGGTTTTAAGTTTGGACATGGAGCGGTCCAGCTCCTTTTGCATCGAATCCAAAACCACGGTGTCTAACTTTGCGTTTTCCTTGATGGGAGTCAGTTGCTCGGGCTTTTTGTCGCCGTCAGATGGCGGAGCCACGCTCTGGGCGCAAACCGGCTGCATATAACCAGCAGGCAGCCAAAAGGTGCCGCTTGCCAGTAAAACGGTGGCGGCAAGTGCCCCAAATCGCTTATTAAATACTTGACCTTTAAATTTGCCGCAAGCGCCAGAATTCGCAACGAACATGTCAGGAGACCGCTTATTCATCAATGATTAACCCTGAAAATAGATGTGGTTATTGTCTCACAATACCCAAAGAGAGAATTTTTTGCTCAACAGTTTAAGAAATTACCCAATCGCCAAAAATTCGCGCATCCGGGCGGCTTCCTCAGCCGGTGAGTTGCCAAACATGCGCTTAAACTCGCGGCTAAATTGGGATGCGCTCTCATAGCCAACGCTCGTGGCCGCAGCGTTGGCACTGAGCCCATCGTGCACCATCAGAGTGCGCGCTTTGTGCAGGCGCACAGACTTAATGTATTGCAAAGGCGCAGTGGATGTTACCACCTTAAAATTGTGGTGAAAGGCTGAGACGCTCATATCAGCCTCATCCGCCAGTGACTCCACATCGAGACGACTGGCAAACTCAGAATGTATAAGTCGGAGCGTCTTGGCAATTTGTGCAAACTTACTGCGACGAGTAACGAGAGCCTTGAGCGCAGCAGCTTGCTCACCACAAAGGACACGGTAAATAATCTCGCGTACAATTTGCGGACCCAGTATGCGCGCCTCAGTGGGCACAGACAGAGCCTTGAGCAATCGCTCAGCTGCGTCCAACAACTGCCCATCAAGCTCAGTTGCAACAAAACCATTTAATACATCTGCCTCGTCTTTTGACTGATCGTTGTCCATCTCAATCAATAGCTCAGCAATAGTGGAGGGCTCCACCAAAATCTTTAGACCAAGCAAAGGCTCATCTTTGCTGGCAATAGTCTCACACTCAAAAGGCAATGGCACAGAAAGCACAAGATAATTGTTGGCATCATAGACAAAAGAATGCTCACCGACAAAGCCCATTTTGCGCCCCTGGGCAATTATCACAATACTAGGCTCATAAATGACAGGACCACGAGGGATAGGCGTGCTCACGCGCATCAAGCGCACTGCACTCAAAGCAGTATCGTTGTAGCCGTCGCCTGTGGTGAGACGCTCAATCATCTCAGCCAGTCGCGTATTGGTCTTAAGCTCAGCAGTCGGACTCATTGGCCCCCCTCAAGCACACTCCTCCATATTAGAGGATTGGGCAAGACTTTGGCAATATTTGAGTCTACACAATTGCAATTCAAGAGAATTAGGCAAGACCGCAGGACAATCAGGCATTGAACTACTGGTAGGTTTGGCGGTAAATTGGTAACACAGCGGCCAGTGCAGCGCAAGCACAGCGCCCAACAGCAGCCACCACATATAGTGCCTCGGCAATAGAGCGCACCACCAACGGCAAACAATTTTGTAGATAGATAGAAGGTCAAAAATGCAACTGAGACAACTAGGTAAAAGCGGACTCAAAGTATCCTCAATAGGACTAGGCTGCATGGGCATGAGCGAGTTTTACTCCCCAGCTCAGATGGATGATGCCCAATCAATCAAAGTCATACACAAATATCTAGAAATCGGCAACTTCCTCGATACTGCTGATATGTATGGCACTGGCAAAAACGAAGAACTAGTAGGCAAAGCCATCGCCGACAGACGAGACAAGGTAGTACTGGCTACAAAATTTGGCAATGTGCGTGGACCTAATGGCGAGTTTAACGGTGTGCGCGGCGACAGAGAGTATGTGCGGCAATGCTGCGAAGCCAGCTTGCTCAGACTAAAAGTAGACCATATCGATCTCTACTATCAACATAGAGTCGACGCCAAAGTCCCAATAGAAGAAACTATTGGCGCCATGAAAGAATTAGTAGAAGAAGGCAAAGTGCGCTATCTGGGCATGTCAGAGGCAGCAGCCAGCACAATAAGACGAGCAGTAAAGGTGCATCCGATAGCAGCATTGCAATCTGAGTATTCACTCTGGAGTCGCGAAGTCGAAGCCGAAATCATACCGACGGTGCGCGAGCTTGGTATTGCCTTTGTAGCTTACAGTCCTCTAGGACGAGGCTTCCTCACAGGACAATTTAAAAAGTTTGAGGACCTGCCAGCTAATGACTATCGTCGTTTTGCGCCGCGCTTTATGGCAGGTAATTTTGACAAAAATATTGAACTCGTCAAAAAAATTGAATTTATGGCTGCTCAAAAAGGCTGCACACCAGCACAATTAGCTCTTGCCTGGGTACTGGCTCAGGGCGAGGACATGATTCCTATTCCTGGCACCAAAACCATGCAACGCCTATTAGAAAACATGGGAGCAGCGGATTTGCAGATGAGCAAAGAAGAACTCGCCGAAATTGAGAAAGTCTTCCCCGCCGGTGCAGCCGTAGGCGACCGCTATCACGAAGCAGCAATGAAGGCTGTTAATCTGTAGAATACCATCTCCCTAAATGCGTTCAAAAACATGAAGGCACGAGAGCCAAAAACCGGCTACTTATTAGAGCTATACTGACTCTTCAGATCTTCAGAGCACTTACTCATTTTAGCTAGATAGTCCATATTCCCACCATTTTGTGCCGACAATTTGAGCAAATCATCAACACCATCAACGTCAATTCTTTTGCCCTCATTATCACTCGTACCACGCGGATAATAGCTACCTTCCAGGAGCATCTTGGTACCTGGGGTGTCGCCAACAGAGTTGCGCTCAACAGCAGCTCTTAAAAAATGCGCTGCCATCTCTTCATAGACTGCACCTTTTTCAGCCGGAGCGTCAGCTGGACTAGCAACTGCATCAGCTTTCATCCTTTCATATTCATTACTTGCATCAAAATCAGCAAAATCGCGACACGAAGAGGGAGTATTTGAATTATCAACCGACTTATCAAACATAGCTCTTACACTCCAGAGGCAGGGAACATAAAGATTATTGCGCTCACACAGTGCAATTGACGTGAGATAACAACTACTAAATGACTCAGCCTAGAGCGGCCAGCACTCAAACGATCGCAAATGAAATAAGCGAAAGCACTGCCTACTTTGCTCTGCGATCAGGATTTTTCAACTCATCGACACAGGCATTCATTTTATTCAGATGTTGCGCATCACCACCATTTTGCGCAGAGAGCTTAAGCAAATCATCGACACCGTCATAACCTTGAGCCTTACCACTGGCATCGATAGCGTTCCGCCCCAGTTCACTGCCCTCAATCACTAGCTTGGTCGACGCCATATTGCCTTCAGCATGATGGTGCACGGCTGACTTCAAAAAATTAGAGGCCATGTCCGCGTAGAGTGCGCCCTTTTTATCGGGAGTGGCTGTCTCCAATGCCGCTCTATCGCTCATAGTCCTTTTATAGTCCTTGACTGGGTCGTACTCAGTAAAAGCTTTGCAAGCAGGCGGAGTCTTTGAACCGCTGAACAAAAAATCCAAAAACATAGACAAACTCCAATATTTGGGGAAAGCCTGGAGATTATTGCCCAAACAACGTGTAAGTCTCGTGAAAATAGAACACTTTCACAAGACAAGCCCACACGCTACAAAAACCAAATCTCACCGGCTGAC
>Ga0075158_10003734_pt1 | contig 10633 bp, 16 predicted proteins | sample JI91814BDNA_FD_70968 | JGI IMG/M metagenome (GOLD analysis project Ga0075158, IMG submission 70968) | Wastewater effluent complex algal communities from Wisconsin, to seasonally profile nutrient transformation and Carbon sequestration -... | ecosystem: Engineered > WWTP > Effluent > Algae... | reverse complement strand
GACACCAGCGGAAGCTCGAAGACCGCGCTAAGCGGATCAACCGCCGCCGCGCCAGGTACCTCAGGACAGCAGCAGGGGCAAGGCATGATGCGCGGTGGCGGCATGATGGGCGGCATGGGCGGGATGATGGGAGGGCAGGGAGGGAGTGGAAACTCCAAGGAGCGACCGCAGATTCTCACCACTGACCCCGATCTGTTGGGCACTGAGGACGAAAGTAATTCTGTGGCGTCAGGCATCCTGGGACGTGACACTGCTAGCGACCCGAACAGGGATAGGTGATGACCGCGCCCTTGTCCCGCGCCGAGTTCACCAGTGCCACTCAGTTCCTGCGCTCGTGGGCGGTCACCAGGCACCCAGGTCATCGCTACCACGAACACATGGCACAGAATCTGGCGTTCACCACAGCGCGCCCCGCTTACGACCCCTCCGTGGCGGATTTCACCCCGCTCATGCTCCCCATGGTTGATGCGATGGTGGCACAGGCAAAGTTGTGCGCGCGCAAAGTCCGCTCGCCACGGTCTGCTTCATCCGATGGGACCAGCGCGGTCTTGCACGCGCTTCAACAACGACGAAACCCCGCCCCCGACATGAGATACGCGAGGCGATGAGATGGATGAGTACAGTCTCCAACAGGAGATAAGCGCGCTCACGCAGCGGCTCAGGGACGTTAACCGTCAGGTGAACGTCTTACCTACGCCTGCTCAGACCGCGCAGATAGAAAGTCTGAACGCACAGATTGCAGAGCGCCGTAGAGACCTGGATGCGTACCGCACGGACATTTCTGGGAGCGACTTGTTGAAGGGGTTCACGGGCGCGCCTCACGACTTACCTCAGGCACCTTCCCCCTCTTCAGGCGGCGCAGAGGGCGGGGATGTTCCACCCTCGCCTCCACCGGAGTTCCCCCCTCCAGTAGGGTCGGCTACAGGTCCCGACCTCAGCCAGCCGATTCACCTAGCACCTCCTGTTCCGGGGGAAACAGTGTTCCTCCCACTCACGGGAGCGGACCAGTACGACAACATCATTCGCGAAGCTGATCGGGCATTGGTTCGCGTGAACGACGCAGCGTTCGACTTGGAACCGGACGACATATGGAACCCTGAGTCAGCACACCTTGGTGGGGCTGATGGACCGGACAACATATCTTCGTTGACGGCAGTTACCAGCCGCATGAACGACATCACCAAGAACGTACAGGGTGCGTTTTCCGACCTTGGGGACACCATAAATTCTCAACCCGAGGGAACGTGGACAAACAGGTTCCGTGACATGTACGCACCAACTCTGACCTCCGCCAACGAAGGGGTTGCTGAAGGTGGTCCTGTCGCCAATGCGGTGTCCAGCACCGCTTCGTCAGGGGAAAATGTCAACGACGCCTTCTCCAGCTTCCACGGAGCCATCTCTTCGGCACGCAGTGCCATCGCTGATCTGTACGGTACTGACGAATTCGGGAACCGGTACCTCGACACTTCACGAACGCTGGCTGTGGACCCGTCCATATCGGACCCCGCTATTGCGGCAATGATGGCGCTCGAAGATTCCAATGGAATCCTCGCTACAGCTATCGACCCGTGGAGCATCAGCACTCGACTGGCAGCCGGGGAAACCGCAGGGGACACCTCGACAGCCAGTACAGGAGAAACATCGACCGTATCCCCTGTGTCTTCCACAGGGGCGGGAGGAGCGTCCAGTGGAAATGTGGGTGGAGGTACCTCGGGGGAAACAACAGGTTCGGACAGCGCTCTAGACTCCCTGCTTGGCGCTCCTGCGCAAAGCGCCCCGCAGCTTCAAAGCCCCATGGGCGGAGGCGGCATGCCTATGTCCGCCATGCCTTCGGTGCCCTCGATGCCCACTATCCCGAACATCCCTGACATTCCTACAGGGGACAACGAAACCGCTGCTCCTGGCGATACTCAGCTCTCCTCAGATGACAACGCCCCCAAGGACGCCAAGCCTTCTGCGCTGTCGCACGCAGCGGGAGATTCCGCGCGAGCCGCGACCCCTGATTCGTCGGCAACGACCGCCGCTGCCATGCAAAGCGCTATTCCGCGACCGGGAGACACTGTTCGACCCGGCGCTCTCGGCGCGGACGGACGCCCCTTGGACAAGGATGGGGACGGGCGCATGGACAGCGACGCCCTAGCGGCCACCCGTGAGAACGCTGACCGTAACGGCGATGGTTTCCGTGATGAGTTCAGGTTCCCGCTGAATGTTAACGGGGAAACCATTGACGTGACATGCGATGACCCGCGTCTGGCGGAGATGATGACCCGCTTGGCGGAGGGTGAGCACGGTGACCCCGTGAGCATCCTCGACGCTGCGAAGGCGACAGGACTTGACCTGGAGGACTACGGGCAGAAGATAGACACCCTTGCGCTCAAGCCTGGTGACGTGGTGCTGGGCACCGACACGGGTATGTATATCGGAGAAGGAAATGTCCTCACCGAGGGCGGCGAGGTCAAGAGACTTGTTGACGTGATGGACTATCGCATTTCCAACCCGGAGGTGTATCGTCTTGACGTACCTGAACTACCAAGTTCAGACGACGTGATACCCGTGGTACCCGAGCAGAGCGAATCACCAGAAAACAGCACTTCTGGACCCACACCCGAACCCGCGCCAGTGGCGGCGCAACCCGACACGGAAACACCCACACCAGAAGAACCCTCCGCCGCCACGGCACCCGCTCCAGCTCCCGACACTTCGGCGACAGATGATGCGTTGGAAGCGATGCTCTCGGGGAATGTGGAAACGGGAATCCAAGATATGGAGTATCAGGGGTACGCGATGGGCGGACCCGATGACCCATCTTCGTCTTCCGCTAACACCACGGGAATCCAGGACGTGGAATATCAGGGGTACGCGATGGGCGGACCCGATGACCCCGCCGCGCGGTAATGTGCTAACCTCATATAAACATCTGTGAGGAGATTTCGATGGCACGCCGACGCCCACTGCGACGCCTGTACCGCAAGACGAAGCGGGCGGTTAACACAACCACCCGGAAAGTCATCGTGGCGGCGGCACTCATCAGTGGCGGTACTAGCCCTGCGACAGCCGCGTATATCGCGCCAGATTCCGCGCTAGGACAGCTCGGGGCGAGTGCTCTGACGCTTCTTGGAGTGTGAGGCATGCCTGACGCGATGATGTCACGGCACCTGTTCGGGAGAAGACACATGACATACGGTACGGAGCATATCCACGGATACCGCTCAGCGGATGAGGCGGACATCGTGTTCATCACGGTGAACCAGCGCGACCAGGTTCTGTATGCGACTGCACGTGCACGTACGACCGCAACGCGCTTGAGGGTGGAGCTGTCGCAGTTCGAGAACCCTGACGGAGATTACGTACAGGACCATGCGCTATCCAGGAGAGTCCAGAAGTGGGTGCGCGACAACTGGCGCAAGTTACCGAACCCCGCATGAGGTACGGCTCATCTGCACGGATGATTAGGTAGAATCAACACCATGTCTCAAGTACATGCCGCCTTCAGCACAGCGGGAGCCCTGGTCGCTCAGCGTGCCATGATCGACTACAACGCTCTCGACGCTCTCGTGGACCCTTACCGTGTGCACCCCGACACGGATGGGCGTGACGAAACGGTCATCCTGCGCCGACTGGAATCGCTGGTCTCACGCCTGAAAACTTTGTCGGGGAATCCTTCCACCGCCGCGCAGGTGTCGCGGCGCGGGGCGGACATCGCGCTGTCGGGTACGGTTGAAAACGGTGGGGACGTGACACTTGGTGCGGGGCTGGTGGCTGTCGCTAAAATCGTGGACGATTGCCAAGGTCAGCCCGCCTTTAGCGGGCGGGCAGGCGAGTGCATTCGTACCATCACACAGCGGCTTCCACGGTCGGTACCGTAAACCCTCCCTGTACATACTTCGCGCACGAAACTCCCGTGGGAACGGGAATCCGCTCATGTCCTATTAGACTGGGTGGAACGAACACTCAACACGCACTTCAGCCGTAGAGGACCAACGTGACTCAGCCAGACGGAAGCACCCCTCCTGTCACAGGAGGGGACGGGAACACTTCCCCGTTTCCCGTGCCAACGCCGCCCATCCCTGGAGGCATCGACCTGCCAGGCACGGGGCTGGGGGGAACTACCTCTTCTGAGGTAACCAAATGGGATGTTGACGTGCTGGAGAACTTCGCAGCGGAGATGGACCGCCACGCAGCGGTGTTCAGCGGTATCGCATCCACTGCACCCGACGTTCTATCCAAGATCACGGGAGGGGCTCCTGTAGAAGACGCTGCCCCAGTTCACCTTCCCACTATTCAGGGGATAGGGGAAGTTCTGGAAATCATCAGTGGCAAGGCGACAAAGCTTGCAGGGTCTCTTACCCGCGACGCGGTGGCGCTACGTGCGTTTGCCAAGGACGCTGCGGAGACTGACGCCGACAACGCATCCTCTCTCAACAACGTAGACGGGCAGGTATAGGAGACACCATGAAGCTCATCACCGAATGCACCGAGCCGTCCCCTGACCGTGGCGCGGACTCCACGCAATACCTTCCCATCGTTGAGGACGGACGCATTGACACCACCATCTACCAGGTGGACGCGAAACTTGACGAACTCAACAAGGCGACGTTTGACTTCGACCCGGAATCCATCCGAAGCATGCACGAGGGTAGTGACGGAAACGGGTGCACGGATGTCGTTCCCGCGCCGTCTCTAGACATCACCGCTCTCACCACGTTCATCACAGCACTTTCCGACGCGGTGAAAAGCGTTGACACTACGTTCGTCACCTCTGCGGGTGAACAGATGGTGCAGAAGGCTATCGACATCCGTTACGGCGCGTCAGGAACCTCGCTCGCAGACATGGCTCAGGCTTTGGAAGGGCTCGACGCCCTGGTGGGATCGGTTTCCATCAAGACCGAGGAACACGCAAACAACGCGTACACGTCCCTCCGTAAAGCCATCACCGACACGCGGAGCATACTCGCGAAGGCTGTTCGATACGCAGATGAGTCGGTACCCAGCAATCCCTACGAGGCCACGATGAAGGGTATTGGGGAAGGTATGCCTGCTCTCGTCACTATTCCGTGGGATGTGACAAGAAACCTCTTTGACTTCATCGGTGGGCGGGAGTTCACGTTCCCTCCTGAGGCGCTGCAGGACGCTGAGCAGGCTATCGCTCAGAGCACAACTAACATCACGGCTTCGGAGCAGGCGTTGAATGACGCACTGTCCGCGCTCAACAAAGCGGCGGAAGAAGTTCCTACCCCCATTCCTGGCGGAGGACTCACCACGTCAGTATCGACCAACGACAAGAAGGTTGTTGACGACACTGTTCTTCCTGCCCCCGCGCCTGTCGCTCCTCTCAGCGGTGGTGGAGGCGGTGGAGCGCCGATCAGCGACGTAGGGACACCTGAGCCTTCTCTGGAAGACAAGCTCCGTGAGTTGATGAACACTGATCCGATGGCGGGCATACCACCAAGCGGCGGAATGCCCAGCGCCGGAATGCCCTCGATGGGTGGAATGCCGTCCATGGGCGGCGGGGGAATGCCTTCGGATATGGGATCGGGGATTGGCAGCCCGCTCTCCGACGCACTGGGCTCCGAAGAGCTGTCCAAGCCGCTCGATGACCTCATGGGCGACGACGAGGAGGAACTCGAAGAGCCGCTGGACGACCTCGCCGAAGACGAAGAAGAGGGCACCGAGGAGCCGCTGGCTGATCCGGGCGAAATCGGTGAGGACGGTGAACTTCCCGAAGGAGAAGACCCGACCGAAGGTGACGAGGACACCGAGGGTGAGGAACTCCCCGAGGACGGGGACGCGCCTGTCGAAGCCGAGGCTGAGGTGGACCCGAACTCCGAGGAAGCCCGCACCGCTGATGTCGGCAACGGACGCCAGGTGTTGTTCCCGAACGCTAACCTCGCCGCGCTTGCAGAGGGTCTGGCGACCCCTGGCAACGAGAACAAGACCCTCCGCCTGACCGCTTCTGAGCTGGGATTCTCGATCCCACCGGATGGGCAGGATATCGGCAAGCAGGTTCCGACGAGCTTGCTCCGTGAGGGTGACGTGGTGGTAGGCGCTGCGGGTGAAGGCATTTACATCGGTACTGACGAGGTGCTGATGGAGGGCGGCAAGATCGTTCCGCTCAGTGAAGCTGCGGTCTTCGACGGTCAGAACCAAGGCATCTTCCGTCTCGATGAGGGCGGCGGGATGGGTGGGGACACCAGTTCTTCATCCGCGACCGACGCGCTCACGGGGGTTGCACAGCCCGTGGGTGACGGAAGCACGTCACCTGTTGGCGGTACCGACCCTGCTGTGGACGCCACACCGAGCGTCTCGACGCCGGGGGATGTCACCGAGCAGTCGGGAACCCCTGGTGTTCCCACTGACGAAGAAGCAGGGTTGTCCAGCACGGACGACACCGCTGCAGGTGCAGCGTTCGGCGAGACCGACAACGGCGCTGGCGGGCTGAACCCCGACGACGTGTTCCCAAGCAGCTAGTATCTGCGACAAGTAAAGAGCCCGCGACCGGTGATCGCGGGCTCTTTACTTGCGTTTGCACGCGGAGCAGGAAGGGTCACCACACCGCGCGCATCGCCAGAAGACTGACCTACGCCGCGTCGGTATACCCGTACGGCTGGTAATGCTCAGGAACAGGCGCACCTTCTGAATGAAGTGCGTGCATCATGCGGAAGTACACCTCAAGAGGGGTTTCGTCCCCTTCGGCGGGAATCTTGATAACGTCAGGATTGTGACCGCGAGGACATGTCACGAGGACCAATATCCCGCGCTCGACCTTCGGTGTTGCGTCCATGGTTACAGGTTATCCACAGAAGTTATCCACAGTCAAGCACAGACCTGTGGATAACTTCCCGGCGCACTCTCGGTTCAACGCTAGCCGACGTGCCCTAAACGACGGCGAACCTCGGCGGTGTTGACGAGAACGACCTGTTCTGAGCCAGGCAGTAGATGCTCGATGGCGTCGCCCGCAAGCGAGGTGACCATCGGAGCACGGGCAGCAGTGACTTCGGTGTGATGGAAGTCGTAAGGCGACGGGGCGGTGAAGGGGCGGGGGTGGGTGCTCACGTCAGAACTCACTCTCTGCGACAAGAAGGCGGGAAATGTTGGAGGGGATGGCTGCGGAGCCACCGCATCCACACAGGAGACGAGCAGCGGTGTGCGAATCAGGGCAGCACGCGTTGGCGTGAAACTCATCCCACCACTCCTCGTAGGTCATTGCGGCTTCGATACCTTCGGGGGCGGTGTTCATGTCTGCTTCGATATCGCACATTTCGGGCTCCTGTGGTGGTGTTAATACGAGGTTAGCATGTCGCACGTAACGACGCAACACCAACTCCCGATAGAATCAGAACTATGCGTACAGCAACTTCGTTACTAGCGGTGCTCGCCATGTCCGTGGCGGTACCCGCGCTAGCAAACGCCGCGCCCACCACAGTTGTGGAACCCGCTCCGGGTGAGGGAGCAAACGTTCCAGGGATGATCTACGGAGTCGCTGTGAACACCGCGTGCGACGGGGAGTTCCCTTTTGGACGTACGGATAAAGGATTGACTTTGGCGTGCGTCACGGTGGGGGAGGACGACGAGGGTAGCCCTACGCATCGTTGGGTGCGCAGCGTCCCTATCGCAGGTGTACGGCAGCCGCAGTCGATATGTGAGAAGGAGTATGGTATGGCGGCGCTGTCTCCACAGAGTGAGGCGATGTTGTGTACTCCGCAATCCAGAACGGGACCTCCCATGTGGACCGTGGACGCGGACATTTGACCAGGGTTCTGGCGGTAGCGGATACCACCGAGAACTGGTCGGAGGAAACTCTTCTCGCCGCGAAGTCGGTTGATGTGATCCTGTCTCTCGGGGACATGTACCGCGTTGACCTGGAGCGCCTCAGGGGTGGTGCGCCTATCATGGGCGTATACGGGAACCATTGCAGTCCTGACTACATCGGGAAGATGGGCGCGCTAGAGCTGTCCAGCAGTGACGCCCCGGTAGCGGTTACCAGACTCAACAACGGACTTACCATTCTCGGCGTATCAGGGTGTGTGCGATACAGCAACGCTGCGTACCATCAATGGACGCAAGAGGAATACCGCGCGTTCCTGGGCAGCGCCCCGCGCTGTGATTGGGTAGTTACGCACTGTCCTCCGCGCGGGGTCAATGACCATGACGACCCTGCGCATCACGGTATTGACGCACTGCGGGACTACCTCGATAAATTCGCTCCTGCGCATCTGTTCCACGGGCATACCTACCCCGAAGACCCGCTCACTAGGGTAGGGGACACCAAAATTCACTACGTCCACGGGTGGGATGTGCTGGACGTTTGACCATGCAGCACGTACCCTGAAGCAGGTAAGCCCCGATCCAGCTAGTTCGAGAAATCGAACCGAGTCGCTCGGGGCACCTGCGCTTCAGGGGTCAGGATTCTTCGACCGCCGCTTTCGGCTCCGGTACGGCAATGGGCTCCACGTCAGGAGCGCCGTCAGTCGCGCCCTCGTAGGGCTCCACAGAGGTCACCGCGCGCCATCGTGTCCCCTCGGTGAGGATGACAGGACCGCCGTTGACCGTGGTGGGGAACGCGCGAATCGGAGTCTTGAGGGTGCGAGTCGCCTTCTCCATGATCTTGAGCGACTGCGAACCGAGAACCTTGACCAGTGCGTCAGCGTCGGTGGGGACCTTGCCGTCCACGATCCCCGCAGTAGCCAGACGCACGGAGGCTTCCCTCGCAGGATACTGGCTGGGGTCGATGAGCGGGCAGCGGGCATCGGTGTCGTACTCAGCGGGGAAGCCGTCCGAAAGGGTTGTCACCTGAAGCGAAGTACCTACGACACGTAGCTCCACTGTGTGATCGGCGTCCTTGTCCGTCTTGCGCGCGATGGACTCCGACTTATCGCACATCGCCTTTACCCACGCGGTGTGGGGCGCGGGGAGCAAAATCGGGTGAGGTAGCTGTCCTTGAACGGGCACCGCGAACTGTCCAGCGGTGTTGCCGTCGTAGCCGACACCTACGAGCAGCGTCCCGAAGCCAACGTCATCTCCCGACTCGCCTTCGGTGGTGTAGAGGTACAACCCCGCCATGGTGGGGTCTTCATCGGGCTTTGCATATGTGGTCAGCTTCACGGCGTCAATGAGCAGCGTGAAGTCCTTGGTGGATAGGTTGAGTGCCATGTTGACATCATAACAGCACCCGTGGAATTCAACATGCCGTCACGTCCCCTGTGGACCCCGCTTATGTAGATGTACAATCAACAAAGACACCAAGGAGACCTATGCCTAGTTCTTTAACCTTCACACGTGAAGGCGCGTCGGCTGTCGCCACGCCAGTTCTCGATGGCATGCCCGTTATCGTAGGTGACGAGCTGCTCGTCACCGACATGAAGAGTGTTCTCAGTGGTCAGTGTGCAGACCCGTGGTTTCCGCCAAATGACGAGGAAACTCCCGTGTTCAACCTCTGCGCGGCGGCGGTGGTCTGCGGTGCAGACTGCGTGAGTACGGACACAGACACGGACGTGCCCTTCCCTTTCTACTGACGCCACGGTTCGTGTGCCGTTATGCTGGTGCGGTATCTACTGAGGAGAGTTGTGCCGTTCAACGCCATTGACGCCGCGCGGACAGGTGTCGTAGACCAGCTAGTCGCCATGTACGGTGAAGCTATTTCGCATACCGTTGACCACCTTCGTCAACACGTAGAGCAGCACTCCAGCCCGTTGTACGCATACACCCTTGGTGTTGATTCCTGGCGTGCTGTTGCGCGACGCGCGATACCTGCCACTCTCCCGTACGCCGATAAAGCGGACCTGTGTGTGATGTGCACCCTCCGTGGCATGGAGGAGGTGTACCGCGACACCCTCACCGTGCACCTCCGAAACCTATGCACGGGGGAAGACGCGCCTGTGTACGACCTAACATACGCCCTCACCGCTGTGTTGTCCTCGGAGCACTAGCGCTTGAAGGATGTTGTATAGGGGTGCTATACTCATCGCAACACCAGCGCTTGAGGAGACCCATGACCCACCCCGACAAGTTGTTCTCCTTCGATTTGGAGACCACCGGACTCAGCATCAGTGCGGATCGAATCGTGTCCGCAGCGGTGGTGGGGGACTTCCTCCCCAACGGGGGTAGGAAGATATACCTCAACCCCGGAATCCCCATCCCGCCAGAAGCAACAAAGGTCCACGGCATCACCAATGAAATGGTGGCGGATCAGCTACCGTACGAGGAGGGCGTTTACCTCATTCATCGCATGGTTTCCTGGGCGTGGAACAACGGGGGAACGATGGTCGGGCACAATATCCACGGCTTCGACCTCCCTATGCTTCGCATGCAGGAGCGCGCGGTTTTTGGTAGCGCATACACTCACTTCGGGGACACCGTTGACACACTGAAAGAGTTTCGCAACGCTTTCCGAGGGGAACCCGCGACGCTCGTCGCAGCATGTGCAAAGCTGCACGTTCCACTGCACGACGCGCACGACGCGGCGGCAGACGCGTGGGCGTCTCTGGGCGTGGCTCGTGCCCTCTCCGTAGTCTCCTGAACTGATACGATAGGTACAACATAAATACTCGCGAGCATCTGCGCGCGAGACAACGTAAGGAGGTGCGCAACTACCGCCCTTGCGAGAGCTGTAGTCGCGCAAATATCTATGAGAGCC
>Ga0075158_10003730_pt1 | contig 10643 bp, 5 predicted proteins | sample JI91814BDNA_FD_70968 | JGI IMG/M metagenome (GOLD analysis project Ga0075158, IMG submission 70968) | Wastewater effluent complex algal communities from Wisconsin, to seasonally profile nutrient transformation and Carbon sequestration -... | ecosystem: Engineered > WWTP > Effluent > Algae... | reverse complement strand
GGTTGGTAGTAGCGGTCTTTTTCAGCAAGCTCTTCCACATAAGGCTTGTCAAATAAACCTAGGCGGAATTTTATTCTCAGTATTCTTCGTACAGCTTCATCAATGCTGCTCATTGGTATCTTTTTTTCTGTTACCAGTTGCTGCAGGTTTTCAACATAGACATTGTCAACCATATCCATCTCAACACCCGACATGAAGGATTTTAATGCCGCATCTTTTCTGTCTTTGGCAAAGCCCTGTGGTATCAGGTTTTCTACCGATCCCCAATCAGATACTACAAAGCCATCATGCTTCCAGCGTTGTTTCAAAATAGATGTAAGTGTATAATAATTTGCCGAGGCAGGCACACCGCTGATGTCGTTGAAAGCACTCATGAGGGTTGCTGCACCTGCTTTTACACCTGCTTCGTAAGGCGGCATAAATGTTTCCCACATTGTTTGTGCAGATACATCGGCATAGCGGTAATCCCTGCCACCTTCTGATAAACTGTAACCGATATAATGCTTCAGGCAGGCGGCAATTGAAAAGGGATCAGATAAATTTTTACCTTGGTACCCTTTTACTGATGCTACTGCAAAAACAGCATTAGTGTAGGGGTCTTCTCCATAGCCTTCCGCTACTCTTCCCCAGCGGGCATCACGGGCCACATCTATCATAGGAGAAAATGTCCAGTCAACACCTGATAATTTTGATTCTTTTGCAGCTACAGCACAGGCCTGACTTACCAGATTTGTGTTCCATGAACAAGCTTGCGCTAAAGGTATTGGGAATACGGTGCGGTAACCATGTATTACATCAAACCCCATAAGAATCGGAATACCCAAACGTGATTCTTCCATTGCTTTACGCATAATATCATTTCTGTAAACGGGGTTTATGCTCCGGTAAATCAATGAACCTATCTCCGGTCTAACTGCTTTCTTGATGGCTTCAATATTATTCGGGTTTGCATTTTTTCCATAGGTCCACTGGTTGGTTTGAAGAATTTTTTCTTCCAGTGTCATTCTTTTTAAAAGATCATTGACGCGACTCTCGATGGAAGCTTTTTTGTCTCTATAAACAGGGGAATTTTGCTGTGCATAGGTTATGCAAGAAAATGAGATAATAATAAACGTAACAAATGTTTTTTTCATAATAATTTATTTTCCACTCACCCTGCTGCCGAGCCAGCAAATAGGTGATCTGCAATCATTTTCCATCTTTCCCTACACTTTTTAGCTCATTCAAAAAATTACATCCAACAAAAGTAGCAGCGCATAAAGTGTTGCTTGTATACCAGATAACTTTCATCAATTAGTTGAGACAAAGTCATATTTATTTGTTCAGATATAACCGCATATTCCATTTTGCTGCTTTATAAAGGTCTAATTCTATAGTACGCCCATTTGAAAGCGTTAAAAACAGGTTGGCAGGAAACTTACTTAACGTATAGGTATAAAATGAATTTTTACTGGTTGTTCTGTTTGCCACGTTTGTTAAAATACAGTCATTTGTAGAGATTATATCTGTCAGCGTTAATACGTAGCCAGATCTATCTTTTCCTGTTAAAGAAACAGCAGTTCCATCTGGTGCTCCCGTTGTGGTAGACATTTGAATAGTAATAGTATTCCCACTTTGTGGTGTGGCAGCAATATCATAAAAGTCGAAAGTTTCGGATGTATTGAACCTGTATGTTTGATAAACTGTTCCTCTATATGCATCACCACTCCAATATCCCTTTAGTACACTATCGGTTAGCCCTTTGTATTGATAATGCATTTCGCCTTTTCCTTCTTTAATTCCGTCCTGGAAATTACCTGTATAGTAAGTGCTATCCGAAAAGTAATAGATACCCCTTCCATTGGGTAATCCGTTTTTAAATTGACCAATATAATGATGAGTACCAACAGCTTCTCCCTGACCGTTTGCAAATCCATTTTTACATGCCCCTTTATAGCTGCCAATCAGGCTGGAAAGTTCAACCTTACAGGTGGGAGTAACATCTTGTGCTGATAAACTATAACATCCCAGAAGAAGAAGGAGAAAAAAAAACAGCGATGAATTGCAAGGAAAAGCTTTCATTGTGAGGCTATTTATATTTTTGTTGCATCTCATTGTAAAAATTTTTGAGCGTATAAAAAGCCCTCTTCTTTTTACCTGTTTCAGATATAAGCCCCTTGCGGTTCCAAAAATCCTGATAATAAGGATGCTGCCTGCGTGGAGAGCGAAAGTCAACCAATATCCAGGGAGTCATTCCCCGCAATCCACTGATAGCCGTAAGCATGGTAATTTGATTTTTGTACAACAGTTCCTGGTATTCTTCACTCCATCTTGTTTGGTCATTGGCATGATAACCTCCTAAAGCATCAGCGCCGAATTCGGTTACTACCACGGGTTTATTGAACTTGATATTGAACTTATAATTAAGCATATCGCTGTTACTGCTCCAATACCACCCCGCATATTCATTAAAACTTACCAGATCTAATTTTTCTCCTAGCGGATCCTCAACTACCACATCATTGCCTTTGCGGTGTATTTCGAGTGCCGCTGCCACTAACCGTGTATCATCTAGAGCATGAGCCACTGCCGCAAGCTTATTCATAAAAATATTACGTGGTTGGCTGATAGGTGTTTCATTTCCGATAGACCACACAATCACACTGGAGCGGTTTTTATCCCGGGTCATCAAATCAGTTAGCTGTTTCTCTGCATTTTGATAAGTACCTTCATTTAGCCAGGAGATAGTCCAGTAAACAGGTACTTCCGCCCAAACCAGCAAGCCCATTTCGTCAGCAAGTTTTACCATCTCTTCGCTGTGTGGGTAATGCGCCAATCGCACATAATTACAGTTCAGTTCTTTTGCCCATTGCAGCATCATACGCATATCTCCTTCCCCGCGTAAACGGCCGGGGATCAGGGGATTTTCGTCATGCATGGAAATGCCACGGAGAAATATGGATTTTCCGTTCAGTAAAATATCCTGCCCTTTGGTTTCAATGGTGCGAAAACCGATTTTATCAGTCACTTTATCAGTTATACTCCCAATTTCTACTTTATATAATTTGGGATTTTCCGGAGACCAGTAATCAAGTTTCTTAACCGGGAAATTAAATGAGGCCCTGCCAGTTGTGTCTGTTGTAATAATTTGCTTTATTCCAGCTTCAGGTATACTAATAGTTATGGCCTGCACTTTATCAGTTCCATTTAACTGAATAAAACCTTCCATCTTATTCAGGTTTCCTTTTGCCAGTTGTACTTTATAATCCTGGATATACGTTGCTGGTAATTCTGCCAGTAAAACATCTCTGGTAATTCCACCATAGTTCCACCAGTCTGTATTCACAGTAGGTATTTCGTCCTGAAAGCGTTTGTTGTCGGCCTTTACAACTACAAAATTTTCTCCTTTGACCAGTTTTCCGGTAACATCAAACTGAAAGGGTGTAAATCCTCCTTTGTGAATGCCTAGTTTTTTTCCGTTCAGGTAAACATGTGCCTCATAATTAACAGCACCGAAATACAAAATGTATTTTTTATCTTCTTTAGGGTCTGTTTTAAATTTCTGGCGAAACCAAACAGTGCCCTCATATAATTGTAGTTTTTCTACCTGCGAGTTCCAGTCTCCCGGAATTTTCATTACTGGCGAAAGATCAAAATCGTACTCAACCCATTCTGTATTGTCTTTGGGTTTTCGATCATCGTAAAAACCACCTTTACCAGTCGCTGACTGGTCGAATGGCTGATGGCGGTAGTCATAGTATCCCATTTCATAAGGATCAATAATATAATTCCATCTTCCATTAAGACTACTATGTGGCCTTGCGTATATATTCTGCAGCAGGGGCATCTGGGCAATACCATTATCACATATGCCTGCTAAACATATTGTAAAAATGAACAGAAAGCGTTGAACTTTATTTTTGTGTAGCATTTAAAACCGGTTTACCTGTTAAAAGGTTTCAGAAGCGTAAAAGTGAAAAATCACTCTTACGCTTTTATGAAACCCTAACTGCTGCTATATGAGAAAAAGCCTACCATTAATTTTACCTGATTTGCGATCATTCCATAAGCTGGTGTATCCATATTTTTTTAAAGAGGTGTTGATTTGATTTTGAATCTTATCACCACTTTATTTTTTATCAATAGCCCGGATTTTGAGGGAAATTAGGCGCCATCAAATCAATCTGACTTTGTGGTATTGGCCAACGTACCATGTGCGCCTGCATAGGAAAAACAGCTTCGTTTGTACTGGCGCTGCCAAAAGTGTGGTATAAGTTTACCTGGCTCATCAACACACCCATTCTCTTTAACAAAAACCAGCGATTACCTTCAAATGCCAGCTCACGGGCTGATTCATCTAATATGGTTTGCTGATTAATAGTTGTAAATGCAGGCATACCTGCCCTTGCACGCACACGGTTGATAAAATTCAAGGCTATCGGATCTGAACCATTTCCGGTCATTCTCCAATGTGCCTCTGCTCCCATAAGCAATGTTTCTGCTAATCTTACAGCAATTACATCTTTATAACTTCCTGCACGGCCAGCTGGCTTGGTAAAGTCCTGGAACTTTCTAACACTCCAGTGATATTGCCTGTAGTTACCATACTTGTTTGCTCCCGGATATGCTGATGCAGGTAATTTTAAGCCAAAGTAGGCTGTACCCGGCCTGTTACCAATTACGGTATCTGGATAGAAATACGCCGTAAAACGCTTATCCGGCGAAAGACCAGTTGTAACATCCCAGCCCATTAATCTCTTCAGATAAAAGTTAGGCGTGGTCCAAGCGAAAGAATTTCCACCCCAGGTATTATCTTCTATCATATAGTTGCCCGGCATTTCGTAATAACGGGCGGTAAAAAATGCACCTAAATATTGTTGCTCCCCACCTGCAAGCGTTGAACTTCCTCCCAGAATTTCATCATATTGATAAGCATAGATAGTTTCTCTATGATTTACATCGGCGCCAAAAACATTTTCAACCGGCTGCAAAACATAACCGCCATTATTAATAACGTCATCGCATTGGGCAGCCATTGTAGTCCAGTCTCCCTCCGATGCTGCTACCTGTGCACGTATATGACGGGCTAAACCTTTACCAATCTGCCCAGGCAGTATTCCTGTGTATGATAAATTGGCAATGGCAAAATCCAAATCATATTTTATAAGATTAAGAACATCTGCTGTTGGAGCAGGTTTATAAACAACTGGATCGAAAGCATTTTCAACAGTTGTAGGAATGGTGTCTATCAAAATGTTATCGAATAGCTGCCATAACTTGTAATAAGTCATAGCTCTTATTACTTTTGCCTGCGCAATCAACTTATTTTTATTAGATTCTGACGAAAACCCTACGGCTGCAGCCCCGTTAATCAGCGCACTTGCTCTGTCTATCAACTGGTAGCCTGCCGGCCACTTACCATTTGGGAAATTCAAAGCGGTCATATTTGCTTTGTAAATCTGAGCATCGTTGAAGGTTCTGGTACAACCCAGGTCATCTGCACAATAGATCCAAAGATTATTCATTTGCAGGTTGTTTAAATAACTGGGACATTCAAAAGCCCGTTGCAGGTTATAAAGCGCTCCTAAACCAACATTTAGACCTGCCTCATCCTTGTATATATTTTCAGATCCTATCTGGGTGAAATTTTCTTCTTCAAGCCATTTTTTGCAGGATGTATTTATGAGTAAAACTGCTAAAAAACCGAACAGTAATATTTTGCTATTTTTCATTTTTATTATTTTTTGTATTTGAATTAAATGTAGCCTTTTTAAGGTTTTAAGTTTGAATGGAATACCCTTTACTACAAGCCAAACTTTAATCCGAAAATATAATTCCTGGTCATTGGGTATGCATATAAATCCTGCTCGGGGCTATATGCCTGATAATCTGTAATAGTAAACAGGTTTTGACCTGTAGCATATAACCTCAGATTAGCTAATCTTAATTTGGAAGTTAGTTTAGAAGGAAAATTATATCCAATTGTAAGGTTTTGCAATCTCCAGTAAGATGCATCCTGTAATCCCAAAAGGGTCATACCTGGAGGAGAAGTACCAGCATTTGGCTGAGGATACCATGTTGCCGGATTTTCCGGAGTCCAGTAATCTACTTTAATTCCATTCCTGTTTCCTCTTAAATCTCCGCCCGCTGTGTAATCATATAAAAACTGGTTGTTCCTGATAATTCCCTGAACGGTGTAAATATCAGCAGACAGGTCAAAGTTTTTATAAGTAACGCCTAAATTGAAAGAGCCATTCCATTTAGCATACCTTCTTGCTATTATATAATTATCATCATCATTTATTTTTCCGTCGCCATTTTTATCTTCTATTTTACAAGTACCTGGCCTAGGCGTTGCGTTGGTAAAAGGATCTTTAAGTGGAAGACCGGTTTTAGGATCTATGGCTACCGGAGCCTGTACACCACCAATTTCCCATCTGCCTGTAGTTTTGTTAAAAGTAGATCCGGGATATACTTCAGTACCCTGCCATACTCCCAAATATTTAGCTTGCCTGAAAACCTCAATTGGCTGGCCAATAAACCAGTTATTACCTTTATCATCATCCTCTATGCCATCACCATTGTTATCTTCTCCATAGAGGTGAAGTATTTTATTTTTATTGGTAGCAAATATAAATCCGGTAGTAACCGTCCAGTTTTTTGTTTGTACTGGTATTGCATTTAATTGAACCTCCAGACCAGTGTTTAAAATTTCACCTATATTGGTTGGTTGAGTGGTATAACCTATTGATGCATTTAACTGGCGGTTAACCAGCAGGTCTTTTGTATTGGTTTTGTAGTATTCAATAGTACCACTAACGCGGTTATTAAAGAACCCAAAATCAACCGCTAAGTTTAATGTTGTAGAGGTTTCCCATTTTAGTTTTGGATTAGATAGCGTACCGCCGGGGGTAAACCCTGATAATCTGATTGTTCCAAATAAATAATCTCTTTGATCTGCCAAACTTAAACTTCCGTAAGGCGGTATACCCTCGTTACCAACACTACCATAACTGGCTCTCAATTTAAGATTAGAAAGTTTTTTGAAGCCAGCCATGAATTTTTCTTTGTGAATGTTCCATCCCAATGCCACTGCCGGAAAATAACCCCATTTATTATCGGCTCCAAAAACTGACGAGCCATCAGCCCTTGCACTTAAGGTTACATAATATTTAGAAAGGTAATCGTATTGTACCCGTCCTACACCAGATAATATGCGACGTTTATTACCATCAATGGTAGGCGTGTTAAGCCCTGCTGATTCCAAACCATAAACTCCAAGAATATCGTTAGGTATCTGTGATGAACTGTTTCTGAAATTTGTATAATCCTGTTCACTTGCACTGGCCACAACAGTGAAATTTAAATTGTGGTTTTTAATTTTGGTTTGATAAGTGATAATGTCCTCCACCTGCCACTCCATATTATCCTGGAAGTAGAGATAGCCACTTCCAAAACCGCTGGCAACACCACTTTCTGAAAGTTTTGTATTATAGTTTGATTCTTTATAGTTCCATGACCTGCGACTAAGGTTAATACGGTTATTAAACCCTTTGAATGGTTTAATATCAATAAAAATATTAAACAGGTCGTTACGGCTTCTTTTATCATTTTGGTTTTCCTGTAAATTCAATAACGGATTAAAGCTTTCCTGGTTTCCTCCCGGACGAACATTGTAAGTGCCATCTGGATTATAGATATTTCCAAGTGGAGACGCTGTTACAACCTGCCTTACAATACCAGCCACATCCGGATCGTCTGAGATAGAACTCTGGTAAGAGGTATTAAATCCCACTTTCAGCCATTTGGCCAGTTCCTGATCCAGGTTAATTCTGATTGTTCCTTTTTTGATATTGGTAGTAGGTACCAAGCCTGACATGTTCTGATAGTTGGTACCTACATATAATCTTGTTTTTTCATTACCGGCAGAAAAACTTAGGTCATGGTTTTGAATGGTTGCAGGCTGCAATACCTCTTTAGTCCAATCAATACTACGCCCCTCTGCAATAGCAGACAGTTCATCTGCGCTAAAAAAGAGTGCATCGGCTCTCATAATATTGTTATTAACTGCACGATCAGCCTCTCTTTTTACCTGAGCAAATTCCGGCCCGGTATATACATCAAAATTTCTGTTGGCCTTTTGGGTACCATAATAACCGCTGTAATTAATAGTAATTTTACCTGATTTACCTCTTTTAGTGGTAATTAAGATTACGCCATTAGAAGCACGTGCTCCATAAATAGCCTGAGCCGCTGCATCTTTCAGGATTTCAATAGATGCTATATCGTTAGGATTCAAATCGTTAATGGATCCGATGCGTACTCCATCGGCTATAACTATGGGGTTGTTACCGCCTAAAATAGATGCCCTTCCTCTGATTTCAATATTTGATGAACCACCAGGACCTGCATCATTGGTTGTTACAAAAACACCGGCCGCTTTACCACGTAACATTTCTGCAACATCAAGTGTTACATTTTTTGTAGCATTTTCAGGTTTCACAGATACTACCGAACTGATAATATCACTTTTCCTTTGAGTACCATAGCCTACTACGACTACTTCATCCATCGCCTTTGTAAATATGGATAATGAAACATTAATAACAGTCGCATTTCCTGCATCAACTTCCTTGGGTTCATATCCAACATTGGTTATAACGAGAACAGAAGATGATTTTGACGGAACATCTATTGAAAATGTACCATCTCCGGAAGTTTTAGAAATGATTTTTGAATTTTTTAACTGAACTGTGGCACCCGACAATGGCGTGTTATCAGTTGATGTTATTTTTCCTGTTATTGTTTTAGATTGGGCAATAGCAATGATGCTACAAAAAAACATTAAAACAGAAAGGGTTATTTTCCTTTTAAGCATAGCAAAAGTTTTTAGTTATGTTAACCTATTTTTAATTCACGATGTTAAATTGATAAAAAATACATTAGCGCAAACGGTTTCGGAGATATTTATTTACGATAACGTTTTCGGAAAGTTTCATAGATTGTACAATATATTTCTGATTTTTACAGTGCGCTACCTGCTGTTTATATAAAAAAAAATGAACCCCTATATGAATCTTAAACAATTAGCTACAGAATTAAAATTATCGATCTCAACTGTGTCTAAAGCATTAAGAGATAGTCATGAAATAAGTACCGCCACAAAAGAAAAAGTATTAAAAAAAGCAAAAGAGTTAAACTACCAGGTGAACCCTTTTGCCAGCAGTCTTCGTAAACAAAAAAGTAAAACCATCGCTGTTGTTATTCCCGAAGTTGTTAACGATTTTTTTGGCCCAGTTATCAATGGTATCGAATCTATCGCCCAGGAAAAAGGATACCATGTTTTGATTTACCTTACCCATGACGATATGAATAAAGAAGTGGCTATCACAAAACTTTTACAAAATGGCAGGGTTGATGGTATCCTGATCTCCTTATCAGCGCAAACATCAGATACAAATCACCTGGAAGTACTTAAGGAAAAGGAAATACCGCTTGTTTTTTTTGACAGGATTGCAGAACATATAGATGCGCCTAAGGTTGTTACGAATGATCAACAAAGCGGTGCGCTTGCAACAGAACATCTTATCCAAAGCGGGTGTAAACGAATTGCCTTTCTTACCATATCTCAAAAACTCTCCATTTCCAATAAAAGAATGAATGGATACCTGGAGACACTAAAGGCACACAAAATAAAACAAGATAATAGTTTGATTTTAAAATGTGACAAAGATGATGCGAATAATACTGCACAAATCCGGATGTTATTAAAAAAGAAAAACAGGCCCGATGGTATATTTGCCTCGATAGAGCAACTGGCTTTGCAAACATATATAATTTGTGAGGAATTGAATTTAAGGATCCCGGAAGATATTAAAATCATATGCTTTTCAAATTTAAAAACAGCCGGGCTTCTAAATCCATCCATGACAACCATAACACAGCCTGCTTTTGAGATGGGTAGAGAAGCTGCTTCAATCCTTTTTAAACTTGTAGAAAAAAAAGGGCATCATTTTTTACAGGAGAAAACGATATTGAATTCAACACTTATAAAAAGAAATTCAACCAAAAGAGATAAATAAATAACGGGAATATTTATCACCCCGTACTTGCTAGAAAAGAATACAGTATTGCACATCAGAAAAAAGTAAGCTTCTGGCTACAAAACCAGAAAGTCTGTTACCTTCCACACAAAAATAAAAATTGTACAAAGTCAACAGTATTACCAATAAAAGCAAAGTAGTTAATTTCTCTATGCCTAACGAAACTTGTTCCTGCCAAACAACTATCTGATTTACTTGTTTTCAGAACTAATAAATTAATACAGTACGTTATTTAGCTTCCGGTAATTGGGTTGATTCTCCAAGTGAAAAAATAGTTAGTCTGCTTATATTTTACAAGTTACTGGGTAACTCAGGTGTGATTTTCCGTGAATTTCAGGTCCTTTAATAATTAAACTGATTCTTTTTAATGAATAACAGAATTTAATTTATCTGCCAACAAACATTCAGAACACCTGGTAAAATTTCATGCTTTATATATTAGATACAGAAATGCTTATGCTTTACTAATGTTTATCCATCCTGATATAATCCGGCAAAAAAAGATGGCCGGTAAAAGGTAAAAAGCTGGTGCCAAAAATTATTTACTACAACGTTGTAGTA
>Ga0075158_10003728_pt1 | contig 10650 bp, 6 predicted proteins | sample JI91814BDNA_FD_70968 | JGI IMG/M metagenome (GOLD analysis project Ga0075158, IMG submission 70968) | Wastewater effluent complex algal communities from Wisconsin, to seasonally profile nutrient transformation and Carbon sequestration -... | ecosystem: Engineered > WWTP > Effluent > Algae... | reverse complement strand
CCGAAGGTGGCTGGGATACACACGGTTTCAACAACACGCGGATGTACAATATCGTCGACAAATACCACATGCCTATTACCGATCAAACGCTGCCAACTTTGCTTGACGATTTAAGCGAAAAAGGCTTGCTGGACGAAACGTTGGTGGTATGGATGGGTGAGTTTGGCCGAACACCGAAGATCAATGACAATGTCAGCCGCGATCATTGGCCTGATTGTTACACGGCATTGCTTGCAGGAGGTGGCTGCAAACGAGGCTATGCGTATGGAACATCGGACAAGCATTGTGCTTATCCCGCTGAATCTCCTGTTCGTCCAGAAGATCTGGCAGCCACTATTTACTATTTGATGGGCATCGATCCTGCTACAGAAATCATGGATCGTAACTCACGCCCGTTGGTGATCGGTGGCAACCCCGTTTATGACGTTATCGCTTAACGAGTTGGTTCTCAAAAAACGATCAATCGCCTCGGCGACATCTTTTCTCCAAGGGGCGGCACTGTGCATGCCGGGTACCATCATCCATTGCTCGACACCTTCGATCTTTGTGCTTTCCGGTTTCACCACCAAGTCATGATCGGCTGCGATGATCGCGCATGGAATTTTCGGGGAAGGTAAATTGCGTACGAAGCTATCGCGACGATCACTCATTTGGGCAACCATCGGAAAGAAAAAACCGACTACTTTCTCGACACGTCCTGCCACGTGCGAGCCTTGACTTGGCGAGCAGATCAGAACCAGTTTTTGAACGATGTCGGGCCCAACGCGATCGGCGGCGATGCGAGCTACGATGCCACCCATGCTGTGCCCAATCAAATACAACGGTTGGTGTGTTGCTTGATAGTGCTTATGGATATCGTTTACCAATTGCTCCGCGCGAGCTTGAATCGTCCCTACGAAGGCTTGATACCCATACGTTGAAGCTTGCCACCCATACTCGTGCAACCTCAAAGCCAACGGACGCACCCATATCTTGGTCGCACCAAAGCCATGCAAGACCCATACAGGGTTTTCTCTATTCGAAGGGGATTCGTTAGGAGCTTGCATCGTAACGGATTCGGGGTGAAAAAATGCTGTCTCGACTTCAGCACTTGCCGCCTGGAAAGCAAAAGCGTGCCATCATGACATTGTTTCGCAACCGCCAAATTCGACAAGGCAACCGATGAGCAACAACTCCTAAAAACAAGTGAATTCGGCGATTTCTGGGCGAGCAATGGCGTAAAGTGAGAAATCTCATCATTTCCTTTGACAACTGAAGTCAAATCGGCTAACGTTGTTTGTGTTTTGCCCGATTGAGATAAAAGTGCATTTGCCTATTTGTTTCAAATGAAGTTTGCTGTGGAAATTTGCATTAAGCTAAATGGAGCTTAAATGACGCACACATCGCCACAAGCCACAAGCCACAAGCCACAAGCCACAAGCCACAAGCCACAAGAAAGATCTTCAGGTCAACGAACTCACTTAGTTACACTGAGGTGTATTAGTTATGGTTTGGCAATTGTCTTATTGATTGCGGCATTGCTCAAGATCCATTTGCTTTTGACTGATCCACTTGCCAGCCTCAAAGCAGGGCGCCCGGTTTGGCTACTCTGGTTGGCTTCGCTCGCAGAGCTTTCCGTCGCATGGTTATCAGTTCATTGCAAGTCTCACCAAGCCATTTGGCTGGCGAATGTCCTAATTTTCGGAGCCTTTGCGATCTTTTCGGGCGCGAGTTTCGGCGACGACAGTTGTGGCTGCCTTGGCGCGGTTGACCTACCAGCATCCTGGCTTTTTTTCCTTGATATTGCGGTTTTATCATGCATGCTTTTGCTGTGTATTCGAATTGAGGGAAACTTCTACGCTCCGCTTCAATGGGTTAAATCGGGTACTCGCTTTTTGGTTGACGAAATAAGCGTATTTGTATTTATTGCAGCCCTATCCTTGATAATCATTTTCTGGGATCGATATCACGAAGGATTAGACCAAACACTGAGCAGTCAAATCCATTATCCGCGTGTAGTTGATTTTGGGAGCAGAAAACTAAAAGATGGAGCATTCGAATCCAAGCTCCGGCTAACTAATCCAAATTCTCAACCACTCACCATTCTTGGATTAGAAAGTTCCTGTAGCTGCCTCTTTTTGGAAAAAACTCAAGATATCCCTGCCATAGGACCAGGGAAAACAATTGAACTACGTGTTTTGATAAGACCAGTGAAGGTCGGAAAGTTCAAACAAGGAATGGTACTTTACGTGAACGACAGCTTAGTTCAACGATTTATCGTCGTTTTTCAGGGTTTGGTTGTTGAATAGTTTTTTTGAAAGGTGAAGTCATGAAGAAGAGGTTGATTCAAATCGGATCGTTTTTGCTATTGGGTTACTCGATAGTAACGCTATATGCGGATGATCCTGGTACGGTGTCAGAGACCATTTGCCAGGGAACGTGCCCAACTTCCAGTGCTCTGCCGAATATCGGAGGCGGTTGGGGGTGCGGCGACTATGAATGCGAAACCCCATCGGACGTTACCGTTCATCAGTGTACGGACTGCATCGTCAACGAAGCTACCGCTCACTACCCGCGCCCTGAATGCAGATGCAAGATCGAACCTGTAATGCCATAACGGACCTTACAACCCAACTTCTTTAAGTTTTATCAGTGCGCGGTTCATTTGACCGCCCCAAGACCCAAGGACTTCAAACAAGCGGCGGTTTTTTCATGAACCTAATCTTCATCCAGCCAAGAGCAGAAACGATTCTACTTCGGTGGTACATTTTTTCGCTCTTGGCTTTATGTTTCTTGCAAATTTTCGTTAGTCGTGCAGCTTATGCTCAAGAGAATGCCACTTCAAATCTCAACGTAGATGACCTAATGACAAACTGGATAAAGGATTGTCGCGATGCACGTAACTTCGATGCTTGCAAAATCAAATCTCGTGAGATTCTTAGCGAAACTGGGGCGAAAGAATTCAATAGGTCCTTGAATACAAAGAACGATGTAGTCGGCTTCGACCGAACATACCTCATGCTCCGAAACAGCGAGACTCTAGTTGGTTTGACAACGTATCGTTTCGAGACAACAACGAACGCGAGTGCAGCACTTCGTAGTGTGCTGATATTCGACCGAGGATTGGCAACTAGCCTAGAAAGCTACTCACTTGACGTAAAAGACTTTCGGATTTCGTCACAAAGGGAAAGAAAGCCTCCGTATTATGGAGCGGACCTCGACGTTTTTGCATACATTCCTGGCTGGAGTGAGTCCATCTTGAAGCCAGATTGGCACGATTGTTATGCCGTTTCTGAAGTAAATCGCGATCCTCATAATTTGCAGTGTCGCGTAGACGTGAGACTAGTGGGCAGTAACGAATCTGGCCCTTTTGGCACATTTCCCCAAAAGCCAACAACTTTTTCTGTTCGATTCTCCGAACGAAGTGGCTGGCGGCCCGAATACTTGAATATTGCCTCCGAATTACGATTTAACATTGTTTTGAATTATGCCGATTGGAGAGAAACATCAACTGGGCAGACACTTCCACATCAGTGTACGGTAAGTACGACTACCGACCGAAACATTTGGATGACGAATCCCAATAAGGTTAATTACATCAAGGAGTTCGAGCTCTTTGAATTTAGCAAGGTATCGACTGCGGAAGTCGCCGAAGCAAGTGATCCTTACTCCTACATGGGCGTGACCCCAATAACAAGTCGTCCATCGAACTCCAATTCCATATTATTTTTTGGGGCAGTACTTCTAGCAATTGCTTTCGTAATGGTTCTATTTTTTCGGAATCGTGCTAAATAGGATTCTAAGCAGTATGCCAACAAACCGGTATGAGAAACATTTGCACGACTCCGGGTTTACTCTGATAGAATTGCTCGTAGTCCTAGCAATCACGATGATTCTTACTGCTCTATTGATCCCTGCAGTTCAAGCAGCTCGCGAGGTCGTGAGGAGATTGAGTTGTGCGAACAATGTGAAACAACTTGCCCTTGCTTCGCACAACCATGAAGCTATCTATCGAAAACTGCCGACAGGTTTTATGGGAGCGAGCAGCGACAGGCCATATAGCACTTGGCTTCAACAATTGCTTCCGTACATTGAGCAACAGCCAGTGTATGATCGTGCAACCGCAGATTACCAATTCAATGCAATACCATTTTCACATCGAGGAATGCAGACCCTGATCTCAACTTTTCAATGCCCCAGCGACACAGCAAGCGGAAGGCTTTTGATAACTCACTACAATCGAGTTGTTACCACGACAAGCTACCTAGGAGTTAGTGGCACCAATTATAGAGAACGCAACGGCGTTTTGTTTTTGAACTCAAAAACTCGCATGAGCGACATAGTAGACGGATTGAGTCAAACCATCTTCATTGGTGAGAGACCACCAAGTCCCGATTTTTGGTATGGGTGGTGGTACGCGGGAGCAGGCATTGCAGAATCGGGAACTGCCGATATGCTGCTTGGAGTTAGTGAAGTAAATGATCCCAAGGGTAGTTTTTTACAAAATTGCCCAACAGGCCCGTATGGTTTTATAGCGGGAAATGCAGAGAACCAATGTGACGCGCTACATTATTGGAGTTTCCATTCTGGTGGGGCACAATTCGCTTTTTGCGATGGAAGCGTGCGATTTATTTCGTTCGAAACCAAACTTCTCTTACCTCAACTTGCGACGCGAAGCGGACGTGAAGTCGTACTGGTTTTGGATTGATTTTCAGGTGGCAGATATTCAACTCCGAATCGCTAGTCACAAACACATCTTGCAGCTGGTCTTCTAGCATTTGCCACCGGTGCTGTTACGGGTTTAGTTGTTGTTTTCAGGACAGGTTGGTCAGTATCTTGCCTCATAAGTTATTTTGACAACTACAGAGACAATCTACATGGAGCTGTGTATCGAGGAGCACTGCCACCGTCCGTCCCCCACTCAGCCCGATTCGTGGGTCTGTTGAGATTTTGTCCTTGTTGACAGACCGATTCATTCAACTTGTCTTTCAACATGCCTCGTCATCGTACGGGATATTTAGTTTGGTAGGAGCTGTGAGATTTTTCGGCTTCGTTAGCATGGTAATCGATTTGATCGATTTGCCAACCGAGCGCCCACTGCAGTTGTAGTTGTGCTCGATTGTAATCGACTACGGCTTTCACATAGGCCTTCTGGGACGTTTCCAACGCCTGAATTGCTTGAAGGACTTCGATCGGTAAACCTTGTCCTTGTTTGATACGCTCCAAATTCCGCACATACGATGAGTTAGCGTTTGTAATCGCTTGCTCCATCATCTCGATCTGTTGCTTGCGAATCGATACTTGCGTTTTAGCTTCTGCGATTTCCTGGGCCACCTGATCCATGATGCGCAATTTGGTGTAGGTAGCTTGTTGAATTTGCGCATGCTTTTCGCGGCGGGCTGCCCCTTCGCCGAAACCGAGGTTCCTTGTTTCCCAAACGAGCAACGCATCAGCATCATAACGACCACCGAAATTCTCCGGATGGCTGCCGATGCCTCCACCAAAACTTGTCGCGCTGAATCCTAACAACACGCTTGGCACAAAGGGGGCATACTTCTCGCGTTTATAAGCCTCATAGGCGGCTGCAACTAAAGCCTGCGATTCCTTCAACTCTGGGCGACGAGCTAACCCTTGCGCTACCAACTCACCCTCATCACTTTCTGATGATGTAAATTCGATCGGCAATACCACTAGATCTTGTGGCACAAACTTGGTTGTCATCGGCACACTGAGCGCGCGAGCCAATCGACTTGAAGCGACCATTTGCTGCTCTTGCGCACTCAACATTCGAGCTCGCAACAAGGCAAGCTCTGTCGCTGTTCGATCGGCATCCGATTGCAATCCTTCGCCTGCCTTCGCATATTCGGTTGTGATTTTGGCCAACTCTTCCGTACGTACCAACGACTCTTGCAGCACTTCTGTAGCTTGATAGGCCTCCAACAAGTCACAATATGCCATCGCGCTATTGAGCAATTGTTGGTTCAGCGTGGCCGTTGCCGCATGCCCTCGAGCCCAGGCTGTTTTCTCGGTGCTTTTCGGTAGAAAGATGGCATCGGCCAAATGGAACTGCGCGACGATACCTGGACGAACTGGTGCCCCTGCCGCAACCGCTCCGCTACCCAATCCATAATTGAGCGAATTGAGGTTAACGTCAACGATCTCTCCCCCAACGGCTTGATAGTGTCCATCGCGACGACGAAAATTAAAGCCGGGCTGAATACTGGGGAGCCACATCACTTCGGCTCTCTCCATTTGCGCATACGCCTCGCGAACCCGCCACTGAGCGATGCCTACAACAGGATGCTGCCCACCGACCATTGCCAAGGCCGAAGGAAGGTTGATCGGCACTTCACCAGTTTCCACCGTTGCCGGGGGAGTGTTTGCTGGTGGATTCGAATCTTCCCCCACGCTGGTGTTTTGAAAACTTGCTGGCAGTACCAATGTATCCCCTGCGTTGCTCAAGACTTCTGGCGTCTGTTGATTCGATGGGGATACCTCTAAGTCTTGAGCGGCAACGGTTGCGGGACTGAGCAACGCTGAGGGGATTGGAGCTGCTGAGAACTTTGGTTTCGTCGACGCGCAACCGCTGGCGATGAGGGGTGACATGAGCGTCGAATATGCTAACCAATGCCAGGTGGTTCTCATCGTTGCAATCGCTCCACATTAACAATCTGAGTGCCATGCGTAGGGTCTGTAGCTGTTCCACCTGATTTATTTCGGTCAACGATTATCGGGAAAGTACCGACGGCATCGAAAGATTGCGGTTTAGAGGTTGTAATGCGGTGTGAAGTTCGTCATGTGTGAATTACAATGACGTGTCCAATTTGAGAAACTTTGCGGCTTAGAGAATCACGCCTTGAAGTAGCGAATGTAGGCCCTCTTTTGAGGCTAAACAGGATAACAGTTACGGTATGCAACTCATCTTAATCGCCATGCGCCGCCCTGCGACCATCATGGTTGCTGTAGTCAGTTTGGCACTGGGATGCTTCCTGGCGATAGGTCCAGCTCTCTTTCAACACTTCAAGTGGCCCTATCCATCGGGACTTCCCAAAGGGATGGAAGTCGACATTTTCCCGAAACTCAACTTGCCGGTGATTTATGTTTGCCAACCTTATGGCGGTATGGACCCCGCCCAAATGGAAGGCTTTCTAACGAATTACTACGAGTATCATTTTCTTTACATCAGCGGAATCCATCACGTTGAATCTCGCAACGTGCAAGGGACGGCACTGATGAAATTGTACTTCCATCCTGAGACCAATATGGCTCAAGCGATGGCAGAAACGATTAACTATGTAAATCGATCTCAGGCATTTATGCCGCCGGGAACCGTTTCGCCATTTGTCATGCGATTCGATACTGGGAGCGTTCCTGTCGGTTACTTGGTGTTATCGAGCGACACTCGAAGTATTGCGGAAATCCAAGACCTCGCTTTGTTTCGTGTCCGTCCGATGTTCTCCAGCCTCCCCGGTGTATCCGCTCCACCTCCGTTCGGCGGCTCGGCTCGATCCATTGTCATCACAGTGGATCCCAAAAAACTCCAGTCGTACAGCATGTCACCTGACGAAGTCATATTGGCGTTAACGAAAGGAAACACGCTCAGCCCCTCTGGCAATATTCCGATTGGCGACTCATATCCCATTGTGCCTGTTAACTCCGTCGTAAAGGATCCACAACAACTCGGAACCATTCCAATCCGCACGGGAAGCGAGCCGGTGTTCTTGCGCGATGTGGGCTTTATTCAAGATGCCGCTGATGCTCCAGCTGGCTATGCCTTAGTCAATGGTCGTCGCGCCGTATATATCTTGGCGACCAAACGCTCGGAAGCCTCCACTCTAAGCGTCATCAACAACATCAAAAACTCGTTGCCCAAAATGCAGGAAGCATTAGGAGAAGAAGGGAAGGGGATCGACGTTCGTTTTGAATTTGACCAATCCCCTTATGTAACTAAAGCTGTTGAAGGCGTTGTGAGCGAAGGCTTACTCGGTGCTGGACTTGTGGGATTGATGATCCTACTGTTTCTGCGCGATTGGCGTAGTTCGCTGATTGTAGTGCTCAATATTCCGTTGGCTTTGTTCTGTTCCATTGTGGCCTTGTGGATTACAGGGCAAACGATAAACCTCATGACCTTGGGTGGTTTGGCGTTGGCGATTGGCATTTTGGTCGATGAAGCCACCGTAGCCATTGAGAACATTCATTCGCACCTTCAGCGAGGTGTTCCCATAGCTCGAGCTGTTCGCGACGGATCACAAGAAACCGTTGTTCCCAGACTTTTGGCCATGTTGTGTATTCTGGCCGTTTTTGTCTCTTCATTTTTTATGCAAGGTGCAGCTCGAGCGATGTTCATTCCGCTCTCGCTAGCGGTGGGATTTGCGATGATTGCCTCCTATTTGCTTTCCAGCACCTTTGTCCCAGTGATGGCGGTTTGGCTATTAAAAGGACATCATTCATCAGCATCCACACAAGATATATCCACCGCTAACTCTAAAGGCTTGTTCGCGCGTGTTCTGCTGCCGATCGTGCAAGCTCGCTGGATTCTGATTCCATGTTATCTGGTTGCTTGCGTGTTGATTATGGTGTGGTTCACTCCACGTTTAGGACGTAGTGTTTTCCCGGTTGTCGATGCGGGCCAATTCCGCTTGCGCATGCGAGCTCAGGATGGAACTCATATTGAAAAAACGGAAGCCCTTGCCAAGCGAGCGTTGGGCCTCATTGCGGATGAATTGGGGACCGACAATATCGAGTTGACGTTGGGTTATGTGGGAATGATTCATTCCAACTTCCCCGTGAATGCCGTCTATCAATGGTCTCGCGGTCCTGAGGAAGCGATCCTCTATATCGACCTCAAAAATTCACTTCGCATTTCAGATGAGAAGCTGAAAGAGCAAGTTAGAGTTCGTTTATCGACAGAGATGCCTGACGTCCGCTTTTCGTTCGAGCCCTCCGACATTGTCAATGAAGTGATGAGCTTTGGTTCGCCGACACCTGTCGAAGTGGTCGTGAGTGGTGCGGACTTTGCTAAGAGCCGAGAATTCGCGGAGAAGATCCGAACGGAGCTCTCAGCGATACCCGATTTGCGCGACATTCAATATGGTCAATCGCTGGATTATCCAACCGTACAAGTCAATGTGGATCGAGAAAAAGCGGGCATGGCGGGCGTCACGCCTGCCGATGTGTCGCGTGCCTTGGTCACGGCTACTTCATCGAGTCGCTTTGTGGTTCCGAATTACTGGGCTGATCCGAAAAGTGGCGTGGCCTATCAAGTTCAGGTTGAAATACCGCGTCCTGTTGTCCGTTCTCCCTACGACATGGAAACCGTTGGATCTCTAGCGCAGTTGGGGCTTATCCCGCTGCGACGTACCGAACAAGGCGAAGTATTGGTTCGCGATGTGGCGACGTTAGAGCGTGGCACGATGCCTGGGCAATTTGATCGTTATAACATGAAACGCCAAGTTACGATCACTGCGAACATGGTCGGCGGTGACCTGGGTTCTCTGGCCGCTCAAGTACAACAGGCGCTTGCACGAGCTGGGCAACCGCCAACGGGCATTACAGCCGAACTTCGTGGTCAGATTCCACCACTGCAAGAAATGCAATCTGGACTTTCAATTGGCCTGCTTCTGGCAATCGTTGCGATATTTCTACTTCTCACTGCGAACTTCCAATCGCCCCGTCTCGCATTAGCGACCATTTCGACTGTGCCGGCGGTTATAGCCGGTGTCATCTTGATGCTCTTTATCACGAACACATCGCTCAACATTCAATCGTTTATCGGCGCCATCATGGCTGTAGGGGTTGCCATGGCCAACTCCATTTTATTGGTTACTTTTACAAAGCAACAGCGAGCCAGAGCATCTTCGGCAACAGACGCTGCCGTAACCGGTGCCAGCTCCCGCTTGAGAGCGATTTTGATGACCAGTCTTGCCATGATCGCCGGTATGATTCCGATGGCACTTGCTTTCGGTGAAGCCGGCCAACAAAACGCTCCACTGGGACGAGCCGTGATCGGTGGACTCATCGCGGCCACCGTAGCGACATTGTTTATTCTCCCTCAATTCCTTGTCATGTTTGATCGCGCCAGCGATTCTCGATCTGCCTCACTTGATCCAGATGACCCTGCTAGCCCCCATTTTGCGAAATAGAATTATGCATCCATTCAAGCCATCTCAACAACCACGACAAATTGCCTTGACGGCAACGTGTCTCGGCTTGCTTGTCGTCCTCAACACCAGCGGATGCCAACACCAAGAAGAAAATAAAGTTTCCTCAACTTCGGTCAGCTCTCATGACCGAGTTACAGTAGGCAAGCCCTCGAAAAAAACACTTAAACTCTACACAGAACAGCCAGCTCGGGTACAAGCTTTTGAAGAAGCCCCTATCGTGTCGAAACTAGCGGGTTACATTCAAGAAGTGAGTGTTGATATCGGTGATAAAGTCAAGAAAGACCAATTGTTAGTACGTTTGCACGCCCCCGAGTATCAAGACCAACATAAACAAAAGCTCGGTTTAGTGACACAAGCCGAAGCACTGGTTAAACAGGCCGAAGCTGCAGTCGTTGCAGCCGAAGCTGCAGCCACGTCGATTAAAGCCACGATCGCTGAAGCTGAAGCAGGGATCGCCAAAGCCCAAGCTGAATACACGCGTTGGGAATCGGAAAGCCAGAGAATACAA
>Ga0075158_10003727_pt1 | contig 10652 bp, 12 predicted proteins | sample JI91814BDNA_FD_70968 | JGI IMG/M metagenome (GOLD analysis project Ga0075158, IMG submission 70968) | Wastewater effluent complex algal communities from Wisconsin, to seasonally profile nutrient transformation and Carbon sequestration -... | ecosystem: Engineered > WWTP > Effluent > Algae... | reverse complement strand
GCCCAGATGGCGGCGACCAGGCCGGCCGTCATGATCGTGATCAGCACCCATCCGGGGACGTCGCCGCGTTCGTTCTCGCGGTCGGTGAGGGCATCGCGGATCGCGGCGGTGAGCCGGAGGTGCGCCTTGATGAGGTAGTGCGACATGGTGTCTCCTTCGGTTGGTGCCGCGCGGCGGTGCGGGCAACGGGGTTGTTACATAGAGAAGTTCAGGAAGTCGAAGCCCGGGAAAACGGCGAACAGCACAGTGATTGGCAGGACGAGGAAGACGACCGGAATCATCATGCCGATCTCCTTTTTTCCGCCCTTCTCCATCAAATTGCGCCGACCTTCCTCGCGGACGTCCTGCGCCTGGGCGCGGAGCACATCGGCCAGTGGTGTGCCTCGCTCGACGGCGATGACGACGCCGTCGACGAAGCGGCTCAAGGAGGTCAGCCCGGTTCGCTCCGCCAGTCCTTCGAGTGCCCGCGGGAGGCTGGCGCCTGCGCGCGCGTCCGAGAGGCAGCGAGCGAGTTCGGTCGCCAACTCGCCGTGAGCCAATCGGCACACCCGCTCCAGGGCGCCGACCGCACCTTCGCCGGCGCCGACAGCCAGGGCGAGAAGCTCTGCCACTGTTGGGAATTCGGTGAGCATGATGCTCTCGCGCCGATTGGCCTGGTAGCTGAGCCATTGGTCCCAACCGACGACGCCGGCGGACGCGCCCACGGCGATCATGAACAGCACCAGCAGGGACGAAGCACCGCTGCCGAGGAAGAGGGCCACGCCGACGACCGCGCCGGCCAGAGCGCCTGCCGCGCCGGCCAGCACCTGCTCGGCGCGAAATCGGTCGACATCGGCGGGCTTGCCCGCGCGAAGTTGCCGATAGCGAACCGATTCGGCACCACCGAGAATGCGCTCGACAAAACGCGCCAGGTCGCGCACGAGAGGCCGCCCGAGCACGGCGACCACTCCTGCGGGCGAATGGGTTTCGCGTTGCCGCAGGCGGGTGAAGATGGCGGTGTCGACGAGGTAGGGAGCCATGCGGGACTCCAGGGTCGGGCGACGGCTTGCCGGCAGGAAGCGGATGATCGTCACCACGCCGATCCCTAGGGCGAAGCCGACAAGGGCACCCCAATGCCCCGGGCCGAAGGCGAGGACGGGATTCATCCCAGGACCCGCTGTTCTTCCGGGAGGCGAGCGATGCGCACCATCAGGCGGTAAGCGATCAGGGTGCAGGCACCGCCCGCCACGAGCACCAGCGTTCCGGTGCGCGAGGCGTATGCCTGCACGGCCTCCGGCCGCGTGCACATCAGCGCAAGAACGATCCAGGGGGCGGCAACCGCAAGTCGTGCCGCGTTCAGGGTCCAGGACTGCCGAGTTTCGAGCTCGGCCCGCGTGTGGGCGTCATCGCGCAGGAAGCTGCTCAGGGTGCGCAACAGTCGCCCGAGGTCGCTGCCCCCCACCTCGCGCGCCATCCGTAGAGCCTCGACCAGACGGTCTCCGACGGGGTCGCTGAGATACGCCTTGAGGTTGTCCAAGCAGTCGTTGAACCGGCCGCTCACGCGGTAGTCCTCCGCGAAGCTGGCGAATGCCGGGCGCAACTCCATCGGGCCGCGAACGGCCAACTGCGACAAGGACTCCGGCAGCGCCAGTCCGGCGCGCACGCCCGAGGTGATGTTGTCGACCGCATCCGGCCACAGATCGCGCAGGGCAGCGCGCCGGCGCCGGGCCTTCATACGGACCAAGGCGATCGGCCCGTAGGCCGCCATCGTCGTGAAGCACAGGGCGATCGACGCCACGCCGACAAAACCCATGAAGAGCACGAAGGTCAACGCGGCACCCAGGGCACATGTGCCTAGCAGGGCTCGTGGACCGATGGCGCCGTAGCCGGCCTGGACGAGTTCGTCACCGAGGCGGTCCAGGCGACTCCGGCGGGCGGCACGTGTCGTCGGCGGTCGCGGAACGGGAACCCAGCACGACCACCACATAAGGAAGATGCCGAGTCCGAAGAAGAGTCCGAGGACGAGTGGCGGCACGGCTCACTCCCCCTTGGCGAGGAGTTCGGGGAGCCGGTAGCCGGCGGCGTCAAACCGCTCGATGTGCGGCGGGAAGCCGTCAGCGCGCTGCAGCTCGCCGCCTCGACGCACGAAGATGTCGGCCATTTCGACAACGTCACCCTCGCACCGTCCTGGAATAGCGGCGATCTCGCGCACGCGCCGGACACCGTCGCGTTCGAGGGCCGTGTGAATGACCAGGTCGATCGACGAGGCGACGGTAGGGACGACAAAGCGGCTGCTGACGTTCTCGCCGGCCAGGAGCGGGAGCGTGCACATCTTCACGACGGCCTCGCGCGCACTGTTGGCGTGCAGGGTTGCCATGCCAGGCAGCCCAGAGTTGAGGGCGATGAGCAGGTCGAGGGACTCGGCCTGGCGCACCTCGCCGACGATGATTCGTGACGGGCGCATGCGTAGGGCTTCCTTGACGAGTCGCCGCAAGGGCACCTCTCCGGTTCCCTCCAGGGAAGGTTGGCGGCATTGCATGGACGCCACGTCTCGCTGGGGGATCTTCAGTTCGAAAACCTCTTCGGCCGTCACGATGCGCTCACGTGGCGGAATGGCAGCAGAGAGACAGTTCAGCAGCGTTGTCTTCCCCGCCTGGGTGCCGCCGGCGACGAGAATATTGAGACCGGAGACGACGGCGGCTTCCAGGAACCGGCTGGCCTGCGGAGTGATCGTTCCCAAACGCACCAGGTCGTCGAGGTGGTCGGCCTTGGCGACGAACTTGCGGATGTTGACGACCCAGTGCTCCCGCGTGATGTCGGGAATCACCACGTGGAGCCTGGAGCCGTCCACGAGAACGGCATCGACGAAAGGCGATGAGAGATCGACGCGCCGGCCGGAGGTGCGCAGCATCTTCTCGACCAGATCGCGGACTCCCGCCGTGGTCAGGATCGTCGGCGTCAGCTCAGCGATACCGTTGCGCGCCACGAAGACTCGCGTTGGCTCGTTGATCCAGATCTCTTCGACCGCAGGATCGTCGAAATACTGCTGGAGCGGACCGAAGCCGGCGACGGCGTCCAGGATCGACTTGGCCGCGGCATCCAGATCGGGCAGTCGTGGCAGCGCACCGGAGATCGAGCGATCGTCGTAGTCCGCGACGGCATCGCGGATGACCCGGCGAATCTCGACGGCATCGACCACGGGGTCGAGGGCCGAACGTCGGATGAGATCACGGACGTCACTTTCGATGACGGCGACAGCATCCATCGGTCCCCCCTCAGGTCCAGATCGGCTCGCCCGCACGAGCCTGACTGATTCGGACCATATGGCGGCTTCGCGAATCGCGCATCCGGAGGACGCGAGTTATCCACAAGCAGGCCAGGACCGGGCGAAAAATTGGGGTGCCTTTGACGAAGTCCTTACTCGCCCTTTACTCGGAGGACCGCGCGACGGGAGCACTCGCGGCGACGGCGGACCTTCGGAGCCCGCACATCGGCTCACCCGGCGGCGACCGGGAGGGCCTGATCGTGCCCATGCCGAGCCAGCCCGTCCGCGACCCAGCCGGCAGCAATCAGGTCGCCGAGAACCGCGTCGAGCCATTCCCGGACCGCGGCATCCCGGCCCACCGCGGCGCCGACGGCTTGGTGGATCTGCATGAAGGACTCGGGCAGGACGCGCATGCCGGGGTTAGCCGCGGCATACGCCTCGATCGGTTGACGTATGCCGCGCGACCTCCAGTCCCTCATCGGCGTACGCGACCACGCCGTCGGCGCCGCGCACGAGCGTGGCGTGGGCGATCGTGCGCGAGGTGGAGGTCGTAGGCGGATCCCAGCTTCACCCCGATCCGGACACCGGGGCGGTCGACGTGCGCGAGGGTGGTGATTGCGGAGTCGGACGGCACGGCATACGCGGCCTGGATCACGACGTATGGCCGCGTGAAGGCGATCGTGTCGGCGCGGCCGGGGTCGATGGCGAGGAAGCACACATCGGCGACGCCGTCGCGGACGGCGTCCACCGACTTGCGTGCGGCGTCCCAGAGGAGGAACTCGACCGGCACGTCGAGATGGCGAGCGAACTCGCGGGCGAGGTCCAGGGTGACACCGCCCGGCGCGTCGAACGAGCCATTGGTCCGAACGGCGTTGCCGAGGTTGATAGAAGCGCGGAGGGTGCCGGTCGGGGCGAGGGCGGCGCGGATGTCGGTCAAGCTCCCGCACCGGGCCAGATCACTGCGACGCCACAGGATCGACGGTATCGAGCCCTAGGTGTTCCGCCGCCGTTTTCATGGTGACGTCATGAGTCGCAACCGTCACTGAATCTCCGATCAACAGCGCAGTAGCAAGATGCAGGGCGTCAAGGGTCCGCACATGCCGCTCCATCGACTCCGCAACCGTGTTCGTCTCTCGGGTGATGTCAAACAGCCCGACGCGACTGAGCAGCGGCTCCGCGTCCGACGTGGGTCTTTGGTCGCGTCGTAGCACGCGGATCACCTCAGTGCGCAGCAGCCTTGATGAAACGAAATCCGCACCAGGCTCGTCGATCCACTCCTGCAGTCGCAGCCGTTCCGGCACGTCGAGGATGGTGCGAAGAGCCACAGAAGAGTCGAGATAGACAATGCCCATTGCTCAGTGCTCGCCCCTCATCTGATCGAGCAATTCATCGACGTCCTCGGACCGGTAGCGAGGACCGCCGACATCCGTCGGCCAGGGCACCCGGTTGGAAGGTGGCGTATAGCGCCCCTGTCGCTCGGCTCGGGCAAGAGGATCGTCTTGACCGCGATAGGAGCTCACCCGCCATCGCGGCTCGCCCCGCTCGGTCACGATCACCTCGCCGACCACCGCTGCCTGCGCTAGGACCTCGGTAGTCCGCTGATTGAGATCGCGCTTGGTCACCGTCGCCATGCGTCCATGGTAGTACCTATGTCTGACAGTCGACGGCGGCCGAGAGAACACGAGTCTGCACCCAGCCCTGGCCGCCGCCCCGACTTCCTGGCAGAGCGCGACGAACTCCGGTTCTTCATCGAGGCCATAGCGCCCGGCTCAACTCCAGCCGAGAAGGCGGCGGCGCAGCGCCGAGCCGTCCTGTTCGACACGGTGAATCGGTTGGGTGACCCCAACTTCATGCTGTGGCTGGACGAGCTCAAATAGGGCACCTCACCACCCGCCTCAGCCCGTCTTCGCAAAGACCTCCGGCGCTGGCTCGGGAAGCTCGACCCCGATGCCCCGTGGGGCCCGGACCGGGCGCCGACACGTCGATGGGAGCACGAAGGCTGGGCCGTCACGTTCAGGGCGGTTCCGAAGAGGCCCGAGGTCAGAGGGACGAGGCCGAACGACCGGACGATTGGTGTGTACGGACATACGGGCGTTGGCTTCATCGATGACGCACCGGCGACCAAGAAGGCACTGGCGACCAAGCACCACGAGTACGGGGACCTCGGGGCGTCCTTCATCATCGCGGTCGGCACTTACATCCACGATAGGGACCGATGGCACAGCGGCAACGCCATGTATGGGCACCTCGCAGTGCAGATCGGCGAGGCGCCCAATGGCTCGACGGTGACCCGCGAAGTCCGGCAGCCGGATGGCTATTTCGGTACGCCTCCGGAGTGGGCCAACCGCAACGTCTCTGGCGTCCTCCTCGTGAATCAGCTCATGCCGTACTACGTGCAGCGAGCAGAGACGACCTTGTGGCGGCACCCGAACCCGGTCCACGACCTTCCAGACGCGATTGGGTTGCCAGGCGACACGCTAAGCCTCGGGGACAGGACGCTGATTGAGTTACCAGCCCCAACCAGGGCGGACCATCTCTTCGGACTCCCGGACCCCTGGCCACCCGGCAAGGCGTGGCCCGACGACGAGTAGGTGCGCGAAACATCCGAGGCTCGCAGGGGCGATCGATATGTTCGCCCCTCATCCATGGCTTCAACCGCGCCATGCGCCGTTCCGCCGCGAGGCGGACTAGCCACAGCATTGGGTTACCGGACCTGCCGATGAGCGCGAGCACGCCACCTGGGTCCGACTGCGCGGGCCCGCTGCTCATTTTGAATGAGGGGTTGACGACTTCCGCTAGATGGTAGATTATCGATAATCTAGCGGCGCTGCTGGAGGCGCCTGCGGCGTCTGGAGGCAGTGATGACTGAAGCAGTGGCGACGTTCTTCGGGGACGAGGAGTTCCCGGTGGAATGGCAGGACGGGCAGAGGGACCTGCTGTGGGTGCACGACGACCTGCACATCCCGAACCCGATCAGCCCGATGTACGCCGACATCGGTGGCTGGTGGCTGCGCTGCGACTACATGTTCCGGCGCTTCGGCACCCCGTTCGCCTCTGACTGGATCTCCAAGATCATCAACGGCTACGTCTACACGGCCGCCATCCCGGCCGAGGCCGGCCTGAGCGCCGAGACCACCGAGTACGGCGCTCGCTACACCCCGCGCACTCCGGTCGACCCGAACTACGCGGCGGAGATCGGCGCCTACATGGGCTGGACGCTGCCGTCCTATGCCGAGAACTTCCTGAACTGGTGGCGCGACCGGCTGGTGCCGGAGATCAAGACCAACTTCTCCCGCTTCGACGGGTACGACCACGACGCCGCGAGCCTGGTGGAGCTGGCCATCCTCCTCGAGGACGCCATCGACATGCACGAACGGCACTGGGCGATCCACTGGACGCTCAACTTCAGCCAGTTCTCGGCCACCTTGAACCTGAACGCGGCCATCGCGGACGCCAAGGGCGAGGGCGACCACTCCCCCCTGATGGGCCGGCTCCAGTCCTCGACGGAGAACCGGAACTGGGACTCCATCCAGGAGCTGTGGAAGATCAAGGAGAAGGTCAAGAACGAGGGCGGCGTCGTACTGGAGGCGTTCCAGTCGCACGAGACGGGCATCGACGTCCTCAAGGCACTGAAGCAGAGCGACGAGGGGCGCGCGTTCCTCGCCTCCGACATCGAGGGCTACCAGGCTGAGTACGGGTACAAGTCGATGTGGGCCCACGAGTTCGCTTTCCGCACCTGGCGTGAGGACCCCGGCCCGGTCATCGAGGCCGTGCACGGCTACCTGGAGGCGGACTACGACTACCCCTCCGAGATCGCGGCCGTCGCCAAGGACCTCGAGGCCGCCAAGGCCGAGGCCCTCGAGGGCGTGCCAGCCGAGAAGTTGGACGCGCTGAAATCCGCGCTGGACCTTTCGCTGCGGATGAACCCGCTGACCCCCGACCACCACTTCTACATCGACCAGGGCACCAACGCCCGGGTGCGCCTGGTGCTCGTGGCCATCGGCCGCAAGCTCGTCGAGGCCGGCAAGCTCGACGACCCCGAGGACGTGATGTTCCTGAAGTACAACGAGCTGCGCACCCTGATGGCCGGTTCCAACAGCTTCGACGCCGAGGAGCTGGTCGGTGACCGGCGCGACGCCCGCGAGGACTCCTTCGAGATCCGGCCCCGCGACTGGGTGGGCACCGCGACCGAGGAGAACCTCGCCTTCCCCTACCTCAACCTGTGGGCCTTCCCGGACAAGGTGTACCGCGAGCCGTCCGTCGAGGGCGAGGTGCACGGGCTGGGCGCCTCCGCCGGCGTCATCGAGGGCACCGCACGCCTCGTGCTCTCCCCGGAGGAGTTCTCCGCCGTCAAGCCCCACGAGATCGTCGTCTGCCGGATGACGAGCCCGGCCTGGGTGGTGCTCTTCACCAAGATCTCGGGCCTGGTCACCGACGCCGGCGGCATGGCCTCGCACCCCGCGGTCGTCTCGCGCGAGTTCGGCATCCCGGCCGTGGTCGGCACCTCGGACGCCACCCGCAAGATCAAGACCGGTGACCGCGTCCGCGTGAACGGCTCCACGGGCATCGTGGAGGTGCTGACGTGACGCTCTCCCGCTCGGTCATGCGTGAGCAGATCAAGGAGCTGATCATCCAGCGGATCCTCGAGGGCACCTACGTGCCGGGCCAGCGCGTCGTGGAGCTTCAGCTCGTCCAGGAGCTGGGCGTCAGCCAGGCGCCGGTGCGTGAGGCGCTGCGCGACCTCGAGGCGATGCGCTTCGTCGAGACGGTTCCCTACAAGGGGGCTCGGGTCCGCGAGGTCACCCGCGCAGAGATGAGCGAGACCTACCCGGTGCGCGCCGCCCTGGAAGAGCTGGCCGGGCACCTTGCCGCACCGGCCGCCCAGAACGACCTGCTGCGGCTGCTGGAAGCCGAGATCCAAGGGATGCTCGAGGCCGCCCGCAGCAAGGACCAGCACGGGCTCCTGGTTCACGACGCCCGGTTCCACGAGCTCATCGTCGAGGGCTCCGGCAACACGGTGCTGCTGGACACCTGGAGCAGCCTGCGGATCGAGGCCTGGACGCTGGTGTCGGTCGTGAAGTCCGACCAGGACCTCGTGGCCATCGCCAACTCCCACCTGGCGATCCTCGACGCGCTGCGCCAGCGCGACGGCGGGCTGACCGCCAAGGTGCTGCGCGAGCACATCGAGCACTTCGGGTCCACGCTGCTGGGAGAGGAGAAGCCATGAGCGAGGCACCTCTGGTCCTGCCGTTCGCTGACGAAGCGTGTCAGGACGTCCACCTCACCGGCGGCAAGGGCGCCAGCCTGGCGGCGATGACCGCCAACGGGCTGCCCGTCCCGCCCGGGTTCGTCATCACCTCCGCCGCGTTCGCGCAGGCCGTCGATGCCGACGCCCTCCTCGCGCACATCACGGGCGGCGACCTCGAGGCTGCCCGCAGCGTCGTGCGGGCAGCCAGGCCGCCGGTGGAGCTGATCAAGGAGCACTACGAGCGGCTGCCCGCCGGGTGCTCGGTCGCCGTGCGGTCCAGTGCGTGCGCCGAGGACAGCAGCGACGCCTCCTACGCGGGCCAGCAGGAGACCTACCTGTTCGTCGAGACCTTCGACGACGTCATCGAGAAGGTCGTCGAGTGCTGGCTGTCGTTCTTCTCCGAGAGGGCCGTGTTCTACCGGCTGCACAAGGGAGACATGCACGACATCGCCATGGCGGTTGTGGTCCAGCAGATGGTCGACGCCACCAAGGCCGGGGTGATGTTCACGGTCGACCCGGTCAACCACCGCAAGGACCGCGTCGTGGTCGAGGCGGCCCTGGGTGTCGGTGAGCACGTGGTCTCCGGTGAGGTGACCCCCGACTACTACACCCTGGACCGCAAGGGCAGCCTGAAGCGGGCCAGGGTCGTCGACCAGCAGGTCCTCACCGAGCCCGAGCTGGCCGAGCTGGTGAGGATGGGGCTGCACCTGGCCGAGCTCAACGGCATCCCGCAGGACATCGAGTGGGCCTACGACGACACCGGCCTGTTCATGCTGCAGTCGCGACCGATCACCACGCTCTGAACCACCCCCAGCACAACGACCCCCGGGAGGAGGGCCTTCGATGACCTGGCACACCCCGAGCACCGTCGCGCAGGCCCTCCGCCTGCGCGCCGACAACCCCGAAGCACCCGTCGTCGCCGGCGGCACGTTCCTCGGGACCTTGATCCGTCAGGGCCTGGTCGAGGCCGACGACTGGGTGTCCCTGCAGCGGGTCACCGAGCTGACCCGCATGCACACCGCCGGCGCCCTCTCGGTGGGTGCGATGGTCCGCCACCGCACCCTCGAGCTCGACACCGAGGTCCGCGGTACCTGGCCCGGGGTCGCCAGCGCCTTCCGTGCCGTGGCCAGCCCCCGGGTGCGCAACGTCGCCACCATGGGCGGCGTCTTGGCCGACGCCGACTACGCCTCCGACCCGCCCTCGATGCTCGTCGCCTCGCGCGCGGAGGTCGAGATCGCCAGCGTCCGCGGCACCCGGCGCCTACCCCTCGAGGAACTCATCACCGGGCACTACTCCACGAGCCTCGAGGAGGACGAGCTCATCACCCGCGTCGTCATCCCCCGACCGACCGGCCCTGCCGTCTACCGCAAGCTGCGGACCAGGTCCCTGGAGGACCGACCCACCTCCTCCGTCGCCGCCGTCGTTGACCGAGACGTCGTCCGGGTCGTCGTCGGCGCCGTCGGCGACCGCCCGTTCCACTTCGCCGACGTGTGCCGCCAGTGGCAGCCCGGCGTTGAGGACAACGCACGCGAGATCGGGGAGGAGTACGCCGCCCGCATCGAGTACATCGACGACAACCGCGGCTCCGCGCAGTACCGGCGCACAGTGGTCGCCATCGAGGTCCGGCGGGCACTCATGGCGGTGGCCCGATGACCGCCCGCCGCACGAGACCGCCGACCCAGGCACCCGACCAGGTCGTGGCCCCGGGCGCCTCGTCGGCGACGACGGGCATCAACCCGCGGATCACCGCCCGGATCCAGTACTCGCTCGACGTCACCGTTCCCGGGTCGTGGCACCTGCGCATCATCCGGTCCGGCATCGCCAACGGCACCGTCACCGGCTTCAGCACCGACCTGCTCGACGACGACGTCGTGCTGATCACCCCGGACCTGCTGGAGGGCCTGAACGGCTACGGCTGCCAGATCGCCGACCAGGTCGTGCTGACTCGCGAGCCGAAGTACATCGGCGACCCGATCGCGGCCGTCGTCGCCGCCACCGAGCGCGACGCCAAAGTCGCCGCGTCGCTGGTCGAGGTCAGCTACGACACCCGGCCGGCCGTGTTCACCGAGATGGATGCCGTCGCCGCCGACTCGCCCCTGGTACACACCACCCACCACACGTCCGAGTCGGACTCGGCCTACTTCGACATGCGACCGCAGG
>Ga0075158_10003725_pt1 | contig 10661 bp, 10 predicted proteins | sample JI91814BDNA_FD_70968 | JGI IMG/M metagenome (GOLD analysis project Ga0075158, IMG submission 70968) | Wastewater effluent complex algal communities from Wisconsin, to seasonally profile nutrient transformation and Carbon sequestration -... | ecosystem: Engineered > WWTP > Effluent > Algae... | reverse complement strand
TGAATTCAATTTTGGATCATTTTTTTTAAGATTCTAATTAAAATTATAATGAATAATTAAGAAAAGATGAAATCATTCGAAATGAAAAAACTGGATGCCAAATATGGTTCTAAAAACATAGAATTACTTCATTAGATCTAAAGAAAATAAATTGATTAAACAAGAGGATAAACATAAATTCAAGAAAACACCTCTCAAATGCAAGATTTCTTAGGATATTGTCAACACTTGGCTCCTCAATCTAATCAACCTTTAGGGATGATTTTTAAAGAAAAAAGAGATTTCAAAGCAGCTGCTTTTGATTTCCTTGAAAAAAATGACTTTGATTTTTTAAAAGCCAAATTTTACCTCACATTTCCTATAATGCATAAACATAAAGAATTTTTTAAATATAAGGAGGTTTACTCAAAATAAGAAATTCAATCATATCTGGGTGAATTTTAAAGATATAAAAATATTCCTGAAACCAAGAATTCATCTCTCCAATCAATGGAATTAACTCTTTAAAAAATAGAATAAGAATTTAAATAGGGAAAGAAGTTTTCATATGAAGACATTCTTCAAATCAAACTAAAGTTGGAATAGAATCATTTATACTTTCAAACTGATTTTGAAAATGAAATTCAAAGAGCATGAGATTTTAAAGATAATTTAATGCGATTTTTGAATAGTCCAAAAAGAAAATTTAGCAACTTGGAAGAACTACATAACAAACTACTTACATTAAAGTTTTATCCCCAAAAGATAATTTAACTAAAAGAAATTTATGAATAAGCCACCCAATTAATATAGGAAATAAAAGAATTCAATATTCTAAACAATCATACAAAACTTGATAAAATGCCAACACTTAAAAAGAAACTCGATGTTTTGTATCTAGATCCCGAAGAAATGAATGAACTTAGAGAATTTAATGCATTTTGTGAGGTTGTCGGAGAAAAATTAAGAAAAACTGAAGAAATCTTACAGGAGAAAGGTCCAAAAAAAAAGATGTAAGATTTCACTGAAATCATCAATTTTTATACGTCTCTTCAACTATCTGATCATCCAAATCTGGTTGCTTTGATAAAATACATTTAAAAAATAGAAATTTTGAAGGAATAATGTTTAATGTGGACTGAAGATAATTGAGAATTAAATTTCAACGATTTCAAAGAAAAAGTCATCATCTTGAGAAATAGTCAGATCAACAATCAAGAGGTTATTACCTAGGTCGAAAAAAAAATAAATTATTTAAAAACTCTCGAGCAACTTAATAAATAAGCATTCAACGAAAAAAAACTTTATGAAAACATTAAACTATTAAACTAATTGAAGCAATATAGTCTATCAATTGAAACATAAAAACTGATCAATTATGAAAAAATTTTTAAAAATTTAGAAGAGTTGGATCAAAAGGTGGAGATAATCAATAATCAAAAAATTTCAATAGATGATTTTTTGTTTGAAAAAAAACTAAAATTTATTGACGTTCGAAAACTGGAATAGCTTCTTTCTGATCAATAACTCAAATAATTCAAAACGGACTAAAACGATTACTTCCAACAGATCAATGATTATTTAAAAGATTTTAAATAAATATTGATTAATAACGGAAACTACAAAAACAAAAGTACCTAAGAACTCAGAAATTTGGTTGAACAAATTTTGATTTTCAACTTTTATGATAAATCATTCATGGATCCACTCAAAAACGAATATCTAAACAGATTAATTTAGGAATTTCACGTCGTTATTTTTTTATAAAAATACACAGTAAAAAACGTAACATTTGAAAATCTCCCTGAAAGCAAATTGATGCCTTATATTAAAAATTTTGATAAAATAGAAGACTTGATTTAACATATCCAAAATGGATTGTCTTATTTGAAACACTAAAATTTATTTGATTTATTCAAAGACTTTAGGGCATTATATTTTGATTTAAAGGAAAAACTTCAATTAGAACCAAGCGAATAAAACCTCGTTTTTCTGGAGGAATGTATTAAGAAATATTTCAAATCCTAAGAAATCGATCAGATGTTGGTTGATTATAAAAAGAAACTCTATCCTGATACGTTTCTTAAATTATTTTTAGAAAATAAATTGGAATATAAATAATATGATGCTTTCTTGAATAAAATTCTAAATTAAATTGATGTAGGAATGAGTGGATAAGAAATGATAAAATCATACACAAATCAATTTTTAGAGATATTCAAATAAGCCAGTTAGTAACTTGTATATTTCAAAGATATAACCCTAGTTGAGGAGGAAAAAAGATTGATTGATCTATAAAAAAATGATTCTGTTGAGTTTCAAGATCTTAAATAAGTTCTCAATAATTTATAGGAATGCTAAAAAAAACTCAATAGTTTAGATTATTCAAAGTATGATCATCTAAAAAGACTTCCCATGAGTATAATATACTATTATAAGGCGAAGATAATAGGGTTGGAAGATGGCTACATAAAGGATATTGGTACTAAAGTCAACCTTTATTTTAAATTGCATTACAATAAAATAAACAAAAACACATTTTTTGAAATCACTTAATAATCTAATAAATTGATTGAAACTGGATTCATGTCTGATTATATTGAAAAATTATAGGGTCTTGAAAAAGTTGTTAAAGCTTTTGATGATTTTTATGTTGAAATCAAACACAAAATCAATTGATATGATGTTTTTTGTGAAGAAATTCAATAAAGTTTAATGAATGATTTTCCTCTAAATTACTAAATGGATTTGAATGATTCTGAAATTATACTGAGAAAAAAAGATATTCCAGATGAACCCATTTAAAAACTGAATTCAATAATTTGTGTCAAAGCCAAAATAAATGTTTGTATCTGTTAAAAAAAATATTTGTAGTTATAATAAGAGAAAATAATTCCATACGGTTTGATTAAATTTAAAAGATGTGAGTATGTTTACCATCCAGAGTGCATTTACTTTTTTGAAGCAAATTACAATGACTCTAAATTTGAAAACTGTTTTATCTGTTCATATTTACAAGGAACAAATGATTCTTAATGTGAATATATTTTATCTAAAAAAATACCATTTGAAAATTTTATATTATTGTGTCAAGGATATTAGTATCTTAGTCATTTTTATAAATGTGAAGGGTTCGATTTCTATAAATACTAAATTCAGAAATTAAAGCAAATAAAAGAATTCTACATCAATATATAAAACAAAATCAATCACAAGAATCTTCATTAACTATGTGCCCTTTATCTTGGTTTCCCTTTCAAACTTAAATTAATAGAAAACTTCTTTAATTAATATTTCATTCAGTCAAATATTAATCATAGGTAGAATCAGTAAGTATTTAATTAATTTAATCTCAACTTATTTATACTGTTTCCAAGTTCACATAAACAGTTAAATTTTTAAACTAATAAATTTCTTTGAAATAATCTTAATCACTAATAATGACTTGATAATGGATATATTATTGTTATGCAAATTAGAGATTTAATAATTATACTTTGGGTTTTGATCTTCATTTTTAAAAATGTAATCCATATTATCTATGGTAATAAACTGAATTTAGGTAATATATTGATTTTATTAATATTTGTTGAAATGTAAAGAAATTAAAATTTATAATTAATGAACTATTAATGCAATTATTGTGATGAAAATTTTGATTTATTGGATCGTCTTCCTCGAATTATCAAAAAATGTGGACATTCCATATGTTAAAAATGTTTGCACTCAATCAAGAAAAAAGGAAAAAGTCTTATTTGTTTAGAAGATGATTTGGAAATTCCAATTCATCAAAATTTGGAAAATTTTCCTCAAAACATTTCTTTAATTCACATTCTCCAATAATCAAATGCGAATAAATCTCAAATCAGTCAGTTGATAGATAAACTCTCAGATGTAATAAGTGAAGATAATTCCTCATTGAATAGAAATTCAAATATCAATCAAATATCTGTAGAAGATCTCAGGACTGTACAAACAAATAAATGAACTCTTAGTAGGAGTCATAATTAGAGGGATTATTCTAAAAGTAGATTCGAATCACTTTAGGACAATGACGATGAACGGATATGCGAGGAGCATAATATGTCTCTTGAAGTAGTATGTTAAGATTGTGCAAAAAAGTGTTGTTATTAATGTGGTCTCTTTGGTAAACATAAGAATCATTCGCATTTAAAAGCAACTGATTTCAAAGCCTAAGTTATAGAAGATTCGATCTAGATCAATAAGCTTTTGATGGTATTGGAACAAAAGGAATAATTTTTAAAGACAAGTGTGGTTGAAGAATTGTTTGTTCCAATTTGAAATGAAAAAATAGGTTGAATAAAAACTAGTATTTAAAACATATATGAAAGGGCAGTCCAAAAATTGTAAAATCAAAAGTAAGATCTCTTAAACAAAATTGATGTATCATTTTAAAGTAATACAGAGACACTTAAAAAAAATGTGGATTTCGACTACACGAACATCGCCAAAAATTCAATGACATTTAAAAAAAAATTAAAATTATGTATTTTGAAAATAGAAAAATATGAAGGAAATGAAGAGGATGTTTTAGAAATGAAAAAACAGAATTGATTAGAAAAAGCTAAAAAAAAATTAGATAAGACCATTTAAGTGTTGGATGAAAAAATAAATATGTACAAGGATTCTATTTCGACTTTTTTTAAAAATGTTGAAAACAAATCCAAAATCAATATGAGTTTGAGATTTTCATAATTGCATATTCCACAAATAAATTTGAATGAATAGGAAAAAAAAAATTAGTTGCTTGATATTGAAGAAAAAAAGGATATTGAGATAGAAGATGAAGTTGACTTATTAAACTTTTAAATTCCAGATTTTAAGGAACAAACTGAATTTTTGGATCAAGTTCATTCCATTAACGATGGTTATTTTTCTTAAAAATGAAACACTCCAAGAAAACAGGTTACCAAAACTATTTCCCTTTAGTAATTGCCAATACAAAACAAAGTTTTGAGGACTAAAGAAAAAAACATCAATTTTTCATAATTAAAAGTATAGAAAAGGACAAGTACTCCCTGAATCATTTAGACAAATAGAAACAGACATTTGGAACAAATGTGAAGTTCTACGGAATTTTATAAATAATATTCCACATATGAAAATAACAAGACAGAAGGTAATCAAGTGTTAACAAAAAAGAAAACAATAGACCCAGAAGGAGACCAATCGCAATTTAAACTAAACACAGATGTTTACATTCGTGAAAAAATTGAAGAATTCAATGAGAAATCTTTGGAAGATTTGAATTTAGAAAATTTGAGTATAGAAGATAAACACATATGTCTTTTAACTCAAGTCATTAGATTTTCCAACAATTTAAAAAATCTTTCACTAGGAAATAATTTAATTACTAATGTTGGAGTATGAGAGTTGATGACCGATATAGCTGCAAACAAGAATATTGAACAACTTAATTTGTCTTTTAACAATATCAACTCGAATGTTTTGAAAGAAGTTTTGAATGTTATAAAATTAGATGGATGCAATATCAAAAAAGTTAAATTGATAGGAGTGAACATAAAAAAATCAAATCAATTGAAAGCTTATGAACTCTTTGCCAAATATAATACTCAGATTGAATTTGAATGATTTAATTAATTTTCAATATTTATTAAACCTATTATAACTGATAACGAATTTTAACAGCTTATATATAAAATGAAATCATCTCCTGCATTTTCAATACCACGAGCGAAAAAATATACCACATGAGAATAACATACTCCTGGTCCTTAAGACTATAAAAAAGAAAACTTTTTCCAATTTGTCAAGGCTCATTTAAAAGGAGTTATAATTTCAAAGGCTTAATGAAAATAATCATAAAATTTTATTGTAGGTCCAGGTTCATACGATACAGAACGAAAAAATAAAATAAAGGGTTATTATTTTACCTCTCAAAAATCAATTCCTAAAATTTCTAATAATTTGGGACCAGGAAGTTATAATCATTAAGACCAATTGGATGAATTAATGAGGAATCACATATTTGGATCATTTAATAAATCCTCTTGAAATCATAAATTAGTTTCAAATTCAGTAGGTCCGTCAGATTATCAGAAAATGAATTTTGAAAAGAATTTCGGTATGCAACTTTTTGGTTCTTTTAATTGATCAAAATTACCATGAGAGTTGTAACCAGAAGTAAATCCTGGTCCCAATGATTATAATAACCAATACATGAGTTCTTCAAAGGGTATTAAATTCTTTCAACAAAATAATAATTAAAAGATATTGACTTCACCTGGGCCTGGAGATTATGATATCTTTAAAAGTTCATTATCCAATAAAGGTGTTAAAATAAATTAACAAACAAAACCAAAGGATAAATATAATTCACCTGGTGTAGGGACTTACGATATAGGATAAAAATTGTTAAAAATAAAAAATAAAAATTTTCCTGCATCTTTTTTTAAAAATTAGGAAAAAAGTATCAAAATTAGTGAAGTAGGTCCAGGTCATTATAATCTATTAAATTAAGAGAAAATCAAAGGAGGAGTAATTTCTTCAGCCAAACTTTTCCTTAATCAAATTTAAAGTCCTGGACCTGGTTAATATGAAGCTAAAAATCACAAATCAAAAGGATTCAAATTTAATAAATTTAGAGAAGAAAAATCAAATAATTTTGATATTGGTCCTGGACATTACGATGTGAAAATCCCAAGAAACAATGTTGGAATCAAAATAGGTTAAGCAAAATATCAATCCATGAAGGAAAATAATATTGGTCCTGGAACATACAATCCAAATTATTTATAATAAAACGTGGGCATCAAAATAAACAGAGAGAACTATAAATAAAAGCAAGAAATTACTCCTGGTCCTGGACATTATGAATATAAGATTTTAGTTCCTGATGTTCAATATTATAATAAATAATCTTTGAATAAAAATGATGAATTAAAATTTTAATTTATTTACAAATAACAAATTATTTAATCGAATTGTAAGAGTTTTAAAAAATCGTCTAAAAAAATGGTTTCACCTTCGTCCATCAATTTTTTATTCAATTTTTCTTCGATTCCATTCAAATCATTTTGATAAAAAAGAGTCATTATATCACTTTAGTTTAGATAATTTTTTTTCTTCTTATCCAAAAAATTGAATAAGAGTTTTTTATTTTGTTCTGATTGGAACGATCTAGTCAAAGGAACTAAAGGTGCAAGAAAATTACTGTATTCTATGCATCCATTTTTTTGATTATCTAAAGTATTAAAAACATATTCGATTTGATCATAATCTTTTAAATTAAAGAATCGATTGGCGAATTCGATGAAACGTTATTTGGTAACTATTCCATGTTTTGGTTGTTGGAAGTATCTGAAATCAGCTTCAAACTACCACTTATCGTTTTAATCCAAAAATCAAAAGGCAAATGCTTACAAAAGAACTCTTTAAAGCAAAGTCAATTAGGAAAATTTTAACATTTGACTCAAAATCATTTTTATTCTCTCATTACTGGTCTAATAATTATTTTAATATTTTGTTATAAAAGGATGATTTAGGGCATCATAAGCTGAAATTCTCAATTCGGGATTTATGACCAGAAGATTCTAAAGAAGATCACTTGCTTCTGGAGAAAATTTTTCAAAGTGTTTTTATAATTTTGGTATTTTATATTAAATATTTTCCCAAATGCTTTATTCATCACTTCCTGAAAATAAAAACTTTCCTGTAAACATCCCATATAATATAACACCCAAAGACCATGAATCAGTTTTTATAGTTGATTTTTCATACTATATTACTTCCGGAGATAAATATTATAATGTTCCTTCTTTTCCTTAAATTTCTTGATTTTCTTAATAAAATGATGCTGATCCGAAATCAGTAATATAGAGTTTTTTTCGTCGCTAATCAATCAATATATTTTCTATTTTTAAATCTCAATGGCAAATATTCTTGTTGTGTAAATAGCATACTGTTTCTAATAATTAACAAAAAAGCTGTGATATATCCTCTTCTGATATTGATTTATTACTTTTGATGTATTAAAAAAAATCACCTTCTTCTAATTCAAATACAAGGTAATAATCATGTTTATTTATGAAATATTCATAAATAGATGGAATATGTGGATGATCTAAAAACACATTGATTTTTATTTCATTGAGGATTTTTTTATTTTCTTGATGAGTTAACATGGTTCAATCGATTATTTTGACGGCCCTAATTTCCGAAGTAATATTATTTGATGATTTTTTAACAACTCCGAAAGCTCCAGATCCAAGGAACTCATTAATATTATATTCCTTGGAGATAGTGGATTTCCTGCGCTGTATCGGTCTGAATACAAGATCTTTGGTGGAATTTAACCTCACATTTCTCAAATATGGAAGGTTTTCCACCAAATTCTATTTACTTGTTGATTGTTTGCACCCCATTTGTAATTCTAGAATAGTACTAGTTAATTTATTTCAACTTTTTAAGAATTATTCTATTTTAAATTAGCATTCAATAATGGAGGAATATAGTTAAAATTAAATATTCTATTCCCAGGTGTATCACAACGAAGATTCAAAGGAAAATAACGATTTAAATTTCTTAAAAATTTCAAACGATCTCAGAAATAAATTTACTTCTTTGAAGACTAAAAACGATAATCAACTAATCACCGAAACTTTAAGACATTTTCGCACCATTTCATAAAACAAGAACATTAAAAAAATCCAAATTCTAACCAAAAACAACAGTCAAGAAATTACTGAAGGAAATGATAAATAATTTTTGAAAAAAAATTTTCTTTCCACCAGAAATATTACACAAAAAAATCAAAACTGTTTCAAAAGTAACAAAAACGATTTGAAATCATTTTCACTGCATTTGAAACAAAAATACAAAAACTCCAAACTTAATATGAGAACCAACCATAAGAAATCTGAAGTTTCAAAGACTTGAATTAATCAAAATTTATGAAGCATCAAAAATACTCCATCTATCCAATTGTAACCCAAATATTGTGACTGTTAGTAAATAGAAAATTTCATGAATCAATTTTCTCTTCCAAAAGAATTGACTCTGGTTGAAAAAATTCATTATTTGCTTCAACTTCAAAACAATCAAATAAATGAATTGTAGGCGACTTTGAAAAAATAAAATTCTCAAAAATTCGCCAAAAAAGATTCCAAAACGAAAAAATTTAACGCGGAAAATTTGTGTAAAAAATTTCAGTTTTTAAACATGTGAATCACAAAGACCTTCAGATAATTAATTATTCTAATGAAGCTATTCAAAGTTCATTTCATATTTTTATTTTTCACTCAACAAATCATCTTCTATTCGATCAGAAATTTCTTCATTTTGATCCAATTCTTGGTTAGAAAATATTTTGTTTCTTTTTTAGACAAAGGTTCTTATTTTAATGTTTTTCACTATTTGAGTCTAATATTATTGATCATCACATACTTCCTCATTAAATTTTCATTAACTTGAATTTCTATGATATACTTTATTAGAAATTTATTCATTCCTAATATTTTTATTTGATCTCACAACTTATTATTTATTTTTATTTTTTTCATAAATCTCTATGTAACTAGGAACATATATTTTGTTCTATTCCTCATAACAGTTATATTTATTATGTTATTATTTTAAGCAAATCTCTTAAATTCCTGAGTCATTTCCTTAATGATTTATGCAATCAAATCATTCAATCTTTTTCTTCTCATTGAAATGAGAATTTATATGGTTATTCTAACAATTCTAACTGTTATCTTATTTATCATTTATTTAATATTACAAATGATTTTCTTTATTGCCTGATTCACTGTAGTTATCTCTTGAAAATATAGTTCGAACTATTTTTTTGTCATTTTTGGTTTGAATTTAAGGTTTTTATTATTTACATTCCGAATCAACAGGTTTCTGTTTTTTTTAAAAACATTTTTGATTTTTTAATAATTAAACCTCTTCATTCAAATCTAGTATTTTTTACTCATAATTATTTTACAAAGATAATATTTTTTGTTCAAAATATTCTTTAGAATTTAGACTTGTGTTTTTGGTTTGATTAAGTTTACTGTTCAAATCGAGCTTTTCTTTGTTGAGGTTTTTAATGATTTTGATGAGATCCTCGATTCAATCTTCATTATTTTAATTTCGCAATTCATTTTATAATGATGTGATTTATTATTTTAAATTCTCTTTATCTCAAATCACACTATCGTATTTTAATTTAAAAGAGACGTTTTCTTACGACTATATTTTTAGTTAATTTATATCTCCCTGCAAATTAGAAATGATTTCCTAATATTCTTCTTTTAAACTTGTTTATATTTTTGAAGTATTTTCAGCATTTATTTTCGCATTTTCGAAATTTTCTAAAGACTACTTTGTACTTACTTTCTTAAGTTTTTTAATGATATCTGATAAAATTTATTGATGAGTTACAAAACTATACATTTCTGTTTCGGTCTAATCCCACATTGATTCTTGCATTGGTTTATCTATTACCAAATGTCTCTACATTATATAATCTTTTTTCTATAATTTTTAAAGATGTTGAGGAGGATATTTTCCGAAGGAGTTTACGGTCAAAGGAATGTATTGTCGAGATGTTGCGGGTGGACTTTCCATTATAATTCTAGATATTTTATAGAGCGCTTTTAATTTAAAACTATGCAATTTTATCAAAGAGTTGTAGCTTTAAACAAAATTTA
>Ga0075158_10003724_pt1 | contig 10667 bp, 14 predicted proteins | sample JI91814BDNA_FD_70968 | JGI IMG/M metagenome (GOLD analysis project Ga0075158, IMG submission 70968) | Wastewater effluent complex algal communities from Wisconsin, to seasonally profile nutrient transformation and Carbon sequestration -... | ecosystem: Engineered > WWTP > Effluent > Algae... | reverse complement strand
GTGGTTCGTCCGGTGGGATAACTTGGCTGTCACAAGCCGTCCCACACGCAAACGGCGGGATCATGTCATCACGCGGCTCTGTTCCGCTTCGTAAGTATGCAACGGGGGGAATCGCCACGTCCCCGCAATTGGCGTTATTCGGTGAGGGTTCCCGCCCTGAAGCCTACGTCCCCCTCCCAGATGGAAGACGTATCCCCGTTGCACTTTCTGGGGGTGGCGGGGGCGGAACAAACGTCACTGTCAACGTAAATGTCGAAGGCGGGCAGTCGATGCAATCGGACTCGAAACAGGGCGCACAGCTTGGCAACCTGATTGCGTCTGTCGTCAAATCGACTCTGATTAATGAAAAACGGCAAGGGGGCCTGTTGGCAACATGACGGCAACTTTCACATGGAATCCATCGTACGGCGCGACGGCTGGGAACGAACCTAAGATCAAGGTGGCGCGGTTTGGCGATGGGTACGAGCAGCGAAGCCAGAACGGCTTAAACACCAACCCAGAAACGTGGACGCTTCAGTTCACAAACCGAGACTTCACGGAAATCGACGCTATAGATTCGTTTTTGGATGCGCGAGGCGGCGTTGAGTATTTCTTTTGGACACCACCACGCCAGTCAACGGCAAAGAAATTCATTTGTAAAAAATGGGATCGCCAGATCGTTGTTGGTGTGGTCGATAGTTTAAGTGCAACTTTTGAGCAGGTTTTCGATAATTGATGACAGAATTCATTTCAGAGATCCAGAAGCTTGCCCCCACCGCCAGAATTGAATTATTCGAGGTGGATCTAACAACATTGGGTGATGCCAAGTATTATTTCCACGCTGGCACGAACGAATTGCAAAACCCTGTCGTCTGGCAGGGGAACACTTATGACCCGTGGCCAGCACAAGGATCCGGCTTTGACTATTCGTCAAACGGGCAGCTTCCACGGCCTAAGTTAGTACTAGCTAATACAGCCGCAACGATCACGGCGATGTTGTTGGCGTTTAACGATTGTATCGGGGCCAAGGTCACACGCCGAAGGACTATGGCGAAGTTTCTGGATGCGGTCAACTTCGCCTCTGGGAACGTAAGCGCAGATCCGAACGCGCACTATCCAGACGAAGTCTATTACATCGACCGCAAAGCCTCCGAGACTCCGGAGGTTGTTGAATTTGAATTGACAGCCGGAACGGACGTGGCGGGCGTTATGTTGCCGCGCCGTCAAATTATTCAGAACCTCTGCCAGTGGCGATATAGGGGGACGGAATGTGGTTATACGGGCACGAATTACTTTCAGCAGGACGACACCCAGACGCCAAACCCGAACGACGACAAATGCGGGAAGCGCGTTTCAAGCTGTAAGGCACGTTTTGGCGAAACGTCTGAATTGCCATTTGGAGGGTTCCCAGCAGCGGGAACGATTGGATGATGATTGACCAGTCAATAAAAAACGCGATTTATGCGCATGTGATTACAGAATTACCCCGCGAAGGCTGTGGCGTTCTGCATGTGGTTGATGGGCAAACCCTTTTCCACGCGTGCAGGAATATCGCGGAGGGCACGGATAACTTCGCCATACATCCGGAAGACTATGCCGCCGCCGAGTCTATGGGGGAAATCGTCGGGATTGTGCACTCACATCCAAACGGGCCAGCGGAATTTTCGCAGGCGGACCGCGTGGCGTGTGAGGCGTCTGGACTTCCTTGGTATCTGGTGACATGTCCAGAAGAGGCGTGGGCTTACATGGAACCGTCCGGATATATCGCGCCGCTGGTTGGCCGCGTCTGGGCGCATGGCGTTCTGGACTGCTATTCCATTATTCGGGACTGGTACAAACAGGAGCGCGGGATAACTCTGCCGGATTTTGAACGCCACGACGACTGGTGGCACAAGGGCGGCAATCTGTACGTTGAAAACTTCTCCAAAGCAGGCTTTGAACGGGTATTCGACGGGCCGCAAGTTGGCGACGTGTTGCTTATGCAAGTGCTGGCGAAGGTGCCGAATCACGCAGCCGTGTATATAGGCGATAATAAGATTTTACATCATTTACACGGTCGGCTATCATGTCGGGACGTGATCGGTGGTTACTGGTCTAAAAACACTACACACATTTTGAGATATGTCGGTTAAACGTACAGTGATTCTTTCTGGTGAGTTGGCAAAGCGGTTCGGGAAGCGGTTCGAACTGTCTATCAGTACGCCAGCGGAGGCAATCCGCGCCCTATGTGCAAATTTTAAAGATTTCGCCGCGTTTGTTTCCGATTCGGAAAAACGTGGCGTCGGGTATCGGGTGATTGTTGATAAGGCCGATATTGGAACAACGGACGACATCCACAACCCATTTTCGAGAACGGTTCGCATTGTTCCCGTGATTATGGGTGCGAAGTCTGGCGTGTTTCAGGTCATTATCGGGGCCGCGCTTATTGCAGCGGCATTCTGGACAGGTGGCGTGTCCCTCACAGCGGCGGGGCTTGCATACTCTGGTCTGGCTGGCCAATTGGCGTTTGCCATTGGTACGTCCCTTATTCTGGGCGGTATTTCGCAAATGCTGGCCCCTATGCCGAAAGCAGGGAAGCCCGCCGAAGCTGTAAACAACCAACCGTCATACGTCTTCAACGGCCCAGTCAACACCACATCGCAAGGGCAGTGCGTCCCCGTTGGTTATGGACGCTTGATTGTCGGCTCTGCGGTCATTTCCGCTGGCTTTACGTCTGACGAATATTCAAGCGGGGCGGTGGTATGATCGTAAAGGGCTTTAAGGGCGGGAAAGGTGGCGGAGGATCATCCGGACGGACTCCGGTTGAATCCCCTGATGACTTGCGTTCGCGCCAGTATGCCAGAATCATTGATTTGATTTGTGAAGGCGAAGTCGAAGGGCTGGCCACGGGTGACTTGCGCTCCGTTTATCTTGATAAGACGCCGGTCCAGAACGATGATGGAACAACGAATTTTAGTGGCGTGACCCTCGTCACACGGAACGGAACGCAAAGCCAGTCCTATATTTCAGGATTTCCAGACGTCGAATCCGAGGCGAATGTCAATATCAAGGTGGCATACGGAAGTTCTGTCATTCGGACAATTTCGTCGTCTGTCTATGACGCGGCGCGGGTGACGATCGGCATCCCGTCGCTGTATTCAACGAACCTTTCAAATGGCGATATCACAGGCGCGTCAGTCACATTCACGATTGAGGTCCAGCCAAACGGCGGATCATACACCACGTATTTTTCAGGGGCGATCACGGGAAAGACGACAACCCGTTATCAGCGGTCTTATTACGTCCCTCTGACTGGTTCCCCGCCATGGAATATCCGAGTCACGCGCTTAACCGCCGATAGCACGAGCAGCTATCTGCAAAACGATTTGTATTGGGATAGCTTTACCCAGATTACACACGCCAAGCTCCGATATCCAAACTCCGCGCTTGCCGCGCTTGTCGTTGATTCGCAGCAGTTCTCCGCGATTCCGAATCGCGGTTACGATATGAAGCTTATGCGGATCCAGATCCCGTCTAACGCCACGGTGCGCGAAGATGGGTCTTTGACGTATTCAGGTATTTGGGACGGCACTTTCCAGATCGCATGGTCATCGAATCCCGCTTGGGTGTTCTATGACATGATTGTCAATGGTCGTTATGGCTTGGGACAATTCATCTCGCCGGACCAAGTGGACAAGTGGTCGCTCTATTCAATCGGCCAATACTGTGACGAGTTGGTTGTTGACGGATTTGGCGGCTACGAACCGCGCTTCTCTTGTAACCTGTATATTCAGGAGCAAAAGGAAGCCTTCCAAGTCATCCAGAACCTCGCGTCGATCTTCCGTGGGATTTCCTACTGGGCCTCCGGTTCTATCACGGCGTCGCAGGACAGCCCCCGCGACCCTTCCGCGCTGTTCACCAACGCGAACGTCATCGACGGCCTATTCACGTACTCCGGTTCTAGCGCAAAGGCACGGCACACGGTCGCGCTTGTGGCGTGGAACGACCCAGACGATTTTTATGCGACCAAGCCCGAATATGTCGAAGACGCTGACGGGATCCTCCGTTATGGCGTTATCCAGACAAGCGTCGTTGCCATGGGGTGCACCAGTCGCGGGCAAGCGCACCGCGTCGGGAAATGGCTTCTCTATAGCGAGATCAACGAGACGGAGACGGTATCGTTTAAGGCGGGACTAGAGGCGGCTGTGTGCCGTCCGAACGATGTAATCCAGATCAGTGACAGGAACCGCGCTGGCGTGCGCCGTGGGGGCCGTGTGGCCGCTGCTGCGACTAATAGCGTCACCATCGACGCCGCGTTCAGTCAGTCTGCTGGGCAGACGTACACGCTGTTTGTGACCCTGCCAGACGGAACAGTCGGGAGTTCCGTTGTCTCCAATATCGCTGGAACGGTCCTAACCCTTGCGACTCCGCTTCCGGATATTCCTAACGTCAATTCCGTTTGGATGGTCGAAAGCCAAAACCTACAGGCGCAATTATTCCGCGTCGTTTCGGTGATTGATTCGAACGACGGGACCGTTGAAATTTCGGCCTTGTCATACAATCCGGACAAGTTCGATTTCGTTGAAAATAACATTCAGTTGTCGGAGACTCCTATTTCCGTTTTGAATTCTCCACCGGATACACCAACGGGCGTTTCTATTTCCGAGTCGCTCTATCAATCTGGATCGAACGTCAAGAACATTGTCGCTATTTCATGGAATCAGGTTGACCGAGCCGATTCCTACCAAGTTTCTTATCAGGTTGGGGAGAATAACCCTGTCACTGTAACTGGCCTAAAATCCCCGATCTATGAAATCCAAGACGCACCAGTTGGTGTTTGGAAGGCGTCCGTCTTTGCTGTTTCCGTGAACGGTAAGCGCAGCACAGCGGGGACGGACACGAAAGAGGTCTACGGGAAAACCGCGCCGCCTTCGGACGTGCAAAACTTCTCGCTGGTTGGTGTTTCGAATGGCGTCGCCCAGCTTTCTTGGGATATGGCCCCAGATTTGGACGTTGTCATTGGTGGGGCTATCCGGATTCGGCACTCCCCAGACGTGGCGACACCTTCTTGGGAATCGGCGGTTGATATCGGAACCGCATTGCAGGGGAACACGACGAGCACAAGCGTCCCTCACATTGATGGGACATACATGGCGAAGTTTATCGATTCCAGTGGGAATTCTAGCGTTAACGCCGTGATGATCAAAACGACCACGGCTTCGCTGGTCAATATGAATGTCGTCCAAACACTGAACGAATCTGGATTTACCGGAACGAAAACGGGAGTTTTATACCCGTCTGCTCTGGGCGGTTTGTCATTAGATTATGCGGGAACTGTGGACGAAATGTCGTTGATTGACAGCGTCGCCTTGTGGGACTCGTTCGGGGCGGTTGGAAACAGTGGCGAATATTTATTCTCGACAACTCCGGATCTTGGGGCTGTGTACGTTACCCGCGTAACCGCCGCCCTGTCCGTGCAGGGTTATGACGATCTGAACTCTATCGACCAACGGTTGGATAACATTGACACGTGGCCAGCTTTTGACGGTGACGTTGCGGATGATGTAAACGCCGCAATTTATGTCAGAACAACTAACGACAACCCGTCTGGAAGTCCAGTCTGGACGTCGTGGCGTCCGTTCTTTGTGGGTCAATACGAAGCCCGTGGATTTCAATTCAAACTATTATTGACATCGGCGTCATCCGCCCATAATATAAACGTGTCAAGTTTGGTGGTTACTCTTGATATGCCGGACCGCGTGGAAGCGCAGAGCAACATTGCGTCGGGGACAAGTGCTTATTCTGTGACCTTCCCCGCTGCATTCAAGGTAACGCCAGCAATTGGGATCACAGCGAAGAACATGCAAACGGGTGATTATTACACAAGGTCTGCGGAATCTGCGTCCGGCTTCACAATTCAGTTTTTCAACGCTGGCGGCACGCCCGTCAGTCGTAATTTTGATTATATCGCCAAGGGTTATGGGGTTTCAGGATGAGCCAAAATGATTTTTCACTCGACAACCAGTCAGGCGCAGCGTTTAGGGCTGACCTGAACAACGCGCTACAGGCACTGGCAAGCCAGTCGTCCGGAACTACAGCCCCTACTACGACATACGCCTATCAGCCTTGGTACGACACGACCACAGGCCTTCTGAAGTTCCGGAACTCCGCAAACTCCGCTTGGGTGATTTTTGGCCCTGTGGCCGATAGCACGAAGGTCGAATCCTATGTCGGCGGCACAAAGGTTTTTGACATCGATTCCGCCAAGGCCACCTTCACACTGACGGGCGCGGTAAAGATGCCAGTTGGGACCACAGCACAGCGTCCCACAGCCGCGCAGGGGCACATCCGTTTCAACACGAGCACCGCGCAATTCGAGGGCTATGACGGAACGAACTGGGGTTCTATCGGTGGGGCAGGGAACGCGAAGCTGGACGTATTCAGCGGCAACGGATCGACCACCGCGTTCACACTGACTGCCGACCCTGTTTCCAAAAACAATACCATCGTCACTATTTCTGGCGTGGTTCAGGCCAAGGCCACGTACTCACTGTCTGGAACGACACTCACCTTTACCACCGCGCCCCCGACCGGATCCTCGAATATTGAGGTGATGTACAACGTCGCTCTGTCCGCTGGTGCGCCTTCTGACGGGTCTGTGACATATGCGAAGTTGGATAGTGGTTTAATTGCGTCGCCTGCTGATATCGTTGCAGGAACGGCGTCAAAGGTTTTGAACTCGGCGAACTTTAAGGCTGGTTTGCGCGGCGTTGAAAGCTACACATATCTTGGAAGCGTAATAGCAAGCGCATCGGCCTCTATAAACGTGACAAGCTTTATCATATCCGAATTTGACGCGTATGTTATCGAGATTCAAGATCTGATTCCTGCTACGGATAACGTGTCCTTATTGATGCGCACAAGCTCCAATAATGGAACATCTTGGGATTCTGGAGCATCCGACTATTCACATGTTAAAACAGGAATTTTGACTGGATCAACTGTGACATTCACAACACAAGCGCTAAGTGATAATGCATGCACTTTGGCCGCTGCGATCAGTAATGGCGCAGGAAGGTCATTCAATGCAACGATAAAACTGCGGAACCCGCTTAATTCATCTTTGTATACAACTGGTGATTTTGTGTCATCGCATTCTGATAACACGAATCAACTATTAAATTTTCATGGATCATTTAGAAGAACCTCCGCATCAGCGGTTAATGCATTTCAGTTCTTAATGTCATCTGGAAATATAGCATCAGGAGTTGTTCGTGTTTATGGATTGAGAAAGTCTTAGAAAGGTAACGGTCTAATGTGGCATTAACACAGGTACAGCGTGAATTACTAGGTGGATTTACTTCCGGATCAGCCCTAGCAACAACGTCAGGCACTAGCGTCGATTTTACGGGTATCCCTTCAGGCGTAAAGCGCGTGACGGTGATGTTTAGCGGCGTTTCTGGGGCCGCTGGGACTGGCGCGTTAATGGTGCAGCTTGGCGCGGGGTCTGTCGACACGGCCAGTTATGTCACGTCTGCGATTTATGCAGCGGGGACTAATACCGTCGGCGGGAACACATTCACGAATGGATTTGGTTTAACAACTCCACTAGCCGCTGCCACTCTTGTCAGTGGGTCCGTGACGTTCACGCTTCTTGGAAGTAACACATGGGTGGCTGCTGGGGTTTTGACCCTGCATGGTCTAGGCTGTTATAGTTGTTCAGGAACGAAAACGTTATCTAGCACTCTTGACCGTGTGCGTATTACATTTCATAACGGGACAGACACATTCGATGCTGGTTCTGTGAACATTTTTTACGAATAACTATAATTTGTGGGGAGTTAATTTTGGAGGAGTACAAAGACACACGCGAACGGGTGATTCGTCTTGAGGTTCGTCAGGAGATGTTGGAATCGCGTCAAGATGCTTTTGAGGAGCAAGTGATTACACGGTTAGACAAGATTGAACAGAAACAGGAATCGGAATTCGCGGCCATTCGCACAGACATCGGGGCGTTAAAGGACGTCCTGACTATGGGGCGGGGCGGTTATCGCGCTCTTATGTTTATAGGTTCGGCGATGTTGGCGATTATTGGCGCGTTTGTCTGGATCAACGATCAGTTTCATATCATTCGAATTATGAAGAATGGCGGCTAAAATGAATTTTCCCAAGTCAGACACCGAGTCGCTCGTCGCATACTATGGCCAGCCTTGGCGCGTAACCGCGCAGGGAATGGTCCTTGATCCCGCTTTCGAAGCGAAGAACATTCAGAGGATCGCCGCGCCGTACGCCATGTTTATGGGCGAACAGAAAATCATTCAGATTGCGGTCCATAAGCGAATCGCATCGTCTCTGTACAACGCGCTTTCGCGTATTTCGAAAGAAACGTCGGCCACGGAGCGCAAGGAATTTGGACTTGACCAATATGCGGGCTGTTTCAATTTCCGACCGATTCGCGGAGTCAACGGAAAGCTTACGGCTAGTAAGTTGTCGCTTCACGCTTATGGGGCGGCTATCGACATCGGATCGGTTCTAAACCCTCTGGGCAAACCGTATGACCCAGCTAAGCGGATGATGCCGCACGAAGTTATTGAGATTTTTCGGTCGGAAGGCTGGAAATGGGGCGGGGAGTTCACAAGCCGCCCAGATTGTATGCACTTTCAGGCAACACTTTAAAAGGAGTTACTATCATGAGAAATTGGAAAACCACCCTCGTCGGAGCGATTGCAGGCGGACTCGTTGCTATTCAGCCGCTTTTGGCAACCGGAACGCTGGACATCAGGGCACTGATCACGGGCTTTGCGCTGGCTGCCCTTGGCGTTGTGGCTAAGGATTTCAACGTATCCGGAGAAGGCAAGTAAAATGCCTTGGGCCGGAATGGCGGCGGGGCTGTTTCTCGCCGTCGTGTTTCTTGCAAGTGGTTGGTTTGGGCGCGGTTGGTACGACGAGAAAAACAAACTCGCGGACGAAAACGCGGCTTATGTTGAATGGGTTAAAGAATTTAAAAGGCTTGATGATGCGTACCAAAAGCAACTCACGCAGCTTCCTGTTTCTGATTCGGACACTGGCCCTTCTGTGTCCGCTGCTCTTGACGGCTTGCGAACACGTTTCTCCGAATCAAGTGGCGGCAAAGGAGTATTGCGTCCAGCCAAGCCCGCCAAAGCCAAAGAGTAACGGGAAGTATAGGGATGATGATGCTGCCCGTTTTATTCTTGAACAGAATCAGGTTATCGGGTATTGTAGGGCATCCTTAGGTATCTATTGATCCTTCCTGTTCCGACTTACCCCGCTTCGGCGGGGTTTTTTTATGCGCTGTAATTCGCAGAAATCCGCCAAAAATGAAAATAATTGAAAAAGATCAAAGATAACTATTGCAAAGTATATATTGCAAGCGTATATAGATAATACGAAGTCAAACAAGCATAGGAGGCAAGAATGACGGCTTATGAGGAATACATGAAAACTGGGATGAATACCGAAGTTAAACGCAACGGTTTCTCACCAATGCACCTTTCTTACATATTTTATTATGCTGATTTGGTTTAGGAGGAAGCAGTGCAAATATTTGATCTTACACAACACATACAAGCCCAGCAGGAAAACTGGTCAGATTGGCAAATCTGGATGAAATACCTACACGGAGTGAATGATAATGGAACCTTTTGAAACATTCACATGGTACGACGTAAAACGGACAAAAGAAATCGGCCAAATTCGCAAGGGATTGCAATTATTAGGGTGGCTGTTTGCTGGTGCGATGATTGTTTATATTATCGTGACAGCCTTCGAGGCAATAGTTTAAACTGACGGGATCCGGATTGTGAGGGTCTGGATTCCACCCCTTCTTGTGTAGTCGCTTGGCGGCGCGTCTTAAAACCCTGTGCATTGCGTCTGATCGCGGTGGAAGGTGTCAGGCGATTACATTGGAACGGGAAAAACAAGACCGCAAGGCATAGCGCGTATAGGTTAGTTGTTGACTCATGGAGTACCCTGCTTGGGGAAGTGATACGTTGAAAAGCCCCGTTCCAACTAATTCCTGATTGTTGCTATGGCTGCACGTCCAGTTATCAACGTCAGGGGGCCGCAAGGGAGGCCGTTAAGCGGGTCATACCGCACCCGACTGCGTAACGCGCTGGCATACCGCGTAATGTATGCCAAATATTTCAACATTTAGGAGGATAAATTGAACTTAGATGATCTAAAAATTGGTGAATTAAAACAACTGATCGCATTGTTTGGCGGCCAACAGCAGCCAAAGCGGCACCCGATGCTGGGAAAACGGGTTCTTGTCAGGACATATTCTGCTGGGGTCCACATAGGGACTCTTGAAGATGCGGATGGCATGGAGTGCAGGCTTTCTAATGCCATTCGGTTGTGGAAATGGGAAGGCGGCGGCCTAAGTCTGTCGGCAGTGGCCAATAATGGCATAAAAGGCGGGCGACTGAATAAGACGGGCGAAGTTTATTTGACAAATGCGATTGAATTTATTCCGACCACAGACGACGCGGAGAAATCCTATGAGAAATTTATTGAAGACTAACCACCACGGATACTCTATCTCTGGCTATGGCTATGGCTCTGGCTATGGCTCTGGCTATGGCGATGGCTCTGGCTCTGGCGATGGCTCTGGCTCTGGCTCTGGCTATGGCTATGGCTCTGGCTCTGGCGATGGCTCTGGCTCTGGCTCTGGCTATGGCTATGGCTCTGGC
>Ga0075158_10003723_pt1 | contig 10667 bp, 10 predicted proteins | sample JI91814BDNA_FD_70968 | JGI IMG/M metagenome (GOLD analysis project Ga0075158, IMG submission 70968) | Wastewater effluent complex algal communities from Wisconsin, to seasonally profile nutrient transformation and Carbon sequestration -... | ecosystem: Engineered > WWTP > Effluent > Algae... | reverse complement strand
TTGAGGATTTGTTGTATACGCACGATTTAAAACCTCTCTATGAGCCTGAGCGGGAGTTGGCATGCGTAAATCACTATAGAAGCCAAGGCACAGTGCGCGAAACTGCAAGCAATTGGGTGGAAATTCGCAAAATTTATCTCCCTTGCTTAATGCCATTAATCGCTCCACTCCACTATCCAATGCACGAGGTGTTAAGTCTTTAAGTGCTGCAAACCAAACGCCAGTATCCTTAACCCCATGCTTACTGATAAACAGCTGACCGTAGATTGCAGTCAGCTTCATCCAAAGACTGGACAAGTGTTCCTTCGATAAATTCACACGTATTGAACTCACTGCTAGGGGTTCCCCAGAGTGATTCGATTGAAATGCCATGCTGCTGGCTGACTCGTTCAAGTGCTGTTGGGTTAAGAGTGCTTTGATTGGTACCACGCTCATTGTGACTACTCCTTGTTTGTCCTTGTGCCTGTAGTTTTTTCGGTTTGTGTTGAGCACCTCGCTCTAACCAGGTAATGAATACCGGATTAAAATCAGCCCATTGGGTGTTTAGTTTCTTGTTGTGGTTGATAAAAGCCTGAATTTCCGCAGTGTCTGTGACCTTGGTGAGCCCCATGGATAAAGCGATTTCGATGGTTTTTGGTGTTGGGTAAAAGTCATCACGAATTTGTTTTTTGCTGCAAGGAAATCCATCATTCGCAGTTTGTGTTTGTTTGTTATGTTTGTTATTTAATATAAATAACTTCTTTACAGCGTGATTAGGGGTGTTAACTTCTATGTTAAGATCTGTGTTAAGTTCATCCTCAAAAACAGCGTTTTCCTCAATGTTTTCATGGGGTTTGTCAGAGTTAACCACTGTGTTAACTTCCCTGTTTTCGAAGAGTTTACTGAAAACTTTGGGGATCTCAGGAAAAAGAAATTTCAAAGTTTGGCCCTCAGAAATTACCTTGAAATATTCTCCGCATTCACGCTCAATTGATTTGATGTAATTACGAATGGTTTGCTTGGATGGTGAGCCACTGTCTTTTCTGCCAGGCGCTGGATTAACTTTGAGAAGTTGTGCAATATCGCTATAAGTTATATCGCTGACAATACCGGTCATTGGATCGGCAAGGGTTATCAAAGACTTTATTAAAGTAGTTTGCTCATTTCGTAGCCCTAAAAATTTATTTTCAAGGTTTCTACGTTCTTTGTTGTATTTAATTATTTCTTCCACAACCCATATCCCTAAATGAAAATACAAATATAATTAAATTCCAATTTTTTTTGACCAATTAACTCGCATTCTGTGTTGCAAATGAATTTTAATAGGCTTAAAATGATATGCAGATGTCAATTATATGATATGCGCATATCATTTATCTAACATATTATGATATGTAGATATCATTTACAAGAGGGTTTTTAAATTTTATGAAAAAATATTCTATTGAAATGGAAGTGCGTGACAATGAACTTGATTCTCAAGGTATAGTGAATAATGCTAATTATATGATTTATCTTTCTCATGCCAGACATAAACATATTAATGAGATTGGGGTAAATTTTGATGAGTACGCCCGCGACCAACAAAAACTTATACTTTTAAGTTGCAATATGAAATTTATAAATTCTTTAACAGCTAATGACAAATTCATTGTTACAAGTAGTATTTCTGCTGCTGAGCAACCCAACCAATGGGTATACAAACAATCCATTATGAGATTATCAGATAACAAGTACATAATTAAAGCATCTTTTAACTCAACCTGTTTAAATGGAGTTGCAACGGGCGATGAGGAAAAACTTTACATACCTGAAATCATTTCTCAAATCATTGGTGATTAAAAACAATGGTTATTAACCCTAAAATTAAGGTTGTGTTGCTAATTATTGTATCTGCAGCTTGTTTCTCTGCATCTATAATATCTACCTGCATACCATTTATAGCTAATTACTTTAATGTCAGTAGTAGCAACGCTTCCTCTTTAATTGCTTTTTTTTTATTTGGTTATTTATTTGGCCAAATAATATTTTACATAGTGGCTCAGTATTACGGGTATAAAAAATCATTATTAATAGGGTTTTTAATTTACATAATTAGTTGTGTATTTCAGATCATAGAAATAAAGAATCATAACTTAAATTTATTATTGTTATTCAGATTCATTGGCGCAATGGGCTTATCCTCTGGGCTAATTTGCGCATTCGCTATGATAAATGAGTTCTCAGAAGGTCAGCATCAGACCCAAAACTTGATCTCTTATGCCTTTATATCATTAACTTTATCTGCATACTTATCAGTTACATTAGGAGCTTTTTTAACTAATACGTTGGGATGGATTTTTGTTTTCTATTTTAATTTAATATTATCTTTTTTGTATTTAATTGCTATATATTATTTATTACCGGATATTGATCAAATAAAAACCAAAGAGTATCGAACATATCAGTTAGTTTATAATAAATTCATTGCTGGATTATCTAATAAAAAACTTATATTTTATTCATTAATTGTTTCATCTACGACCACAACAACTTATCTTTTTAACGCCTTAGGTTCTTCCATCGCAAGAAATTTATATTCAACTGACCTTAAAACATTTGGAATATTAGCTATTTTTAACCTTTTGGCTTTAATACTAGGGTCAGTTATTAGTACTTCCCTTCTGAAAAAATTTTCTACTCTAAAAACTCTAAATATTGGTATTTTAGTTTGGCTACTACCAGTTATTAATTTCTTGATCTTCAGCGAAATGATTTTTGAAATTGGCTCAAATGGCTTTTGGTTTTATTCTAATATTATATTACTCAATACCGCTGTAGGTATAATCTATCCCCCCTCTTCATTCCTAGCATTAGGTTCGATAGCTTGTAGCAAAACTGCCTCTTCGATCATGAATTTTATCAAAATAGGAATGCCCGCTTTGACTATTTTTATAATAGGCCATTCAAATCTACCTTTAATACCTAGTTTTAAATTACCTTTGGAATTTATAGCTTCATTCTTAATTCTATGTATATTTATGCAGCGTTATAAAATGCAGAGCTCATAACTGCTTTATAGATTTCATGCTTATTACGAATTACGTTATTCGAAAAATTAATATCATGTTTTTTTCCAGCCAACGTTATGATAACACTCGTTAAATCAGATTGAGGCAAACAAAATGCAACTCCGTGAGTAATATTATTCTCCTCACGTAGAATATTTAAGTATTTAGATTGTTCATTTATTGGAAAATAATTATCCCATAAGAACAAGAATCCATTAGTATGGTTACGAGCCTGAGTCAATGCCTCCTTCATTAAATGACATTCTTTATACAAACCAGAACTCATATAGATTTTTAACCAATGTTCGTTCGAACATAATGAAAAACAAGACTGGCCAGATGTATCTAAGATTGTAAGTGACGCATAAGTCGAACCAAAATCTAATAATGAATCTAAAAGTCGGCCTGAATTTTCACGATTTATAATACTAATAATAATCTCCATCCATTTAACTAAGGCCTGATAGCAGTCCAATGCACTTTAGCTATTAGAGAATAGCTGGGAAAATCCATTTTTTTTCCAATTGAATTACTTAAAAAAATATTTTCATTGTAACCAAGAAAACCGACAAAAACTGTATTTTCACATAATACAAAAGCCAATGAATTATCGTTTTTCTCTTGTCCTTCTAAAATCTCAATACCACCCACATAATCCCCATATCTGATCATGGGAGAAAAAAAATTACTTGTTACCTTATAAAACTTAAAATTTTTAATTTGCTTATTCAGATTTAAAAAGTTATTTTCGCAAATATCGTCAAAATCATCTTCTGAAAACTCTTTCATGTTCAACAAGGAGGGAGCCCCTTGCCCACCATCTTTTATCCACTCTGGAGTTACTAATAATCCTTTTGAGCAAAAGAACTCTGCAACAGAAGATATTTTTTTAAAACTAGGTTCAACCGTATCAAGTTCCCATCTAGATAATGTTGGAACCGAAGCCCCTCCCCAAAACTCTGCAAATTCCTTCCTTGAAAACCCTAGAGTAGATCTACAATATGATATTCTATCCCCTATAGTATTCAAATTGACCCCTGTATTTAAGAATTCTAATATGATATCAACATATCATTCTCATCTCAAATATTAAATTATATTTCGACTTTGTTTTTCTCAATTAAATTCAATAAAATCAATTAGATACATAGATTCGATTAATATCAGGATAATTTTTAATCAAATAAAATTTATCATTTATAAAGATGTAATCAGTTATTAGAATCAAGGTACTCAAAAGCATTTTCCAGATTATCAAATTCTAGAGACACTTTTATACGACCCGATTTCAAGCTGTTTATTTGTACTTTTCTTTTATATATATTCACAAATCGGTTTGATAATATTTGTTTATCTTCCTCAGAAAGATTGTAGTGAGGCGCAGCCTTATCCAAAAATATCTGGTTATCTAAATTAAGATATTTTTTTTCCTTAATAAAACTTTCTGTATCGCGAACAGAGAGTCTTTTTTCTACAACATATTGAAGAACAAGATTTTGATATTTATGCTCTAATATAATCGATGCTCTAATGTGGCCATAATCTACTTCCCCACTTTCCCATAATATTTTACCCTCCCTACTTAATAAAGAGGCTGTTCGAACTAGATTCGCTACGGTAGTTCTTGGTTTTCCGATTATTTTGGAAACCTGCTCAACGCTTAAGAAATGCTCTTCTTTAAGCCTTAACATTGACTCGGCCTCTTCAAGTAAAGTTAATTGCTCTCTTTGAATATTTTCAATTAATGCAATTGCAAATGCCTGCTTCTCACTTACGTCCTTAATAAAACATGGAACGCTCTTTAAACCAATATCCAATGCAGCCAAAAAACGTCTTTCACCCGCAATAACTTCATAATTTTCAGGGTCTTTTTTCCTTACAATAATAGGCTGTAATATCCCTTGCTCCATAATAGAATGTACTAGATCAGTTAATGATTCTTTTGTTATTTTGCCTGGTTTTCTGGGTTGATAATTTCCGAGTGTTATTTGCTTAATAGAGATATATTTCATAGGATTTTCACTTTGATTATCATAATCAAAGTTCAATAAATCTATCTCTATTGCATTTTCACCTTTTCCTAATATATTCATTAAAATGCCTTTTTAATTTAGTCATATAACTTGCAAAAAAAAACATAAAAACCCGTATACCCCTTTCCCAGACTGGGCCGCAGAGCTTTTGTCCCGTACGGGACAACTAGTCATTACAAGTTATATCTTGAAGAAATTTTCTATCAGCATACATCCATTGGCTTAAAGCCATCCTTATAATCGCTGGTTTTATATGCACATCTAACATCATTCTGGAGCTTTTTATATTTAATTCCAAATCTATCAATTTCTCTATAATATGCATGTCGATATTAGCTTGAACGGGATTAGAACCAATATTTTTCATCATTGCGCCTAATTTAATTTGAGTAAGTAAATTTATTAGAACGTAATCATCTGATGTATTATTCCAATTTATACTTTCGACCGAAGCGCTTTTAAAAAAATGCTCAAGTGCTTCATTTACTAACTGAGATTGCTTCCCTCTTCCAAAATATTCTCTTTTAGCTTTATCTTGAATAGATGACCATAGCTTATCAGGAACTCTAAGAGTAATTTTTTTTTGCTTTTTCAAACCAACTTCTTGTTCTTTAGGACGCTCTAGAAACATTATTTTTCCTCAGTTTTTGTGCCTAGCAAAAAGTCTTCTAATGATTTTAAAAGATTTACCATATCCTGAACCGATTTAACTTCAGAAATCGCGGAGTATTCCTTCAGCTCTGGAATACAGCTCAAAAGCTTATTACCAGCTATTACGCAATTATCAACGGTTTTTATTTGCATAGTAGCAACAGATTTCTTTCTACCATCTACACCTCTAGGAATTATTTTCTTATTTTCGTTAGGTATTTCAATTTTATTTTTTTGAAGAAGCTTATTAATAAATAATTCTTGTCTATCTTGTCTGTTAATAGATACAACTTTAATAAGATTATTAGATGATAGAAATCCAGCTTCCAATGCATCATATATTGAAGGATGATAGTTAGATGGCTTCGAAATTAATTTGATTAAGCTTGATGCTAAATCACGTTGGATTTTTAATCGTGATGCAAGCTCTCTAACAGTAACTTTCTGATTTTCGTTAATCTCTTCAGAAGCTAATTTATAATTTCCGAAAACACTTATATTGGTTCTTAAGCTATTTTCAGTTATTTGACGACTAATTTTTTCTCTTTTACTTAGCTTATGCAGACCTTCATTTCTAATTGCCCTGATATAGGGAACTCGGCCAAGAATACAAGCTAAGCGTCTCAAATGACCTTCTAAAACAACAAGGGTATTGTTTTCAACATCCGACTCTATTTCAATGGGCTGAATTTGACCGGTTTCTCTTATGCTTTTTGCTAAGTTAACTAAAATTTCATATTCTTTCTTTCTTGTGATGCTTGGGGAGTTTAGAAGGTCTTCAAATTCAGGAAATATAATTGACTCAACTAATTTTCCATCAACCTCTTCCTCCTCAATTTTAACTAAACAATTTAAGTTCATATTTGATTCAAATATATCTTCCATATCTATCCCAACATGCCTTACTAGCCAATTATCATCTATTAACCAATCCGGACGCGGGTTATGAGCACTAGGTTTCAAAGCTTTTGGTCTCACTTTGTAATAACCCTCATCATTACCGTCATTAAAACTTAGTTGCTTAGATACATTACCAAAATTCAACGATCGAGTAATATCATTATTTGTGGAACTGGATTTTTTTGCAGTGGACTCTACGCGTCCACTCTTGGTACTCTCAAAAATCATGCTCATGCTATCTCCTCCATCTCTTCAGCGACCAAACCTTTAGTTAGAATTAGCTCTTCGAACCCCATTTTTTCGAATATATAATTACATGCTTTTATAGCATCTACTCTTAAAGTCGATGTTTTCTTTAACCCATTAAACGGCATAGCTAAATCAGCTCCCTTTGTATCGACTTTTGACATATCGCCAGAATCTCTTAATTCGCAAGGAATTAAGTAGGGTTTTATATAAACACTATCCTCTAACTTATTTCGTTGATCATCTTGACCAGTTCTCTTATTCCAAGCTTTTTGATTCGCTAAAAAGCCTATAAGTTTACTTGCTTGAGACCTAGGTTTTGCATCATTTTGCTCATGAAAACAATGAAGCATTGCATTCAAGCCCTCACAACTTTTTTCTTGAAGCTGGAATGGCATTACTGTGTGTGTAGCAGCACGCATTAAACCTACCGATGTTATTGATATAGCTGGTGCACAATCAGCTATAACTAAATCAAATCCCGCTTCATACATCCGTTCAGGGTCAAAGAATTTTCTGGGTATGTCATATAAATCATCATATGATAAATTACTATCGAATTGCTTTTCCTCAATTTTTTTCAGGATTTCATTGTGAGCAGGAATAATTTTCAAATTGTCATATTCATAAGAAGGGTAGGCTGCAATAGGCTGATCTTTCATATATAGAGATGCCAAACTAGATATGCCGTCCCAATCGGGATATGAGTCGGAATTATATTCTGGATGAATTGGAGGGAAATACTTAGCAGGAAGTTCAAGCCTATCGTCTTTTACAATTCTTTTACTCAGATTAGCTTGGCCATCTCCATCCACAGCTAATACTCGTAGACCTAATACAGTTACTGCATAACTTATTAATAATTGAGCAAGAACAGTTTTTCCTACACCACCTTTATTGTTCGCTATAACTATAATTTTAGCTTTTTTACTATGAGATACCATAAATTCTTCCTTATTATTATTTTTATTAATATCTACATTACATCATTAATAAAAATAAATAAAGCATATTAGCACTACCGTAGTGCTTTCTAAGAAATTACTGGCAAGATGGATATTGCAAAGGGGTAAAAAAATTATTTATATATATATTTGTTTATTTTCAATGTGTTACGTTAATAATTAACGAGCACAATCTATAAATTATTTTTTGGATATTGATCGGTTTAAATTTGTAGTGCATATTAATTAAGGCGTACAAAATATTTTTAATATAAAAAAGAACATCAAAATTAAATAGAGATTATATATGATGAGATAGATATGCGGGAAGGGAACTTTATGGCTTGGCTGGAACCAAGCCATAAAGATATAACACATAGAATATTAATATGTATCGATACTTAGCAGAGTATTCATTTACAATATTAGTATTCCTTAAACTTTTTGTCAACGAATTGGCTCAAGGCTAAGGATTGCTTACGATGAAAATAAAACTTTATTTAAAACCTCTTATCAGCACATTAGGGGTCACTTATGAATAATATAAGTGCTATAAATCATTTGAGATTTGATCGTCTCCATGACCTAACTAAAAATTATAATAAAGCTACCCTTCTTGATAAACTTATCTACTGGTGGCAAATATCTAAATTTACTCTAAATGATGAAAAAATTTGGTTTACTAGAAGTATTGATGCAATTGCTGCTGATTCAAAGATAGCTAGACGCTCAGTTGAAAGATATTTATGCGAGTTCGAGCAGTCAGGCCTTATTGAAAAAACCAATATATTATATAAGAAGAAAAATTTATATATACGCTTAACAGAAAAGTTACTAGCTATCTTAGGGACGCAGCCTCTAAATACCGTTAGTACTGAATCGGATAAGGTAGGGGAGGGCGATCAACCTTTAGTGAATGAAAGCCTTTTTTTAAAGCAAGATGGCGGAACCGATAACGCCAATATGGCGCAATCTATATATAAAGATAAAGATTATAATCTTGTTAATAACAATACTGTTAGTCAGCTGGGCGCTGTTAATAACTTTGAAACCAAACCAAATAAAAATATTCAATCCCTTTACCCAACTTATGCGATTGAAGAAATTATTGGAGAACGAATAACTATAAGGGAAAAAAATTACATCAAAGGGATGATGCACAATCTGCAAAAAAATCAGGGAGTGACCGTGTCATCTCCCGAACAATTGTTTGCAGAAATAGTGTTTACAATCGTAAACGTTGAGCAATTGCAAGGCATTAATAACTTCAATCACCGTGTGCAGATTATCGCAAAACTTCTACGACAAAAAAAATGGCTAACACCTAAAGGCTTTTACAACCATTCTGATTTTGGGGCGCCGTTTCGCAAACAAGTTGCCAAAACCGATAATGATTGTATATATCCCCAACCTACTCCTAAACCAGGCAGGGTAGGGGGCACCATCTCACTAGAACAACAAAAATTACAATTAGAGAATCAATTGAATGAGAGCTGTCGCTTAATGCCTGGTGAAATAAATCAATTTAAAGAGGCAGTAGGGCGCTTTAAAAGTGAATCGGGATCCATACTGCTGGTGAACTCAATCGCAAGCACCCTAATCGGGCAGTGTACGCAACAATCAATTCTTTATGAGAGCATCAATAGCTTGGAAAGCAAGCTATACACCAAACCATCATGGCACCAAGACCACTCAATTAAAACCCTGATGAATAATCTTACCGTGTTAAAACATCAAGAACACCAGTTAAGAGATTTAATGACTCAGGCCTTTGAGGTATTTTGTGATGCCACTAAACTAAAATCTTGTGTGAAAGAAATCGATAGAGCTTGCGAACATTACGAGGAATTCCATAAGCTGCTTGGAGATGTTGAAAGAAAACGAAAAGACATCGAGGAGCAATTGGATTACCAATATTCAGCATGATTTATACTTCAAAACAGCTATGTGTAATTTATGGGCGAACAGAGCCGTGTATACATGTGGGGCTTATACAGCCCCTACATGAATGTTTTTCTGGAGTAATATTGCCCCTAGTTCAATCCGCTTGAATTAGATGAATTATTACTTTTAGGTGCTGGATTAGCTGTTGGTAGTCCAAAAAATTGACTAATTAGCTTTGACTGGGCTTCACGCTGTTGTTGTAATACCTGTGCCACGGCCTTTTCGTGGGTAGATGTCACATCGCGGACGCCTTGTTCCACAGGCTTGAGCTGAGCGAAAGTAGTTGGTTTTGTTGAACCACTTATATTTGCTTTAAGCCATGTAAATACTTTTAAATTAGGTTGTTCTTCTACTAGTTGAAAAGGTAAGGTTCCATCTTCTAAGGGGAGGTGTAGATTAGCCCCAAGGGAGGATAGTTTCTCTATCATTTGCAGGTCATCAGTCAATAATGCGTGGCGGATGGTTACATCGCGCATGATGGATAAAACCACTTCTTTTTTCTTAAGGAGAGCTTTCATATTACTATCGCTAGGATCTGCTTGCAGTGCTAACTGCATTCTCTTAAGTGAAGTAACTATTTTTTCAAACCACAACTGAGCTCCATCAGAGATAACGTTTATATTTTTTTCGTATCTATGTTTTAGAAAAATTTTAACAAACTCAGCATCATTTAATGATATTGCATCAAAAAATGGAATTTTTTGGGTAGCCGGGTCAATCCTATTAGCGTGTTTAAAATCGGGGTTTGCTAATAACCCTTCAATGAACTGATAAAATTCAAGGCTTTTACTTCCGCACAAACCCGCTAGAGATAAAAAAGAATTCCCATCGGAATCCAGTGCGTTGATATCCAACTTAGGATTGGCTTCAATAAAACGCAAAACCGATGGATAATCACGATTTTCAATCAATTGGCATAA
>Ga0075158_10003722_pt1 | contig 10668 bp, 22 predicted proteins | sample JI91814BDNA_FD_70968 | JGI IMG/M metagenome (GOLD analysis project Ga0075158, IMG submission 70968) | Wastewater effluent complex algal communities from Wisconsin, to seasonally profile nutrient transformation and Carbon sequestration -... | ecosystem: Engineered > WWTP > Effluent > Algae... | reverse complement strand
TCAGGTTGTTCTCAACGTCGAAGAGCCGAAGCGTGTGCTGAAGTTCAATGCCGAAGTCACGCGTAGTGGCAGCCAGCAGGGCGACTTCAACTATGACACTGGCATGTTTAAGCCTCATGCTGAGACTGTGATCTTTGCGGACATCCGCAAGTACATGCAGAGCAACTGGCGTCGACACGTCAACATCGGCATCCCCACCGGCTCGCGTCTCGGCAAGGTCACGATCACTCGTGTTGGTGAGCGTCCCAAGGCAGGCAACAGCAACCCTTGGAGCACCTTCAAGATCGAGTTTGAGGTTCAGGCACCTGCCTCATCCTTCTCGTTCCTGACCGGCATTGATGAGACTTCTACGTTCGTCGCTTTGCTCCCCAGCAAGGCTACCAGCGTGGAGCATGCTCATAAGCTGCTGCGACCGAAGGGTCTTACCCCCAAGGCTGTCCGTCAGGGCGAGTGGTTCTTCCAGCCTGCCACCAAGGCAGACAAGGAACTCATCCTTGATGAGGCTACGACTCCTTCGTGGATCAGTCATTGGGATCGCAACAAGGCTTCTCAGCCGTTGGAGCGGCAGTCCAGCCATCGTGCGCAGCAGTTGCGTGTTGTGCGTCGGCCTGCTTCTGAAGGTGGCGACATCCTGTTCGCTAAGGGCACGGTGAAGGACGTTCGTTCCGGTCACCACTCTGACCTTCAGTTGGACGACTGGCATCGTGTTGTCCGTAACCGTGAGGTTGTTCAGGTGGCAGCACAGAACTCCACCGTCACCCCCCGACGCTGGGACTGAGACACCGGGTGGGGGAAACCTGCCCACCCACCAACCATATAGGAGCAATATGGGGTTGAGCGAGCTACAAAGAGCTATAGCCACAGAGCGGGTAACCTTAACTCTGGGTTACGGCATACATGATAGTGAGTTCAGTCTCGTTGATCATGTGTACGCGATACCAGAAGATGGTGACCTAGGGCCAATCGAAGATCGACGTTACTTTGTTCGTCTTACCCAAGTGGGCGAGCAAGGACTAGAAGAAAACACCTACGAAATCAAACTGGAGAAGGTAGACGATGACCACAACCCTGTTGAAGTCACCCCGCCGACAGATGCGGGAGGCTGAAGCTGAAGAGGTAGAGGCAGCAGAACGACGCTACGTCGCAGAAGCCACTGCCTACAACGCAACCAAGCGAGGCAACCGTGGATGATCCATACGCTGACGTAGAAGCGTTCTTGGAGCAGGATGAAATTGACGACGAGAAGGTCGTTAAGTTCGTCTTGGACCTGATCGTGGATGCAATCCCTGTCGAGCTTAATGGTGAGCCTGATGCTATGGCACTGACATCGCTCGCTGCCACCAATCCTGATGATGAGGGCAATGCGTGGATCATCTGGCCTGATGGTGACCGGCTAGCAAAGCTAGACTACCACCCGATCTACGGGTTCGATACCGTCAAGATGGCACGACTGCTCGCTGCTGCACCTGTATTCATGGGCGCTCTTGCTCAGCGCGTTCAAGAGTTGAACGAAGAGATCATGACCTATCAGGTTGATAACGGTTACCAGAATGGCTACGACCACGGACACGTCGCGGCAGCCACAGTCCTGAAGGGGGACTTGGAAAATGCCATCGAAACCATCGAAGAACTTTCGGAAGATCACGGCCTGAATACGATCCAGCAGGCTTATTACGACCGTCTGAAGCAACTAGTTACTGCCATTGACCTTGACCGGGCAGAAGAAAGTAGGAACGCATGAATCTCGCAGATTCGATTGACTCCGCACGGGAGTTCAAAGCATCCAGCGCCAGAGATGGGAATGACATGCCCTCCCTCATGCTGGTGAGTGACGAAAAGGGCGTGCAACTGGTAGCTGTCGGCGGAAATCATCATCCTGCCGTGGAAACCATGCTCGTTGGTGGACAGATGCTCGGTGTTGTGCCGGGTGCCATTGAGTTGGTGATGGTGAGCGATGCTTACGCCAGCACGATCGGCACTGATGGTGACCGACCTGAACCGGGTGAGTACCAGCGCCGCTGGGCAGAGGGTGACCGAGATGGAATCATCGAATGCCTGATGCATGTCCGTGCATGGCGTGAGGATGGCGAGGTCAAGGTCGAACTGGTTCAAGACCCTTACGTCGAGATCGACGGTGTGGTGCAGTTCGAAGACAGGGAGAACAACAAGGAACCCTCTTCCATTGAGGGACGTATTCCTGACGCTCTGCGTATGGCCTTCGAAGCTCCCAGCCTGTTTGACGGCATGAAAGAGCCGCCTGAGATCCCCGGCATTGCTCCTGAGCGTGTCAAGGAGATGATCGCTCTGGCTTTCATCGTGGCTCTGGCAGGGCATGGTGGCGGTGGTGTACTCGTCCCCATCGCACCTGAAGAGGAAGAGGCATTCACCAAGCTCGCCAATGTCACTTCTGATGAGCTGTCCAACCTGTTCCAGCTTGCTTGGAATCTGGCGGAAGAGGTTGCTTAGTGTGGGTGACTACTCGCAGTACATCAAGAGCTACCACTACCCTGTGTATGGTCCTGACGATCCACTGCATGAAGAGTTCTCTGATCTGGATGACTTCATCGAAGTGTTCAGATGGAAGGAGACTGACACCTACCTTGTGCGGCGCAATGGTGGTGACTTCATGTGGGATAAGGAAGCACAGGAATGGGCTTGGCCTAACAGGGAGCAACTGCATGCTCAGAAGGAACGCTTCCTGTTCGAAGGACTGGATGCAGTGTTCACACAGGTTTATGAGCTTGCCTCACTGCACCGGGCTAAGATGCGGCCACGTCTGCAACAGATCCTTGAAGAGCGACGACAACTAGAGGGGAATGTGTAATGGTTGACACAACAGAGGAAGCAGTAGAGCTTGATCCGCAGATCAAGGCAGTGCTGGAAGCAGTTGACTTGTTTCTGGCAGACATCAGCTATCAGACGATCGTAGAGGCAGGTAGGGTTCATGACTTCGCTCTTGACATCCGACTCCTGCTCACCTGTCAATCGGAGAACTAATGAGGCTTAAGCTCCTGCTGCTAGTCACTGCACTGGCAGCTATCATCACAGCATGTGGTGAACCAGTACGTTCAGGTGTTGTAGTCGAGAAGGACTATGAGCCGCCGCGAGAGTGGACTAGCCAACATGCCATACGAGAAAGAGCACTACGACCCTGAGGAATACAGGCTGTACCTTCAGGGCGAACGAGAAGGAAAGGTCGCTTACGGTTGGGTAACCGTTACTTCGTCTGACTACGACAAGTGCATTGTCGGACGTAAGTACCCTGACTGTCTGCCAACATGAATCAAAAACGAGAACGATGGTCTGGCAGGGTCCTTAACAGCGAACCTCGCGGAGTGGCGCAGTTCCACCGTGAAATCAGGACGCTACCAGAAGGCATCCTCCGTCTAGCGCAAGCAGAGTACGAGTATCAGTACGGTACATCGCAGGACTACGAACGAATGCAGGAACGTGGTGGACTGAGCGTAGATGAGGTTATCGGCCTACTCGCAGACTATGTTGAGCGTCTAGGTGGAACTCCCACAAGTCCACGCGAGAAGTCAACATGAGCACTTTCATAACCTCAGATACCCATTTGGGGCACAAGAAGATCCTTGAGTACACCGGCAGACCGTTCAACTCGGTCGGCCATATGAACGAAGCGTTTATCTCTAACTTCAACAGCGTCCTAGACGACGACGACCTGCTCATCATCGTCGGGGATGCTGTTATGGGACGGCGTGACGAGAATCTTCCCCTGTTCGACAGAATCCGTGGCAAGAAGCTACTCATTGCAGGCAACCACGATTACATCCACCCCATGCACAGCAAGGCACAGCGTGAGAAGTGGATGCCGGTGTACGAAGAGCATTTCGATGCGATCGTTTCCGAAACTCGCATCTTCGTGGCAGATGCAGGTATCTTTGTGGTCAACCACTTTCCCTACGCTGGTGACCATCAAGAGAACCGCTACGACGCAGCAAAGATCGACCTGTACCGCCCGGTGGACGAAGGGAAATGGCTACTGCACGGCCACGTTCACTCACAGGCAGCACTGTGGGGTCCACGACAGATCCATGTAGGTATTGACGCTGACTACACCCCCTACGGTGTAGATCGTTACCATCCCATTCCTGTGGGTGTTCTCGCACAGGTGAAGCGGGAGGCAATAGAAGGGCCAGATGACCATGAGTGAGTTTGATAGCATCAAGACATACGACACGATTGATAACATGTTCGCTGCGCTTGAAGCAAGGCGAGCAGCAAAGCCTCGTTTCGTGCGTTGGGCATACAGCAAGTCTTTCGCAGGCTACAACCTGTGGTACTGGCTGGGCAGTCCCTGGAAGTTCGTCACCGAGCTTCCCCTGCACTATGCACGCAACCTCCGGTGGTTCGTCCAGCGTGGACGTAAGGGTTATTCCACCCACGACACATGGTCGCTTGACTACTACATTCTTCGCTGGCTCCCTGATGCTCTTGACCAGATTGCTAACGAGGCACACGGCTGGCCTCAGAGCGATGAGTTCCCTGAGTTCGAAGACTGGACTCAGTGGTTGCACGATATGGCTGAATTGCTGCGCCCATATCAGGATCAGTTGTATGTGACCGAGGAAACCGAACGCATCTTTACCGAGGTGATCTGGCCTCAGCTTGGCCGACACTTCTTTTCACTCTGGGACTAATAATGACAAGAACTACCGACGAACAAGTAAGAGGGTTGCTCGCCTCGCTTACCCCAACAAGGTTTGAGCGAGCGATGTGGAAGTTGAAGATGCGCCTGTGGCGTGTCAGCAACGAGCGTGGTGTTGTGTCATGGCTTGGCGATCTGTGTGATACCATCGAAGCCAAGTCCGTGCAAAGACGTGCTAGAAGTCGTAAAGCACTCAAAACATGGGGGCCAAGGTGATAGACAAGACAAACATGACAAAGATGACTCCCGGCAACCTTGCTCATGGAGCGATCCAAGTAGGGTTTATTCTGGGCGCTGTAGTGGGAGCGTTGATCGCAACAGCGATCTTCATGGCAGCATCAGGTTCGATCGTAGCTATCGTGCCTTTCATCGCTGCACTGGTTATCTGCTACGGGTATGCTGCTCTAGCAAGGATCACCAAGCACATCACTATGGACAGCATCGAACAGTAACACCCTAGGGTCGCTACGCTAACTGGCAACGCGACGATACTCAAAATATCGTGTTTATCGGTTCGAATCCGATGCGGCCTACTACTCCTGCAAGCCTTGGGACGGTATCTGGAGCGAGCTTATACCTCGTGCATCACAATTCCAGTAATGTGCATGTGAGTTCAAGTCTCACCCGTCCTACCAACGAAAGGCAACCAATGGAACTAACTACCAATGCTCTTCGAATACTCGCCCTTGCTGTGAACCTGCTTACCCTAGCGTTGATGGGATACGGCATCTTCAAGTATGGGTGGAATCCGATGTACCTTGTGTCCATCTCCCTCATCGCCATCAGCCTTACCTTCATGTCTGTGGGTTTCTTCGCCTAATGGGATTAACCAAGCTCTAACAAGAGCCATCGCCCTAGCACACCAGAACACTACCTACCCTAAGTGGCGGCACGCTGCTGTCATCTTCAAGGGTGGTAGCTTTCTCGCGAACGGGGTGTCGAAGCTCAATACCCACCCAGCGGCCCACCTGAGCGATTTGGCCGACTATCCCGAGGTTCTGGCCCGGTTGTCGGTCCACGCAGAGCACGACGCTCTGAAACGCTGTGGCAATCCGAGGGGAGCGACGATCGCAGTTGCAAGAATCGGAAAAAATGGTAAAATCGGCCTAGCGAAACCTTGTGACAGATGCCAGCACCTACTGACAGAAGCGCAAGTCAAAAAAGTCATCTACACCATTAACGAAAACGAACATGGTGTATGGACACCATAGGAGACAGTTATGCCGAAACGTAACCAGAAGATGTTCAACGACATCGCTACGATCATCCAGCGAAGAAAGTCCCGCCACGAACAGGGTAGTTGGACTGAGGGTGAATTGAAGCCGCGTAAGGTTACGCTGTCTGATGGTGAGAAGAAGGAAGTCACCTGTGGTACCAGTCAGTGTATTGCCGGATGGGCAGTGGCACTTTCTGATGAATTTTACATCGACAAGGAGACTGAGGACCCTCACCGTGTTAGCAACAACGAACACGTTGATTGGGTTACCGCAGGTCAGGAACTGTTGGGGTTGAAGCCCCGAGAGGCCGAACGCCTGTTTATCGACTACCCCGAGAATGAGGATGATGAGGTCATCCCGATGGGTTGGCCCGATGCACTGAGAGCAATCGGTGCAGGTGTGGATGTAGAGAAGGCACTCACTGAGGATGTGCCTCGCTGTGATACAGGAGCAGAAAATGGCTGAGCGTAACCAGCAGATGTTCAACGACATTGCGGCACTTGTCGAAAGAGACAACGGACTGCACATGCAGAGCACATGGACGAACGGTCCAGTGCGTCTTCGTCGGGTGCCTGTAGAGGCTGGACATAAGGTTGTTTCATGCGGCACAAACCAGTGCATTGCAGGTTGGGCAGTAGCACTGTCCGATGAATACAAGATCAAGGAAGGAACCCCGGTCAACAAGGAAACTGGTGAGTTTGTTGATTGGGTTAGCGCAGGCGCAGACATCCTAGGACTTAATGAGTTCGAAGCTCGGAGGCTGTTCCGCGGTACAAACGGGAACATCCATAACAGGATTCCGATGGACTGGCCTGATGCACTCCGTGCTATTGGTGCGGGGATTGAAGTAACGACAGCACTAACACAGGAAGTACCACGTTGCGAGGAAACGAATGAGTGACACACTAGAAGAGCAGTGTACGGAAGATGAACTGGCAGCAAGGGCTGAGCGTAAGGCAAAGCGTAACACGGAGCGATTCCGTGAGATTGCTGCTCTGATCGAAAAGTACCCTGAGCGCCATAATCAGGATACATGGATGGGTGGGTTCGTTGACGAAAGGGAGTTGGACCTTCCAGAGTCAGGCACCACGACTGTACGGGCCTGCGGCACTACGCAGTGCGTAGCTGGTTGGGCAATCGTCCTAGATGAAGAGAACTACCTCGTAGCTCGGGGTGGATCGGTTAAGCGAGCCGATGGCCGTCCCTTCGTTGGCTGGACTTGGGAAGGTTCTCATGCTCTGGGACTCACCGTAGAAGAAGGCGAACTACTCTTCCATACCTACAGAACACCTCCGATGGGATGGCCGCGAGCACTTCGTGCAATCGGTGAGGGTGTGGCAATCGGTGATGCACTGAACAACGAAGTTCCCAACTGTGGGTGTGAAACGGACTAATGGACTTCATTAAGTTCCTAGGACTATACTGGTACTACGTTGTAATCGTCGTAGCACTGGTGGCCGTATTCCTAGGATGGGGGAAAAAGGCAATCAACCAGCACCTAGACCGCAGGCATAGAGAGAAGATTCTCGAAATCCAAACCCGTGCCTCAATGTTGCCCTACGGTAATACGCTTACTGAAGCAGAACAAATCATCATGCTGAACCGTGGCGCAGAAGTGCTGGAAAATCTTGTGCTAGAAGCACAGTCAGACGTAGTTATGGACATCACGTTGAAGCCGCAGCTTCAGGAGGCACGAAAGTACCTCAGCGACCTCGACAAAGGTGACCTTTCATCCTATCAAACCAAAACAGAGCGTGCTGCTAACGCAGATAGGGCACGAAGGCAGCAAGCCCGAACAATGCAAGGAGAGCAATGAACAAGATGACTAAGGCCACAATGATGGTCTTGGGTGTCATCGTAACGGCAATCATCGCAGCATCCTGTAGTACCGCTGCACCTAAGGACTTCAACATCGCTTTTGTTGTCGGCAACGGTCCCGCCGACAGTCGAGAGATCAAGGATGTTGTCATGCCGGGTGAGCGTGTGTCGAAGGAAACCGACGATGAGGTCGAGTACGTCTACGCCAATGCTCGAAATTGGGCTAACGGTGAAGGCGTGGAAGCTGTTGACTGGCCGCAGAACTTCAAGGCACAGTCGAAGGCTTCGGACGATGGCATGGTTCCCGGTTACCCTGTCCAGATGCAGATGATTGCATATTGGGCGCTCAACCGTGATGAGAAGGCGTTGGAAGCCTTCTATCCCTACTGCAAGAAGTATTACTGCGACATCGACACTGCCGAGAACCCTGAAGAGCAGGCGCTGTCGACTGACGAGGGTTGGAGCAACATGCTCTACGAGGGTATGCGTAACGTGCTGGCTAACGCCTACCGTGACACCCTCGCTGAGTACGACATCTCCATCGTCAACAAGCCTGAACTGTGGAACGAGTTCGCTGAGAAGATGTCGAAGCGTTTCATGGAAGAGATGACCGTTGCTGCTGGTATGAACGGTATGGACCCGTTCTGCTCTACCGACGTGGTGAACGGTGGCAAGTGCGAGCCTATCCGCATCGAAGTCCAGAAGATGTTTAGCCCTGAGGCTGACACCATCTTGACTACTCGTAGGGATCAGGAGAACCAGAAGAAGAACCAGTTGGCTGACATCGCAAACAAGCGTGAGGTCGAGGCTGCTTCGGCAGCACTGGAAGCCGAGAAGGCAGCTAACATCCAGAAGCTGTACGCTGTGCCCGGTTACGCTACCGAGCGTGCATATCAGGCACAGTTGGAGCAGATTGAGGCTTGTAACGGCAAGTGTGTTGTCAACGGTGTTGGCATCCAGTTGACGGTGCCCGCAGGCTGATGCTCTGGTTCATCTTCGGAGCCGCAGTCGGCTTCTACATCGCAAGGTCCTACTACCAGAAGTAGGATAAGTTCGTGGGGGTGCCTACATCCTCCCTTCCTCTTCCCGTAGGCACCCCCACAGTTCTTAGGAGAAACATGGGAACAACTTTCGATAATCTTAAGGACAGAGAGCAAGTGCTGGAGGTTCTGCGAGAGCACAATCGTGCAGACCTTGCTGTCACTGTGTCTGTCCCGTTGATGGCCAGCCGGTGGAACTGGCGCATCCTGCGTCGGCACCGTGAAGAAATCTACCGAGAGATTCAGGATGAGTTCCTGTGTAACTCTAGGCTGATCGCTCGTAAGGGCAAGTTTCACGTTAAGTACAAGAACGTCGCTTTGGAAGTTGATGGCCCTGTACCTAACGTAATTCGCCTAGTCGAAAGCCTCGATGAATTCGAAGAAATCGACTAGCAAACTGTAAGGCAGGGCACTGAACCAAGTTGGCACTCGGATCGTAGTCCTGTCTTACTACGGTAACGTGGCAGAGCGGACAAATGCATCTGGCTGTAACCCAGACGTCTTATGACTACGGTGGTTCGAATCCACCCGTTACCACCATAACCACCTAACAACGAGGAACCTACGAATGATGTTTGAACTGGACAATCCAGACCTTACGCTGGTAGACCGAAGCACTGACATCACCTTGCCATGCATCATCTGTGCCAAGGAACTGCACTCTACCATCAGGCGTGCAACCTTCAACCACCCATCAGGTGCGGTTGTTTGCAGGACTAGCGGAAACTATGGCTCTGCACTTTTCGATGCTGAGCCGGGGTACATCGAATTCAACATCTGCGATGATTGCTTGGCAGCACGCGCAGAACGCACTCTCTACGTCGAAAGACGACAGCCTCAGCCTGAACTGAGCTACAGCACATGGAAGGAAGACAATGAAGCTGTCATCGGCTACCTGCAAGGTGCAGCCTGTCGCGATACGGTAATCGGCAAGGTACTGGACAATGCCTCGGACTGACCGTAAGATCCGCACGCGTGACGCAAATGAGCGCGTTCTCACTGATTGGCGCGGTAATACCTATACGGTGGGAGATACAATCCTCTACCCTGTAGGTGGAACGTCAGGATCTGACCTAAAACTCGTAGAGGCCATAGTTACTGGAATCTACGAATACAACTACGAGGACTGGCAGGGCTGGTCCACTGGATTGAAGACTCAGCCGATTCGCGAGACAATCTACTATATGCCCGATAACGGCATTCCGCGTTCTAACGTAGGTAACTTCAGACGCACTAATCTGAAGGATCTCACGAAAGTCACGAAAATCGGATAATACTCCTAACGCGAAAAATAAATCTCAAAATCCCCCCCAAAATAATTTCGTGTTTGGAATTTCGATCTGAAAGTAACAAAAAATGAACACAGTAGAATCACAGGATTTCACAGAGCGAGGCAGGAACTAATGCAGAAACAGCGTAAGCAGGGTGGCGGTGGTCCTGACAACGATCAGGCACTGGAACTCGTAGACCGCAGCAAAGACATCCCCGACATCACTAAGACCATTGAGGGTATCGAAGGTATCCTTGAACAGCGTGATGCTATGTACGATGAACTGGTCTGTCCTGTGTGTGGTCTGCCTTGTTCGAATTGCTCGGTTGCATGCGACCTTGATGCGGCTGTACCATTTGGTGCCTTCCTCGAAGGGGAGTACGGTCAAGCGATCCAAAACAACGAGGGAGGGGCAGAGCAGATCGAGTTTCTGAAGGAGAACATCAGGAAGAATCTGAACCATCGTGACAACGTAGATGCTCGGCGGCGAAAGGCAGAGCAGGAAGGATGATGACAAGAACTAAGCTCCGCAACTCCCGTGATTGGCACGGTACTGTAGAGTCTGCTAAGGTAATTGATGTTCGTGGCATTCATTACGTTACAATTGATCTAGCGGTCGTAACCGGGCAGGGCTTCTACCCCTCGTCGCCGTAA
>Ga0075158_10003721_pt1 | contig 10668 bp, 8 predicted proteins | sample JI91814BDNA_FD_70968 | JGI IMG/M metagenome (GOLD analysis project Ga0075158, IMG submission 70968) | Wastewater effluent complex algal communities from Wisconsin, to seasonally profile nutrient transformation and Carbon sequestration -... | ecosystem: Engineered > WWTP > Effluent > Algae... | reverse complement strand
AGCGGACACTACCAACGCGTTTTATAATGTGATTGATGTTAATGTAACTTCCGGAACAGGAGTTTCCACGCCAGCTACTCCTACAGGATTAACCCAGGTAGGAGTAACCAGTTCTTCTGCTAAAATAAGCTGGAACCCACAATCTGATGCTGTGTCCTATAACGTGTTCCGCAACGGACAAAATATTCAACAGGTAAGCACAGCTACATTTCAGGATACCGGCTTAACTGCCAATACGATTTACACCTATGAAATACAGGCAAAAGGCTCTTCGGGGCTCACGTCAGGAAAAAGTGCGCCACTCAATGTAAAAACAAACAGTGAAGGCACACTTGAAAAACCAACAGCTCCATCCAACCTCCATTCAATGGGAGTTACTGAAAACTCTGTGTCGCTCATGTGGATGGCATCTACCCACTCGCAGGGAATCAAAAATTATCACATTTTTGAAAATGGAATCAAAGTAGGAGAAACCGTACAAACAAGCTTTTTACGAACAGGATTAGCCCAAGACACAGAATATCGTTACACCATAAAGGCTGTTGCCATGAACGATCAGCTTTCTGATGCGAGCAATGAATTAAAAGTCAGAACGAAGAAAGTTACACCAGGAAATGGACAATCCTATTGCGGAGCAGAGCAATATAATGCTGCTAATGCATATCCTACAGCAGGTGTAAAAGTTTTCTATTCTTGCAAAATCTGGAAAAACAAATGGTATGCAAATCCGGGAGAAATGCCGGGAACCAATATGGTATGGGAAGAAGTAAGTGCATGCACCGAAGGACCTGGTTGTACATCAAGTGGTCCGGTTACTTACTGCGGCGCGCAAGAGTATAGCCCAACAAAAACTTATCCAACAGCAGGAACAAAAGTATTCCATGTTTGCAAAATCTGGGAAAACAAATGGTACGCGAATCCGGGAGAAGCACCTGGAAATAATGCTGTGTGGAAGGTTGTAAGCGACTGCAATGAAGGGCAGAGTTGTAAAACATCAGTTCTTGCCAGCAAAGAAAATGATCTTTCAGTGATCGTATCTGAGCATTTGATCAATTTTGCACCTGAAAGCGTTTGTGATAAAATAAGCAGAGTAGAGATCATTACTCCTCACGGACTTCAGATTATGACCTTTATGAACCCAAGAAAAGACAACATGAATATCAGCCGTCTTCAATCCGGAATATATTTTGTGAAGATCCTCTACAAAGATGGAAACAGTATCACTAAAACCATCAGAAAATAACAAAAGAATATAGAAAACAGATAGAACCGTCTTATTATAAGGCGGTTTTTTTGTTATAAGTTGTTGGAATTTAAACAAATGGATTCTTCGCTGTCTTGGAAATTTTTTGGTTTAAAACATTTAACAGCTCTTAACAAGACTATTGCATTATTATTGATTTTAAATAAAGTACTGGAAACAGGATAAATTGTTGATAATGCAGTAGAAATCCGGGCATCGAAGATGCCCGGATTTTTAATAAATTAATTCTTATCTTTCTTCTTTGATTTCCATTTTCTCCAAAGAACAATAATAACAGGAATAAGCAAAAAGAACGGCCATAATGAAACCATTCCCAGCAAAAAGCTTACAAAACTGTTCCAGCCTTCCGTGAGAGAATCCATAAAACGGCTTCCAAAACCAATTTTTGAGGTAGCTGAACTTCTTACTTTCTCTCTATATAAATTCAGGTTCAGAGTACTGTAATTCACGCGGTCATCAATAAAACGAAGCCTGCCTTCAGCCACATCAATCTCATCTTCAAGCTCTCTGATATTTTCCTGAATTTCAAGCATATCTTTCGTGGTAGCAGCACTTTTAAGCATGTCACGGTATTTTTCGAGATATATTCTTTTGTTGGCCAGCTTAATGGCTACATCAGTATATTCCTCCGTCACGTCATTGGATGAAATGTTTTTAGACAAAACAGTTCCAACTCCATTTGAAAATGAGCTGATCAACGCATCAAAATTTTTATGAGGTACACGGATAATCAGCGTAAGATTATCATCCATATCCGTATTTTGAAACTCTTCTTTCTGGATATAAGCATTGTTTTTCTTGATGATTTCATTGACCTGGTTCTGCGTTTTTTTAATATCACCCACTTGAATCTTCATATCTCCGTTTTTGATGATTTTTTTGGAGATCGTATCTGTTTTCTTTGAGGTATAAACATTTGTGTTGGTTCCGTTTTTATCGGAGACTGTCTTCTCGGAAATAGTAATTGGTGAATATGAAGCTGCAGAAGAAGGCGCTTTATCCTCGGTTATAACTTCCATCAGGTCGGCTTTCACTTCCTGTTTGTCACCACCTGATTGGCTGCAATTGATCAGGATAAGACCTGATAATAAGAAAATAATTTTTCTCATGGGTTAGTTAGTTTTTTATGGATATGATCAAAAAGTGTGCTCAAAAAATAATCATCTGTAAGATTGATTAAAATTTTAAGACAAATAGATTTAAAACCGATCTGAAAATTGCTGAGACTGGTAAATTATTTCTATTTTTAATTCATGAAAAAAAGTCTTTTAGCATTTGCGTTTTCTCCATTTCTGATGTATGCCCAGGAAGTTCCGAAACTTACAGACGAAATGGCCATGAAACTGTCCGATAAACCTCTTCACTGTATCAATCAGGAATATCCGAATAAAACAGCCCATATCATTAATAATGCTGGCGAAGTTCCTTTGACTCCCAAAGATCTTCACCCTAGTTTTTATGGATGTTTCGACTGGCATAGCTCTGTTCATGGACACTGGATGCTGACAAGACTTTTAAAAACAAAACCTAATCTCTCTAATGCCAAAGAGATTGAAAAAATTCTGGATGAATCATTTCAAAAAGAAAAACTTCAGACAGAAGCAGATTACTTTACAAAATATCAGCTGACAGGAACTTTCGAAAGAACCTACGGCTGGGCATGGATCTTAAAATTGGATGAAGAACTGGCTAAATGGGAGCATCCGAAAGCTAAACTTTGGCATCAGAATCTGAAACCACTTACGGATCAGATATTAAAATCCTGGAAAACGTATCTTCCCAAACAAACATATCCAAACAGAACCGGAGTTCACCCTAATACTGCATTTGCCATGGCATTTGCTATAGACTGGGCAAGAGCTAACAAAGATAAAGAGTTTGAAAATCAGCTGATGGAAAAGGCAAAATACTTTTTCTTAAAAGATCAGAAAACTCCCGCTTATCTGGAACCTGACGGGTCGGATTTCTTTTCGCCAAGTCTGGAAATTGCAGACCTGATGCGCAGGGTTCTTCCTCAAAAAGAATTTGTACAGTGGCTGAATGCTTTCTACGAAAAAAGAAGCCTGGAAAATATTGAAAAAATTCCTGTGGTAAGTGATCTGAGTGATTATCAGACCGTTCACCTTGTAGGTTTATCTTTTTCCAAAGCATGGTGTATGAAAGGAATTTCAAATGCGCTTCCTGCTAATCATCCATTAAAAAAAGACTTCAGAAAAACAGCTGATGTATTTCTTGCCAATGGATTGCCGCTGCTTTTCCAGGGAAATTACGGTGGGGATCACTGGCTGGCAAGTTTTGCAGTATATGCGCTGGAAGATTAATATCTGATTCCTGTCTTTTTAAGAACAAAGCCTAAAAGCCAGATCGGCCCTATCAGAAGAAACTGCAGATCTTTAAGGAAAGTAGGCTTTTTTCCTTCAATTTTATGCCCTATAAACTGGAAAATCCAGGTGATGATGAACACAGAAAGGTACACCATCCATGATTGTCTTCCAACACTGATATTGGTGAGATAGATGAAATGTTCCATGATCAGCATGATCACAATCATCATAATAGCGATCAGAAAAGACAGTCGTATATAGAACAAAGTGATCAGAGTAATCACCAAAAGGCTTATAATACTTGCACATCCGAAATAGGAAGCGCAGAAATGCGGGGAAGGAATCAGGGAGGTGAACCCCAGAATCGTCCAGAAAATTAAAGGCACACAAATCCAGTGAATGAACTTGTTGGTCGGGTTTCTATGGCTTTTACTGTATTCGGCAAATAATAGATCAACCTTTCTCATACTAAAGGGAAATTGGATTCCTGCTAAAATAATAAAATTTTGTAATCACTGGTAAGATTGCTTACATTTGTCTTATGTCTGCCTTAGAAAAGTTCGGAGTTGATATTTTTACAGAACACAATATTTTCGAGCGAATAGCTGTCGGTAAGCCTTTCCGCCCGGATAATCCTGCTTTTATCTTTATTAAATCCGGAACGATAAAATTGCGCCAGCATTTCAGTGATCTGGAGGTTTCTGCCAATATGTTTATGGTAACCGATCCGCAAACCATTTATGAAGTGGTGGGAGTGACTGATGATTTTCAGTCGAGGATGGTTTCATATAAAAGAGAATTTATTTCTGCCTTATCATTAAAATTTAACCGTCTGATTACGTATCGATATTTCAGACAGCAGATGAATAAAGGAGTTCCTTTTCCTGAGGACGAAATGGAAGTGGTCTGGAAAAGTGTCAATTTCCTGAAATATATTCTGGATTCTGAAACCGAAATGCTCTATAAAAAAGAAATGGTGGAGCATCTTTTCTCTGTTTTCTGTTATCAGATGGCAGGAATTATCTCCAAGGAAGATAACAGCTCTATGAATCAGATGTCAAGACAGGAAGAAATCGTGTTTGTATTTCTTACTGATCTTGCAGAACATCATCTTACAGAAAGAACTGTTGAGTTTTATGCCGAACGGCAGTCAATTACAACCAGACATCTTTCTTCAGTCGTAAAGACCATCACAGGCAAGTCTGCAAGTCAGATTATTGCTTTAATTGTGATCAATGAAGCAAAAGTACTCTTAAACTCTTCCAATAAACCCGTTTCAGAGATTTCTTCTATTCTCGGATTCAGTGATCAATACTCGTTTTCTCACTTTTTTAAGAAGCATCTGGAGGTAAGTCCTACACAGTACAGACATCAGTTCGAAAACTAAAATCTTACATTTGAACATCTTTTTCCAAAAATCAAACATTTGATTGATTTTGTTGTTGACCTAACTTTGCATCTGTAAAACAAGGTAAAATGACAAAGAAAATAAAAACAGCACTATCTGTACTGATAGCAGCTTTTCCTGCGCTGTTTTTTTCACAACAGATTAAACAGATGACCGCAGGTGAGGTGGCGGAACTCGCTGTTCAGAATCACCAGCAGCTCAAAGTTTCTGCACAGAATATTGGTATTGCAAAACAAAATACAAATGTTATTAAGCTTCAGAAACTTCCTACCATTACAGCTTCTACCAGCCAGTTCTATTTAGGGGATGCAGTAGCTATTGATAAAGACTTTTCGAATTCTACAAACGTTCCGATGCCGCATTACGGAAGTTCGTATGCTGTACAGGCAACACAATTGATCTTCAAAGGAGGATTGGTGAATAAATCTATTGAAATGGCCGGGCTTCGTGAACAGCTTTCCGAACTGGATTTAGAGAAAAATAAGCAGGATGTGAAATTTTTGGTGATTTCCAATTATCTGGATGTTTATAAAATTATCAACCAGGAAGAGGTATTTCAGAATAACAAAAAACTGGCTCAGGAACGTCTGAAAAACATCCAGAAATTCTACCAGCAAGGGATGGTAACAAGAAATGAGGTCATTCGTGGAGAATTGGCTATCAAAAACCTGGATCAGGGAATTCTTGCTCTTACCAACAATAAGAAAATCCTTAATTATAATCTGAATATTGCTCTAGGTTTATCTTCTGACACGGAGATTGTTCCTACAGAAAGCCTGGAAAATAAAGAATCAGGAATAGGCATGGAATATTATACAGATCTTGCCCATGAAAGTAATCCACTACTGAAGTCAGCTCAAAAAAATATTGCGGTGGCAGATAAGAATATTGAGATTATCAAAACGGATAATGCGCCTACACTGGCCGGATTTGGCGGATATACTTTGCAAAGACCGATCACGACCAGAAACCCTGTTTTGGATATGTATTCGGGAGGATGGCAGACCGGAGTTTCTCTAAGCTATAATATAGATACCCTTTATAAAACGAAAGAAAAAGTGAAATTGGGTGAGCTGCAAAAAAATCAGGCAAATGATGCCCTGACTCTGGTTCAGCAGAATGTAGATATGGCAGTGAATGCCGCCTACACAAAATATCAGGAAGCTATTCAGCAGGCAGATATTCTGAATGATTCTAAAAGACTGGCAGAAGAAAACTACAAGATTACAGAAGCCAAATACCTGAATCAACTGGCTGTGCAGGCAGAAATGATTGATGCTCAGAACCAGAAACTACAGTCAGAACTTGATTATGCCAATGCTGAAATCAATGTTTTGTATCAGTATTACAACCTTTTGAAATCTACAGGAACACTTTAATTTTTAAAACTGACAATCAACACAATGGAAAACAAGGGACAAACTACTCAAAATACGACACCCACTCAGGCAGCATCTGCTGCAGAAAATAAGAAAAAGAAAAATAAAACCAATAAAATCAGGGCCATTATTTCCAATATCATCGTTTTTCTGGTGATCGGATTCGGATTATTCTGGTTAATCCGTGAATATTTCCATATCGGAAGTAAAACCTATACGGAAGCGGCTCAGGTAGAGGAATTTATCAATCCTATCAATACAAGAGTTTCAGCATATATCAAAGAAATTAAGTTCATTGAACATCAGCGCGTTAAAAAAGGAGATACGCTGGTCATTCTTGACGAACGCGAAATTCTTACCCAATTAGGACAGGCAGAAGCGGCTTATCAGAATGCAATGGCGCAAAAAACAGCAACAAGTTCTTCCGTGAATACTGTTTCCAACAACATCAACGTCATGCAGTCTAATATTGCGGGAGCAAAAGCCAGATTATGGAATGCTGAACAGAATTTAAACCGATACAAAAATCTTTTAGCTGCCGAAGCCGTTACCAGACAGCAATACGACCAGGTAAAAACAGAATATGATGCTCAAAAAGCTGCTTATGAAACTTTAGTAAACCAAAAGCAATCTGCTAATCTATCCACTACTGAAGTGAAAAGCAGATTGGGAATTAATGATGCTGAAATTAAAAGAACAAAATCTGCCTTGGATATGGCAAGAATCAATCTTTCGTATACAGTTATCACAGCGCCTTACGATGGAGTAATGGGAAGAAGAACAATTTCTGAAGGCCAGCTGATCCAGCCTGGACAACAGGTTGCAACCATCGTTTTGAATGGTCAGAAATGGGTAACCGCCAACTTCCTGGAAAGCCAGATGCCGAATATTAAAATAGGAGAAAAAATTTCTATGACCGCTGACGCTTTAGGAGGCAAAAAATTCGAAGGAGTCGTAACAGCGGTTTCTGCGGCTACCGGATCAAGATATTCAAGTGTGCCTACCGATAACTCTACCGGAAACTTCATTAAAGTACAGCAGAGAATTCCTGTAAGAATAGAGTTTTCTGCTTCCAATAAAAAAGAAGACCTGGATAAACTGAGTGCCGGGATGAATATGAATGTAAATATTAATAAAGACTAAAGATGTAAGATATCAGATTCCAGACATTATGCTTGTGGAAAGCTAAGGCTGAATGTTGAAAGTCTGCCATCTGATATCTATTCCCTAAAAAATCATGTACAACAAAGGATTATATAGCGATTGGGTACCAAAACCCGTACAGCTGCTGCTGATTGTATTACTGCTTGCAGTAGTAATGCCAATCGGTGGGGTGTATACCGGAAATATCAGTTCTCTGGTAAGCGGTACCGGTGCTATGACAGAATATTTTATGTGGGCTAACTATGCCACTACCATTGGGATGGGAGCCTGTATGCCTGTTGTTCTCAGAATCAAAATGAGATTCAAAGTAAGGGATAAAATGGTTTTGCTTCTGGTGCTTTTGGGATTGCTCAGTTATGTCAATGGAACCACTTTACAGCCCATGATTTTCATATTTACTTCTTTAATGATTGGTTTTATGAAGATGATGGTTACCATAGAGCTTTTTTTGCCCTTAATGGTTATTATTGGAAACCGTGGCGTGTTTTATGGAGCTTTCTACACGTTCGTTCTGGTAATGAATCAGGTGGCTACTTATTATGCCGCTGAGTTTGCCCTTCTTTACAACTGGCAGCAGTTTTACCTATTTACAGCCGTTTTATGCTTTATTTTAGCTTTAATACACTGGATTTTTATGCATGATAAATATTTTGCGTTAAAAGTTCCTCTGCATTATATTGACTGGCTGAGTATTTTACTTTTCATTTCAACGTTCATGTTTTCGGCGTATGTGTATTCATTTGGAAGACAGCAGGACTGGTTCAATTCGAAGAATATTATGAATGCCAGTATTGCAGCTTTTGTAAGTTTTGCATTGCTTTCTATCCGTCAGCTCACTTTAAAACGGCCGTACCTCTCATTCAAAATTTTTACAAAAAATAATGTACAGCATGGGTTGTTCATGCTTTTCTGGCTGGGAATGTTTCTGGGAACTGCTTCTATTCAGAATACTTTTGCGGTGGGAGTTTTGGGATATGATCAATTGACCAATACCAGGCTGAGTTTACTGATGATTCCCGGAATTATCTTAGCAGGAATCATAGCCATTTTCTGGTTCAAAAAAGAAAAACCTTTGAAAATGTACATTTTTTCTGGGTTCTCTGCCATGGTTGGATATGCCATTATTATGTACTTTTCTATGGTCTTGGAGTTTAGTTATGACAACTGGTATCTGCCTATGTTTTTAAAAGGGTACGGAATGTGTTCATTGTTTATCTCCGTATGGTTTTATACACTGGATAAGCTTGAAATGGATGAAATGCTGGCAGCCATCGGACTGGTATTGGTTTGGAGAACTTTCCTTGCTGTAGGAATTTTTTCAACACTCTATTCATGGTTTCAGTACCGTTTTCAGGTTACAGCAATTGGCGATCTTGCGGTTTATATGGATGGAATGACGGTTACTCCTCAGAATGTAGCAGCCAATATGAAAGCCATTCAGCTCAATGCCATTATTATCGCCACTAAAAAGATATTCGGATATATTATTTTAGTCGGATTTGGAATATTGATTTATGTTGCTACCCATCATTTCGGAGCAAAACGTTTCCAGTATTTCAGATTTATAAGAGTGTTGGGAGGTAAATCCGTCATCGCAAGAAGAAGACTTCGTGAAAGGAGAAAATTGTTAGAAGAAATAAAAGATGCAGCAGGGCCTGCAATATAAAAATACCTTGTTTTTCACTAGTAAAATCCTGGTCCTTCGCTGGGCTGGGATTTTACGTTTTTTAATTGGAGAAGCTGGATTTCTGGAAGAGGAAAATAATGAAAGAGGGATTTATAGCTTTTTTTATTTAAAATCTTTATTTCAAAAGCAGTTCTGATAACTTGTATTGATTAGAGAACATAAATAACTTCCAGTTCCCTTCTTCCAGCTTCCATTTTTTTTATTAATAAGGAAAAATCTCATGTTTTGTTATTTTTATTCTTTCTAAATAAGAATTATCTTTGTGGAATTATAAAACGTTGAATAGAAAGAATGAAAAAGCAGTATGCATTCATAGGTCTTTTGGTTTCGGGAGTGATGCTTTCCCAGACCGCTAAAGATTCTATTGCCTCTAAGGGTATTGAAGATGTGGTGATCGTAGCCTCCAGAAAACCTACAAAAATCTCTGAAGTTCCGGGAACGGTTTGGGTAGTACAGAAAGAAAAAATTCAGGAACAGGCCAAAAGTGGAGTTCCGATCAAAGAAATGTTATCGATTCTGATTCCGTCTATGGATATCGGTCCGCAGGGAAGAACCAATTACGGACAGAATATGAGAGGGCGTTCAGCCCTTGTCATGATCGACGGCGTTTCTCTGAACAGTATCCGTGCCATAAGCCGTCAGCTGGACGCGATAGATCCTTTTAATATTGAAAGAATTGAAGTGCTTTCAGGAGCAAGCTCAATTTATGGAGGTAACGCTACCGGTGGAATTATCAATATTATCACCAAAACACCTTCCAAAAAAGGAATCAGCGGTGAAACTGAATTGGGAGTGCGTACAGGATTTATGGGAAAAGATGACCATGATTTCCGTGCCGCTCAGTCTATTGCCGCAAAAGGAGATAAGTTCTTCGGAAGACTAGGAGTAGCTTATCAGCAGAATGGCGGGGTTTATGGGGCAGATCAGAAACAGCTTTTTACAGATATTACACAAACCGACCTTCAGTATAACCAGTCCATTGACATATTGGCTACCGGAGGATATCAGTTTAACAATAAACATAAAATAACGGCTTCTGTTCAGTATTACAATTCTAAATTTAATGGCGACAGAAGTTTATTTTTAGGTGAAAACCTGAGTGCATTTACGACAAAAAATGCTTCATTACTCGAGATGAGAGATGGTTTCTCATCCGATAAAAATGTAGGAACAGAACGTTATATGGCAACCGTAGCGTATAACGGAAATGGGATTTTAGGCGGACAGGATTTATATGTGCAATTGGCTACCCGTGGTGAAAAATTAGGATTCTATCCATTTCCGGGAAATGTTACTTTACAGTCGGGAAAAATACCTTATATGTCCTCTTCACAGCAGGATACCTATTATTCAGGGATTAAAGCTTTGTTATCAAAATCATGGAGAGGACTGAATGTTACCTATGGAGCAGATTTTGATTTTGAAAAATTCGAGGGGACACA
>Ga0075158_10003720_pt1 | contig 10668 bp, 9 predicted proteins | sample JI91814BDNA_FD_70968 | JGI IMG/M metagenome (GOLD analysis project Ga0075158, IMG submission 70968) | Wastewater effluent complex algal communities from Wisconsin, to seasonally profile nutrient transformation and Carbon sequestration -... | ecosystem: Engineered > WWTP > Effluent > Algae... | reverse complement strand
CCTTCCTCTTCTTCCCTTCTTCCCCCACCTTCTCTCGGTTCCTGTCATCTCCGGGTCGCTCGCCATGGTTTCGGGTACAGTCGCCCCCATGCCCAGCGACCATTCAGATTCTGCGAACTTTCCCAAGGACCCCAACATGGTCGCCACCCGCCAGGCCCTCCCCGTTACCCGCGAGTCCCTCACCCACAAGTTCTCCATCGGGAACCACGAGGGCTACCTCACCATCGGCCTCTACCCCGACGGCCAACCCGGCGAGATCTTCATCAAAATGTCCAAAGAGGGCTCCACCATGAACGGCATGTGCCAAGCCTTCTGCCGCGCCTTCTCCCTCGCCATCCAGCACGGCCTCACCACCCAGGACGCCATCGGCCGCTTCAAAGGCATGCGCTTCGAACCCATGGGCTACACCAGCAATCCAGACATCCCCGAAGCCCACAGCGTCATCGACTACGTGGCCCGCTACATCGAGATCCAGTTTGCGCCGGCGGCTGGGCGGCGGTAAGTCCATTTACCTAAAAGTCGACTTGGTCGCTTGGTGGCTTAAAGAGGCCTGCCCCTGCAAGACCCTTGATTGCGGCAAGGTACTCCATGGACCGCATCGGCGGACATTCAAGCACCGCACGACAAAACTCCTCTGGCGGAGCGTACCAGTGCGCATTCAAGTAATGCACGATCAATGAAGGGCACACAAAGATCGAGTCTTTGGCTGGAATGAACAGATTTGAAGATGCTCGTGCTTCCGGAGCAAACCGACACAATGTGCAACCATGAAACCCGCCGCTTGCGAACGGCTGCCAAGGATTTTCAATCAACTCCGAAAGGGCTGCGTACACGTTCGACGGTAATTCGCCGGTTGGGAATGGTCTGGCCCGATCCAGCCATCCAACCGCGAGGCACTTTGCCTGCACCGGAAAAATGGTGCAAGGACTGAGATCTTCAAACCACATGCCGTGCTCCGTTTGCGTGTGCAGCTAGCGGGTTGCCCCACCGTGTTCTTCTCCCTCACCCCACCACATTCGGCGGCCGCTTCCCCTCCACCACCGCCTGCGCATTCTCCAGCGCCATCGCCGTCATCATCTCCCGATACTTCAGCGCCCCACTCCCGATGTGAGGCGTCAGTACCACATTCTCCATCCCCACCAACTCCGGATGAACAGTCGGCTCGCGCTCAAACACATCCAGCCCCGCGCCCCAGATCTTCTTCGCCTTCAGCACATCCACCAGCGCCTGCTCATCCACCACCGGCCCTCGCGCCGTGTTGATCAGGATCGCCGTCGACTGCATCATCGCCAGGTTCTTCGCGTTGATGATGTGCCGTGTCTCCGCCGTCAAAGGCGTGTGCACGCTCACAACATCCGCCCGCCGCATTCCATCCTCCAGCGTCACGCGCTCCGCCGCCAACGGCGCCAACTCAAACTCCCAGTGCTTCTCACGCGCCACATACAGAACCTTCATCCCCCACCCGATCGATCGCAGCGCCACCGCCTGCCCGATCCGCCCCGCACCCACGATCAACAAGGTTCGTCCCGTCAAATCCCTTCCCGTGAACTCCGTCGGCCCCAGCGGCCCCATCCTCGCATAGTCCGCGCTCCGCGCAAACCGATCCGCAGGAATCAGCCGCCGTGCCACCGCAAGAATCAGCATCCACGCCAGGTCCGCCGTCCCCTCAGTCACCACGTTCGGCGTGTTCGTCACCACAATCCCGCGCCTCGCACACGCCGCCCGATCGATGTTGTCCGTCCCCACCGCGTAGTTGCACACGCCCTTCAACTGTGGACCCGCCGCATCCAAGAGGGCCTCGTCCACCTTCTCGGAGACCCACGTCACCAGCGCCGTCGCACCCTTGACAAACTCGATCAACTCCGCGCGCGAAAACGCCCGCTCGCCACCCATGCGAACATCAGCACCCGCAACTTCAACAATGCCAGGAAGCGCCCGCGTGATCGCGACGATCGGTTTCGATGTGCTCATGCACAACCATAGGTGCTGGGCTCTTGGGGTTGTGGGCTTCCAGCCCACAACATCGGTGTCTCGCGCTCGTGAGGGGCTGGAAGCCCCTCACCCCAGAGATATGCGGATCATCCGCGCAGCGCGACCGAATCCTTCACGCCCAGCGTCGCATAGATCTCTCGCGTCGCCGTCGAACGATTCAGCGTGTAAAAGTGAATACCAGCAACATCATGATCCAGCAAATCGCGGCTCTGCTCCGTCGCCCAATGCACGCCCACGCGACGCACCGCCGCCTCGTCGCCGCCGGTTCGCGCAACTGCGCGAAGCAACGTCGCCGGGTACCTGGCGCCCAGCGCCAACTCCGCCATCCGCTTCATCCCCGTCGCGCTCGTGATCGGCATGATCCCCGCGATGATCGGGATCTTGATGCCCGCCAACTCGCACCGCGCCCGGAAGTCGTAGAAGTCCCGATTCTCAAAGAACAACTGCGTCACGATGAAGTCCGCACCCTCATCGACCTTGGCCTTGAGCATGTCCATCTCGACCATGCGGTTGGGCGTTTCGGGGTGTCCTTCGGGGAACCCCGCGACGCCAATGCCAAACCCGCGCCGATCAGGGTGCCCGCCACTCTCGCCGAACTTCTTGATGAACCGGACCAACTGCGCACAGTATTTGAACGACTTCCAGGGCTCGGTGCCCGCGGGCAGGTCCTTGGGCACATCGCCACGCAGCGTCATGATGTTGCTGATCCCGGCCTTTGCGTACCGCTCCAGGATCCTGCCGACTTCGATGTCATCATGGCACACGCAGGTCAGGTGCGGGATCGGATCCAGCGCGGTCGTGGTCTTCAACTTCACGACGAGGTCATTGGTCAGGTCGCGCGTGCTGCCGCCCGCGCCATACGTCGCCGACACGAAACTCGGACGCAGCGGCTCCAGGTCTTTGATGTTGTGGAACAACTCGTCCGCTCCCGCCGCCGTCTTGGGCGGAAAGAACTCGAACGAGAACGTCGTTCCGTGCTGCGTGAAGATGTCCCGGATATGCATGCGTCGTCCTACAAGTCGTCAGGCGTCTATCGGTTATTCGGCCGCGCAAGTTTCTCCACTTACTTGGGCTCTTCCTTCTTCTTGGGGAACAGATTCTTGAGATCGTCCACGGCCTTCTTTCCAGTGTCTGTCGCCTTCTTCGCGGCATCTTCCGCAGCCTTCTTGGCCGCCTCGGTGTCACCGGCCTCGAGCGCCTTCTGGACATTGTCCTTGGCTTCATTTCCGATCTTCTTCGCGTCCTCGCCCGCCTTGCCAATGACCTGGGTGCTCGCACCCTTCAGTCCCTTCACCTGGTCCAACTGCGCCTGCAATCCTGCGACCTGGCTCTTCAGATCGTTCAGGAACTCGGGCGGGAGATTCTGCCCCTTGTCCGCCGCCGCGCCAAGCACCGCGTTCACGATCACGCTCGCGAGCGTTTGCAGATCGACGCCGCCGTTCTCTACCGTACCGACATCCGACAACAGCACCTCATCGATCGGGATGTTCACCTCGGCGAGTTTGTCCGCCGACCCGCCCGTGCCGAGCAGATCAACATGCACCTTGACGTCGCGAATCTGGATGCTCTTGACGATGAACTTCTTTGACTCGCCGGCGGGCTCGGCGGGCATTGGCTTGTCGGTCGCCGGCTTGTCGCCACCGGTCACCTTCTTGAGGTTCTCAAGGATCACGTTGTAGTTCGACGCGCCCTCTTTCTTCTCAAGGTTCACTCGAATCGTATCAAACTTGATCAGAGGCACTTCGATCACGTTCTTGGAAAGGGACCCCAGCGACACCTCGACCTGCCCGTTGCCCATCGAGAAAAACTCGGGGCTCTTGAATCCCTGCGGATTCGCGATGTTGAGTTTCGTCAGCCCGACCTTGCCGGAAAACAGACCAATGTCGGCCTTCTCGAGAGTCGTGTTGGTGCCAAGGGCGTACGTGCCGCCCTTCTCCACGCCGACCTTGACGAGCGTGCCGATCTGGCTGAGCGCAATTGCCACGCCGATGACGACGAGGACGAAGAGCACAAACAGAACGATCGCGATCTTCTTCCCGATGCCACTCTTCTTGACGACTGCTGCCTGCTCGGCCATTGGAATCCCTCCCGTGTGAGTTGTCGAATCTCGCCGGCGACCTCTCGATCGCCGGCGCGGTGTTGTCAGGACTGTCTCAGTTTAGTAGCGGTAGTGGTCGGGCTTGTAGGGGCCGTCGGGCGAGACGCTGAGGTAATCGGCCTGATCCTTGGTGAGGCGCGTCAACTTCGCGTTGAGTTTCTCGAGGTGCAGGCGCGCCACTTCCTCGTCCAACTTCTTGGGAAGGATGTAGACCTTCTTCTCGTACGCCTTGGTGTTGGTGAAGAGTTCGATCTGCGCGAGGCTCTGGTTCGTGAAACTGTTGCTCATCACGAACGAGGGGTGCCCGGTCGCGCAGCCGAGGTTCATCAGGCGGCCTTCGGCGAGAATCAGGATCGAGCGGCTCTTCTGGCCCTTGCCAGCGGGGAAGATCCACTCGTCGAACTGAGGCTTGATCGTGTGCTTCTTGACGCCCGGCACCTTCGCGAGGCCGGCCATATCGATCTCGTTGTCGAAGTGCCCGATGTTCGCGACGATCGCCTTGTCCTTCATCTTGGTCATGTGGGCGGCGGTGATGACATCCTTGTTGCCCGTCGCGGTGATGAACACGTCGGCTTCGCTGATCACGTCCTCGATCAACACGACCTGGTACCCTTCCATGCACGCCTGCAGCGCGTTGATCGGATCGATTTCCGTCACGACCACGCGGCAGCCCTGGCCCTTGAGCGCTTGGCAGCAGCCCTTGCCCACGTCGCCGTAGCCGAACACGACGGCCATCTTGCCGCTGAGCATGACGTCCGACGCGCGGTTGAGCCCGTCGAGGAGGGAGTGGCGGCAGCCGTAGAGGTTGTCGAACTTGCTCTTGGTCACCGAATCGTTGACGTTGATCGCGGGGAAGAGCAACTTGCCGGCCTTCTGCATCTCGTAGAGACGGTGCACGCCGGTGGTGGTCTCTTCCGTCACGCCCTTGATCTGCTTGGCCATATCGGTGAAGCGGCTCTTGCGATCCGCGATCGAGTTGCGGAGCGTGTCGAGGATGTACTTGTACTCCTCGGGCTCGGTCTTCGCGTTGTAGTTGGGAACCTTGCCGGTCTTCTCGAACTCAACGCCCTTGTGGACGAGGAGGGTGGCGTCGCCGCCGTCGTCGAGGAGCATGTTTGGGCCGCTGCCGTCGGGCCAGGTGAGGGACTGATCGACGCACCACCAATACTCTTCGAGGGTTTCGCCCTTCCACGCGAAGCAGGGGATGCCCTTGGGGCTATCGACGGTGCCATTGCGACCGACGACGACGGCCGCGGCGGCGGAGTCCTGCGTCGAGAAGATGTTGCACGAGCACCAGCGGACATCAGCGCCGAGATCGACGAGCGTCTCGATGAGCACGGCGGTCTGCACGGTCATGTGCAAACTGCCCGTGATCTTCGCGCCCTTGAGGGGCTTCTTGCTCGCGTAGCGCTGGCGGATCGCCATGAGTCCCGGCATTTCGAACTCGGCGAGACGGATCTCGTCACGGCCGAGTGCCGCCTGGCTCAGATCCTTCACGCGATAATCGGGCTCGGTGATGTTCTTTGTGCCGCTCTTCTTGCCCACGTTCTTGCTCACCATCGACATCTGAAAACTCCTTCGTTTCCTGAACCCCGGCACAGGTTTCACGCCCGTGCATTCACTTCCACGTGGCACAGGCTTCGAGCCTGCGCTTTGTTCTTCCTTCTTCCGCTTCGTCTCTACTTATCCCACCCATCCACTCGCCACGAACAAGCCCGGCCCCTTGGCCTCAGGCTCTGCTGGCAACTCGCGATACTCGGCGACATCAAACCCACAATCCTTCATCATGGGCACAATCTCGTTTTCGCCAAAGCCCAGATGCTCGTGCCCCATCATGCGGCGGTACTCGGTGCGATCGTGACGAACCATGTCGACGACGAGGGCCATCCCCCCGCCGCGATTGGAGCGCAGGATGCGCCGCATCTCCGCCAGTGCGGCCTTTGGCTGCGGGTGGTGGTGCAGGACGAGAAAGCACGCCGCGACGTCGACGCTGTGCGCGGGCAAGTTCGTGGCGTGGATCGGTGCCTGCACAAAGTCCACGTTCTTGCGTCCGGCGAGACGCTGCCTTGCGGCGTCCAGCATCACGTTGGACACATCGATCGCGATCACGCGCTCCGTGACGGGTGAGAGCAACTCTGCAACATTGCCAGTGCCACAGCCCAGGTCCGCGATCGTCCAGTCGCGGCGAATGAGCGAAAGGAGCGCGAGGGGCGTGAACTTTGCTCCAAACAGTTCCGTGCGCAACTCGTCCCACTGCCCGCCATAGCGGCCGAAGAAGGACTGGCTGTCCGTCTTGCGTTCGTTGAGCACGCCTCGCAATCGGCGGAGATCTTCGTCGAGCGTGGCGTCGGCGCCCATCTGCTCGCGCACGGTCCGCCACAGCGCGCGATGCGCCGGCGGGAGATCGTCGTGCACGAGTCGGTACATCGTCGCGGTTCCTTCGGATCGCTTGGTCACCCAGCCGCCATCGAGCAGCACGCGCAGATGCCGCGAGACGGTGCTCTGCGGCAGTTGCACGACCTTGGCAATCTCGCCGACGGAGAGTTCCTCGGCCTCGACCAGCCTCAGCACGCGCAGCCGCACGACCTCGCCCAGGTCGGCAAGTCGTTCGAGCAGGAACTTGGTCTCAGATTCACGCTTCATCCGTTTATCCGGATGAATGATATCGGTTTGTTTGACCGGGGCAAGTTGGTTCTTCAAAAAGAAAAATCGCCGGTCTTATGGGACCAGCGATGTGCTCGAATTTGGTTTTGGGGGCGACTCAGCGTGGTTCAATGACACCCGCCACCGGCGCGGCTTCGGCAGGCGGGAGCCAGAAGGAGGGCCCGGGGATCTCGCCCATGCGGCGGACTTCCTCGGCAAGATCCTTGTTCTGGGGGTCGAGGAAGGTGGCCATGCGGAGGCGGCGGACCTGGTTGGCCTTGTCGCCACGCGAGCCGTAGAAGTCGGCGAGTTCCTTCTGGATGGAGGCGGTCTTGCCCTGATCGATCTTGGCGGCGGTGAGGTACGCCATCGCGGCGTCGTCGGCGTGGCCGAGGCGGTTCATGAAGCGGCCAACGCGGAGGTAGTCGGCGGGCATGCCGCGATCACGGCAACGCTGTTCGAGGAGATTGGTGAGTTCGCCGTGGTCTTTCTGCTGAAAGACAGCCTCGGCGAGGTAATCCCAGTAGAGGTCGTTGAGGGGCTGGGCCTCGGTGCAGATGGCGAACTCGCGGCGGGCATCGGCCGGGCGGTTTACCTGCAGGAGCGCCTTGCCATAGAGGAAGCGCGTGTCGGAATCGTCGCGGCGCTCGTTGAGGTACAACTCGTAGTCCGCGACTGCGAGGTCGTAGTTGCCCATCTCGGCGTGATCGCCCGCGTCTGCCTTGATGACATGGAGAGGACGACCAGACTGGCACCCCGTCGCGCCCAAGGCTAGGGCGAGAGCGAGGGACGTGAGGGCGATGCGGGTGAGGGACTTGTTCATATCGTGGCTCCGATCCTGCACGCCAAACGGCGGCGCCCGGGATCCTCCGGCCACGACACCGCGGCTCCATCCGCAGGTTCTGATTGGGTTGAGTTTATCGACAACGCGCGGGTTTTGCCTGTAGTTTGGTTAGGAATTGTCGGTTGGTGTCGACACTTGCGCTGCTGGTGCCGTGTCCGCGTCGGCTGGACCGCCCGCCAAGGTGCCAGTGCCGAGCTTGAGCAGAAGGCGGTCGTGCTCCGCATCGGGGCGGAAGGTGACGCGCTGCTGGCGCACGAGTTGGAGCAGGGCGAGGAAGAGCCCCACCATCTCGGGGCGCGTGCGACCCGTGAAGACGGAGCGGAAGTCCATCTCGTCGCCGGGCGTGGCGTCGTCGGTGAGGTCCCCTGCGGCGTGACGCTTGAGGCGATCGACGATGTCCTCGGCGTGGAGTTCGATCGGCGTGTCGTCGTAGGTGACCTTGTGCTCGCCCAGGCGTTCAAAGTTGACCGTTTCGGCGATTTTGCGGAAGGCCTCGACGAGGTCGATGATCTGGATGTCCTCGAGTTCCGCGTCGTCGGCCATGGCTTCCATGGCGTCGTGGATGGACTTGGAATCTGCGATCGCGGCACCCGTCGGGAAGCGGCGGGACCACTCGCCAGCCCGCTTTTCGAGGGCGTCGGCGGCGTCGCGGAACTGCTTGTACACCAGCAACTGGCGAACGAGTTCGGCGCGGGGGTCTTGCTGAGGCGTGCCGTCGTCGTTGCGGGGGGCGATCGGCTTGGGGGAGAGGAGGCGGCTCTTGATCTCCATCAACGTCGCGGCCATCACGAGGAACTCGCCCGCGAGGTCGATGTCGATGCGGCGGGAGGAACCGGGCGCGGAGAGGGATTCCAGGTGCTTGAGGTACTGGTCCGTGATCGAGGCCACGGGAATGTCGTGGATGTCGACCTCGTTCTTGCGAATGAGGTAGAGGAGGAGGTCCATCGGCCCTTCGAAGGCGTCGAGGGTGATGTGATGCTCGTCCATCATCGCGGTATTCATCGCATCCTCCGTGCGGACGAACGGGCACTCCGGCCCGAACGGGCGTGTGCCCCGGTCTCGCGGGGAGTTTATGCTTGCCGCATGGCTGAACGCACTGCTGGGCACTCTTCGGGTCATACTGCGGGTTCTTCAACGGCAAACCTCCGTTCGAGCGAGGTGGAGTTCTCCCGTGGGGTCCTGCGGGACGAGGCGGCGGCGCTCTCGGCGATGGCGGATCGGCTGGGCGACGAGTTGCTGAAGGCCGTGGATTTGATCTGTGCGTGCTGCGACGGGGGCGGGACGGTCTTGATCACGGGCCTGGGCAAGTCCGGGCACATCGCGGCCAAGATCTCGGCGACGATGGCGTCCTTGGGCATTCCGTCGTACTGCGTCCACCCGACCGAGGCGGCCCACGGGGATCTTGGCCGCTTCCGCGCGAGCGACTGCGTGATCGCGATCTCGTTCTCGGGAGAGACGGCGGAGGTCGTGAACCTCGCGGCGATCCTGCGGCAGGATGGATTGCCGATCATCAGCATTACGAACGGGAAGGGGCAAGCGAGCGAGCAAGGGGCCCGGAGCGCGCTGGAGGAACTGGCGACCGTGTCGCTGACGCTGGGCATCAAGGGCGAAGCAGGCGAGGGAGCCTTCGTCGCCCCCACGACTTCAACCACGGCGACGCTCGCGATCGGGGATGCACTCTCACTCGCGGCGGCGCGGCGGCGGAACTTCACAAGCGAGGATTTCGCGAAGCGGCATCCGGGCGGCTCGCTGGGCGGGTTGCTGCGCCCCATCACGGACATCATGCGGTTTGTCGTGGGGAAGAACCTGCCGGTGATCTCGCAGAACAAGAGCGTGGCCGAAGCGCTGGCCGAGGCGCAGGCGGCGGGCCGTCGCCCCGGCGCGATGGTGCTCGTCGATCCAAGCAACGGCACGCTCGCGGGCATCTTCACCGACGGCGACCTGCGGCGATTGGTCCTTCGCGATGCGAAGGAGCTCTCGCGCCCGATCGCGGACGTGATGACGAGGAAACCACGCACGCTGCGCGACACGGCCCTGACGCAGGAAGCACTGCTCCTCATCCGCGAGTTCCGGCAGGACGAGATCCCCGTGGTGGACGCGGCCGGAAAGCCGGTGGGGATTCTGGATGTGCAGGATTTGATTGCGCTGAAGTTGGTCAAGGATTGAGCGAGAAATAGCCAAATAGCAAAGATGCAAAGGTGCAAATAAGAAAGAGGCCCCGGACTGCTCCGAGGCCTCTGCGTCTTCATTTGACTATTTGCACCTTTGCCATTTGGCCATTTGACGCTCCGCGTCAAGCCGCCAACTTCACATCCGCCCCTTCGGTCACGCTCGTCACGGCGAAGCCGCCGCCACCGCCGACGCCGAAGTTGACGTTGACCTGCGAGACTGGGCCACGCAGTCCGCTGCGGACGCCGGTGACCTGATAGACGACGCCGGCGGAACCAGCGGGGAGCGTGCTATCGACGTACGTCTTGTTCCCGCCAGCGATGCCGATGATGGAGAACGAGCCGTTGCCGGTCTTGCGCTGGACTTCGTACGCCGTGCCCGCCGCGTTCTCGGGGTTCGTGCACTTCCACTGGAGCGTGATCCACCCGTTCTGCGCGAGCGTCACGGTGAACTCGCGCGGCATGCCGGGGGGCGGCACTGGCGCGTCCACAGCGGGCGGGGGCAGTTCGGAAAGGAGGTAGACGTTGGGATTGTTGGTCGTCTCGGCGAACGTGCGGATCGTCTCGATGACGCCCTTACCTGCCTTGCCGAGGGCCGAGATCGCGGTGTAATACGCCTGCGTCGCGGCCTTGCTCGCGTTGCGGGCCTCGTTGGCGGCGAGGAGCGCGGCGCGGCCTGCTTCGGTGAGCGCCGTCAGGTTCGCGACTTCGCCCACGGTCAGTCCGATATCGAGCGTGTTCGCTGTAAACGGTGCGATGTGCGCCTCATAGAACGCCAACTTCGCTTCACGATTCTGTGGGACTACGCCCATACATCACGTCCATTTCTGCGCCAGCGGCGCACATGGCCCGGTTTGCGAGAGGCCCGTCCCCCGGTCACACGACCGACGTTGCCCAGCCACCGTTCGCACGAGCCATCGCGA
>Ga0075158_10003718_pt1 | contig 10669 bp, 11 predicted proteins | sample JI91814BDNA_FD_70968 | JGI IMG/M metagenome (GOLD analysis project Ga0075158, IMG submission 70968) | Wastewater effluent complex algal communities from Wisconsin, to seasonally profile nutrient transformation and Carbon sequestration -... | ecosystem: Engineered > WWTP > Effluent > Algae... | reverse complement strand
CCGGTAACGCCAAAGCCTGCGGCGAAGAAGGCGCCGGCGAAGAAAGCACCCGCGAAGAAGGCTGCCACTAAGAAGGCGCCTGTGAAGAAGGCTGCAGCCAAGAAATCGGCGACAAAGAAGTCGGCGGCCAAGAAGGCGCCTGCGAAGAAGACCACCCGCACCACGTCAGGGTCGAAGTAGTCGTGACTGTTGATTCGGATGGTTTCTCGCAGGATTCCGATCGTGCCAACGGCCAGCAGTTAGAGGTTGTCAACGTCGACACGATGGAAGCCACGGACGAGGCAGAGGTCCTTGACGTCGATGCCGACGATGTTGAGCTGCTTGCGTCGGAAGCTGACAGGCTTGAGGAATTGCACGACGAATTGCGCGCAAAGCTGGTCGGTCAAGATCAGCAGCAATCGCCCGCCTAGCCGACGGATCTCGCGTGGCGCTTAGGCGACTCGACGCCGAACTCGTGCGCCGAGGCTTGGCTAGGTCGCGCGAAACTGCGCGAGCGCTCATCGAATCTGGAGACGTGCAGGTTCGCGGGTTAGTGGTGTCAAAGGTCAACCGGCAGGTATCGGCTGATGATCCCATCAAGGTCGCGGACAGCGACGCGAATAAGTGGGTGTCCCGCGGTTCGGGAAAGCTCATTGGAGCCCTTGATGCCTTCCCCGCTATCGAAGTTGCCGGGCGAGTCTGCCTCGACGCGGGTGCCTCAACTGGGGGATTCACGGCCGTGTTGCTCGAGCGCGGAGCTACGCGAGTTTTCAGCGTAGACGTGGGCTATGGCCAACTTGCATGGTCATTGCAGCAAGACCCCAGGGTAGTTGTCATGGACCGATTCAACGTCCGGAATCTGACACCCTCGGACCTCGATGACACCCCCGACCTTGTGGTGGCGGACCTCAGCTTCATTTCGCTGCGAACCGTCTTGCCCGCATTGCGTGGCTCCGTCGCTGAAGCTTCGGATTTCGTCCTAATGGTGAAGCCGCAGTTTGAGGTTGGCCGCGAATTGCTGGGCAAGAATGGCGTGGTTCGTGACCCTGCTACCCGCGCCGACGCAGTCATGAACGTCGCCCGCAGTGCCGAGAAGATCGGGTTGGGGTGCGCTGGAATTGCTGCTAGTCCGTTGCCTGGCCCGAGTGGAAACGTCGAGTACTTCCTTTGGTTACGACAAGATTCGCCTCCAATGAGGGAGGATGACGTATCCCGCGCTGTTGCGGAGGGTCCGCAGTAGCACTCGTCCGAGCGATCGAAACGGTGGAAGACGCCAATGAGCACGTCAGCGAGCAGTGTTTCGTCGCCCCGTCGTGTGCTGGTGATCCCACATGGAGGACGGCCCGATCTCGCGGACATCACGGCCCGCGCCATCAAGAAGCTGCAGGCCGCCGGGCTCACTGTGCGGATGCTGTCGGTAGACAGCGAACGCTACGAGCAACTCGCGGTTGAAGTTCGCGAACCAGATGTCGCAGCCGCCGATTGTGAGCTCGCCCTGGTCTTTGGGGGAGACGGCACGATCCTGCGATCTGCGTACCTCGTTCGCGGCCACAACGTGCCGCTACTCGGGGTGAACCTCGGACACATGGGATTCCTCGCGGAGTCTGATCCTGAAAATCTGCCAGCTGTAATTGCCGCTGTCGTTAACCGTTCCTATTCTGTCGAACGGCGGATGGCGCTTGATCTATCCGTCTTCTATCCGGATGGCACGCAGACCTCCGGGTGGGCATTGAATGAAGTCAGCATCGAGAAGGCCTCGCGTGAGCGAATGATTGAGCTCGTTGTCGCAATTGACGACGAACCGTTGTCGGCCTGGGCAGCAGATGGGTTGGTCTGTTCAACACCGACTGGCTCAACGGCCTACGCGTGGTCTGCTGGTGGCCCAGTGGTTTGGCCAGATGTCGAAGCCCTGGTTGTCGTTCCGATCAGCGCACACGCACTCTTCAGTCGACCACTTGTGATCGGACCCAACAGTGAGATCGATTTCGAAGTCGTCGCCGACAGCCCTGCTGCAGTTGCCTGGTGCGACGGGGGCCGAATGATCGACGTTCCGCCGGGCGCTCGACTCGAAGTTCGTCGGAGTCCTAAGACAACACTTTTGGCAAGGCTGCATAGCGCTCCTTTCACCGACCGCCTCGTGGCTAAATTCAACCTTCCCGTGGGTGGTTGGCGCGGCCGGACAGTTAAGGGGGACAGTGCTCGATGATCGAGTTCTTGAAGCTTCACCGTCTCGGCATCATTGATGATGCGCACATCGAATTGGGTCCAGGGTTGACGGTTATTACCGGTGAGACTGGTGCAGGAAAGACCATGGTTCTGTCGGCGTTGCGATTGCTGCTGGGCGGAAAGTCAGACCAAGGCCTGGCAGCGTCGAAGGAAACGTCGGTGCAGGGCGGCTGGCTCATAGACCCGACTGGTCCGGTTGCCACCCGGCTAGCTCAGGCAGGTGTCGAGCTCATGGACGGCGAGTTCCTGCTGACACGGACCATGCCCAGTGAGGGACGCAGTCGCTGTTCGGCAAACGGAACGATCGTTCCGCAGGCGCTTGTCGCGGCTTGCTCGGAAGACCTCATTGCCGTTCATGGACAGTCCGACCAGACTTTGTTGCGGCGCTCGTCAAAGCAGCGCGACGTTCTTGATCGGTTTGGCGGCGCGGCGATTGCATCCGCACGCGACGCCTACTTCGCCGCATATGCCGAGGTGACCGCTCTCGACGAGATCTACCAATCGGCGGTGTCAAGCCAAGCAGAACAAGCTGCCGAGCTGACCTCGCTGCGCGAACAGCTTGAACAGATCGAAGCGGTCTCACCCGTCGCAGGCGAAGATGACGCGCTTGCTGAGACAGCACTGCGGCTCGGGAATTTGTCGCAGCTTCAGGCCGCTGCAGCATCGGCTTCCCAGGCGATCGCGGGGGAAGACGACGAGTCAAATGCGGTCACAGCAGTTCATTCCGCGAACAAGGCCCTTGAGGGTGTTGCTGAGATCGATCCCGCGCTGAAGGACATCTACGGACAACTCCGGGAAGTCGCACTCGTACTGAACGAAGTTGGGGTCGACCTTTCGAGATACCTGGCGGATCTAGATGCCGACCCCGGGGAGCTCGAGCGCATCCAAAGCCGCCGGGCAGAGCTGACCAGCCTGACCAGGCGATATGGCTCAACTGTTCAGGACGTCATCACGTGGTCCCAACAGGCCGCTGCCCGGGTCGAAGTACTCGAACAGGCAAGCAATCTTGTGGAACTCGCTGCCAAGCGCGACAAGGCACGCGCGAAGCTTGCCACGGCCGCAACAGCGTTGACGGCGGAGCGCAAGCGGGCTGGGCGCGAGTTCTGCGTGCGGGTGACGACTGAGCTCCAGGGTTTGGCGATGCCTCACTCGCAGTTGGGTATCGCGATTCGTCACAGACAGCCTCCTGCTGGGCAGGATGGGCTGCGTATAGCCGGTTTGGAATCACCGGTCGCTTTCGGTGCATCTGGGGTCGACGAGGTGGAGTTCCTCCTGCTGGCCCATGAGGGTGCGACCCCTGCGCCGATCGGTAGAGCGGCGTCCGGGGGAGAGCTGTCTCGAATCATGCTCGCTCTCGAAGTTGTGTTGTCGGAAAGTGCGAGTGCGCCGACATTTGTCTTCGATGAAGTTGATGCCGGTGTGGGCGGAAAGGCTGCCGTCGAGATCGGTCGAAGGCTTGCCCAACTTGGCAAGAGTTCCCAGGTGCTGGTGGTGACCCACCTGCCACAGGTTGCCGCGTTCGCCGATCACCACCTTGTCGTGTCCAAACAAAGTGATGGGCGGGTGACGTCCTCGGGTGTGGAGTCACTCGATGATTCTGCGCGAGTTCGCGAGTTGGCGCGGATGCTGGCCGGCCAGGAGGAATCAGCACATGCGGCCGCCCACGCCCAGGAATTGCTCGACCTGGCATCACTGGAACGCGACAAGCGAAGCCACGCCGTGGGGAAGCCAAGCAAGTAACTGCCACAGTCACTGATAACCTGGCATTCCGTGGGCCAATCGCGAACGAAACATGTCTTTGTAACTGGTGGGGTCGCCTCATCGCTGGGCAAGGGGCTAACGGCTTCTAGCTTGGGAAATCTCTTGGTAGGCCGTGGCCTACGGGTGACCATGCAGAAGTTGGATCCGTATCTCAACGTTGATCCCGGGACCATGAACCCGTTCCAACACGGTGAAGTCTTCGTTACCGATGATGGCGCTGAGACCGACCTCGACGTTGGTCACTACGAGCGCTTCCTAGACCACAACCTGTCGGCAGACGCGAACGTCACGACCGGCCAGGTGTATTCGACAGTTATTGCCAAGGAGCGCCGGGGCGAGTACTTGGGCGACACCGTTCAGGTGATTCCCCACATCACGAACGAAATCAAAGCCCGCATTCTTGCCATGGGTGGTCCTGATGTCGACGTGGTGATCACCGAGGTGGGTGGCACGGTCGGCGATATCGAATCACTTCCATTCCTTGAGGCCGTGCGTCAGGTTCGTCACGAAATTGGCCGCGACAACGTGTTCTTCCTCCATGTGTCCCTACTGCCGTACATCGGACCTTCCGGAGAATTGAAGACGAAACCCACCCAGCACTCGGTGGCTGCCCTTCGCAGCATTGGTATTCAGCCTGACGCATTGGTCTTGCGCGCGGATCGGCCGGTCCCCATCGGTATCAAGCGAAAGATCTCGCTGATGTGCGACGTCGATGAGGAAGCGGTCGTGGCAGCCGTAGACGCGCCGAGCATCTACGACATTCCAAAGGTCCTGCATAGCGAGGGCCTCGATGCGTACGTGGTGCGCACTCTCGGCCTGCCATTTCGCGATGTGAGTTGGACGGACTGGGACGACCTTCTGCGCAGGGTGCACCACCCGCGCCACCGCGTGACCATCGGACTTGTGGGCAAGTACATCGACTTGCCCGACGCGTACCTGTCGGTTACCGAGGCCTTGCGCGCTGGCGGGTTTGCCAACGATTGCGGAGTCACAATCAAGTGGGTGGCCTCAGACGCATGTGAAAGCCAGTCAGGTGCTGCTGCTGAACTCGCGGACGTTGACGCCATCTGTGTCCCAGGGGGATTCGGTGTGCGAGGGATCGACGGAAAACTGGGGGCGCTGCGTTACGCCCGCGAGAACGGGCTGCCGACGCTTGGTCTGTGCCTCGGACTTCAATGCATGGTTGTTGAGTATGCCCGCAACGTTCTGGGCGAGCCGGAGGCGAACTCCACCGAGTTCGACCCTGATTCCGCCTATCCCGTGGTCGCGACGATGTCGGAACAACTCGATGTTGTTTCCGGCGAGCGCGATATGGGCGGAACGATGCGTTTGGGTCTATGGGAAGCAGACTTGGTGCCTGGATCAGTTGTCGCCGAAACGTATGGCACGACCACAGCCAAGGAGCGCCACCGCCATCGGTACGAAGTCAACAACTCGTACCGTCCGCAACTGGAAGCAGCCGGCTTAGTGATCTCTGGTCGGGCCGCTGAGGCGGACTTGGTCGAGTTTGTCGAACTTCCTCGCAGTGTCCATCCGTACTACGTCGCTACCCAGGCGCACCCGGAGTTCTTGTCGCGGCCAACGCGCGCGCACCCGTTGTTCGTCGGCCTGATCCGTGCGGCGCTCGAGCGTCGCGAAGCATCAGCCGGGTCCGCAGAGGCTCAGGTCGATGTATCGGTCGAGGTCGCTGAGGCAACCTCGCGGTGAGCGGCCAACCGCAGGCCGAATGGTCCGGTCCGGTCCGAGACGAGATCGCAGACTTCCCCGTTGAGTCGACTGTTACGCGGTTCAAAGGACACGTGTGGAACGTTCAGACGGACACCGTGACCATTGGCGACTACAACGTCGAACGGGATTACGTCGCGCACACCGGTGCGGTGGCTGTGATCGCCCTCGACGATCAGGAGCGCGTCTACCTCCTGCGTCAATACCGTCACCCGGTCGGGATGTACCTCTTCGAGCCGCCCGCGGGGCTCCTCGATATCGATGGCGAGCCTGCCTGGCAGACGGCGGCACGGGAACTCGCCGAGGAAGCGGGCCTTGAGGCACAGGCGTGGAGCGTCCTAGTCGACTTCTTCAACTCGCCTGGCGGGTCCAGCGAGGCGATCCGTGTCTATCTTGCGCGCGATGTGACGCCGCGTTCCGGCGGCAGGATCGCGACGGGGGAGGCCGAAGAGATTGACCTTCCCGGGAGCTGGGTCCCCATCGATGATGCGGTCGCGCTGGTGCTGCGGGGAGAGATAGGTAACCCAACGGCGGTCGTCGGCGTGCTGGCAGTCGCCGAAGCGCGACGGATGAACTGGACCACCCTGCGTCCGGTCGATACCCATTGGCCAGTTCGCGACCATCTGATGGAAACCGGACGAGTGCGAACTGATGTCGCCCCCCGACACTGACGTTCAATCTGCGCCGAGTCGGCCAACAAACCTGGATATGCAGGTGGAGCAGTACCTGAATCATCTGATAGTTGAACGAGGACTTTCGGCGAATACGTTGGCCGCATATCGACGTGACCTCACCAAGTACACGGATTTCTGCCATGCAGTGGGTATCACCAAGGCGCAGGACATCAGTGGCGAGACGGTCACTCAATTCGCCGCGTCGTTGGCCAAATCGACCGCTGGGCGCAAGCCCTTGGCGTCAGCATCGATCAGCAGAATCATCAGCGGAGTTCGCGGGTTCCACCGCTTCTTGCTACTCGAGCAGGTCACCGCAGTTGATCCGTCCCATGATCTGAAACCCCAGGTTCCCCGCCGTCGACTGCCAAAGGCACTTCGTGTGGATGAAGTTCTTGCGATGCTGGCAGTACCGAATCCGGAAGAAGTGACCGGGATCCGCGATCGAGCGTTGTTGGAATTCCTCTACGCGACCGGTGCTCGGGTGAGTGAAGTCCTTGCATTAGATGTCGATGACCTCGATGAGCAATCCCAGGTAGTCCGGCTACAGGGGAAGGGTGGCAAGCAGCGACTCGTTCCGATCGGATCGCACGCGCGCGACGCGTTGGCTGCCTATCTCGTCAGATCCCGGCCCTCGTTAGTTGCGAAGAGCAAGCATGGGCAACCTGCATTGTTCCTCAATTCCACCGGCGGCAGGCTCTCCCGCCAAAGTGCTTGGCTGATCATCAAGAATGCGGCTCAAGCCGCCAACATCAGTGCCGACGTATCGCCGCACGTGCTCCGCCACTCGTTCGCGACGCACCTTCTCGACGGCGGCGCTGACGTTCGGGTCGTCCAAGAACTGCTTGGGCACGCCTCTGTGGCCACGACTCAGATCTACACGATGGTGACTGTTGATCGCCTTCGTGAGGTATATGTGACATCCCATCCGCGTGCCCTCGCCAAGTAATCAGGCACCGACCCCTTAACGTAGTGCAGTGACCGTTAGCCCAGATGTTGTCGACCTGACCTCGAAGTCGGCCGAAATCGACGAGCCAGTTGCTGTTGATGGCGCGGTTACGGGTGGGTTTGAGGTTCACCTCGACGAATTCGCTGGTCCGTTTGACGTCTTGCTTGGGTTGATTTCGAAGCACAAACTCGAAGTGACCGAGCTCGCGCTCAGCCAGGTCACCGACGAGTTCTGCGCCCACATTCGTGCGCAAGGCTCTGAATGGGATCTTGCCGAGGCAACATCGTTCCTAGTCGTCGCTGCAACTTTGCTCGATCTGAAGGCGGCGAGACTACTTCCAAGCGGAGAAGTCGAAGATGAAGAGGATCTTGCGCTCCTCGAAGCGCGCGACCTCCTGTTTGCGAGGCTGCTGCAATACCGAGCCTTCAAAGAGGTCGCGGCGATCTTCGACACCCGTATCACTGAGCACGCAGGACGGTTGCCCCGCACGGTCGGACTCGACCCTCAGTTTGCCGAACTGCTGCCTGAAGTGGTTATCTCGATCGGGCCGGACCGACTTGCGGCACTTGCAGCATCTGCGTTGATGCCGCAGGTTGTTCCGACTGTTGGTATTGATCACATTCACTCGCCTGCAGTCAGCGTTGCCGAACAAGCCCAGATTGTTGCCACGAAGTTGGCCAGAGAGGGCTCAGCAACGTTCCGATCCCTCATTGCCGATGTGCAGGACATCGCCGTCATTGTGGCGAGGTTCCTCAGCCTCTTGGAACTCTTCCGCCAGGGCAGAGTTGCACTTGAACAAGCCGCAGCGCTTGGTGACTTGCATGTGCGCTGGACGGCAGACGATGAGGAGCCCGCAGCGATCGAAGTCGCGAGCGAGTTCGATGAAGACGATGAGGCGACAGACCAGACCGCAGGGGAGTCAGCAAGTGAGTGAATACGAATCCACAAGCGAGAACGAGACCGACGAGGTGACGGTCGTTGACGTTACGGATACCCCACATCGCGAAGCCATGGTGTCCGATGTCTCTCCGACTCTTGGGGCGTCCCTTGAGGCCTTGTTGATGGTCAGCGACCAGGCGATGACGGCTGTCGAACTCGCCACGTTGCTGGAAGTTCCAACTGAGGATGTCGAAAGCACCCTGCTGGAGTTGGCAAAGGACTATGTCGCCGCCGGACGTGGATTCGAACTGCGAATCGTTGATGGCGGATGGCGGTTTTTCTCTGCTCAGCAGTGCGCAGATGTTGTCGCTCGATTTGCAACTGACGGACGGTCGGCGAAGCTCACGCAAGCAGCTCTTGAAACCTTGGCTGTTGTTGCATACAAGCAGCCGGTGAGCCGTGCGCGCATCGGGGCAATCCGCGGTGTGAACGTAGATGGCGTCATGCGAACGTTGATGACGCGCGGACTGGTCACCGAAATCGAGACCGACCCTGCCACCGGTGCAGTTTTGTACGGCACGACGGGATTCTTCCTCGAACGGATGGGACTTTCCTCGCTCGCGGAGCTACCCCCGATCGAAGATCACCTACCAGATTTGGCGGTACTCGATGAGCTCGTCGAACCAGGGATCTAAGAGCGAAGCCGAAGGAGTCCGGCTCCAGAAGGTATTGGCCTCCGCGGGCTTCGGAAGTCGCCGAAAGTGCGAAGAACTGATCGACTCGGGCCGTGTGTCAGTCGATGGGCGCGTCATCAAACATCAAGGTGTTCGTGTTCGGCCTGAGTCAGTCGTCATTCGCGTTGACGGTCAACGTATTTCCGTTCCAACTGGAACTGTCGTCCTTGCACTCAATAAGCCACTTGGGGTTTTGACAGCGATGTCAGACGACCGTGGACGACCCTGTGTCGGGGACTTGATCGCCGATTCGGAGTACGGCATCGGTAGCGGCCTCAATCAGCTATTTCACGTTGGCCGATTAGATGCTGACACCGAGGGCCTGCTCATTCTCACGAATGACGGCGACCTTTCACACCTATTGACGCATCCGTCGTTCGGAGTATCGAAGACCTACGTTGCAGGGGTCCGCGGCGTCATGAAGCCAGGCGACCTCAAGAGGCTTAAGCAAGGCGTCAAGGTCGACGACAAAGCCGTTGAGGTCAGCAGCGTGAAGCTCCTCGACACCAATTCGACCGGCAGCCTCGTAGAGCTCACGATCCATGAGGGCCGCAACCGCATCGTTCGGCGCCTGTTCGCGGAACTCGGATACCCAGTCGAGTCCCTCATGCGCACCGAGTTTGGATCCGTGAGCCTGCGGAGACTGCGCAGCGGCGGAATTCGCTCGCTGTCTGAACAAGAGGTAACTAGGCTCATGGATGCCGCAGAAGCCCCCAACAGCAAGTCGTAGCTCGTTACCCGAACAACCAACACGGGTGAGGTCGCGTTACCTTTTCCCACGGAACTAGCTAGGGTGAACAACAAGGTCTTGCCACACGCGAGCCGAGCGGATTTGGTAGGAATCTGGTTGAGAGGGGTGCGTTGTGCCAGTTCGTGCAATTCGCGGCGCGACGTGCCTGAGTGCTGACGACAAGGCTGAGATGTCCGAAGCCGTGGCTGAACTCCTCGTTGAAATGCTCGAACGTAACGGGATCACACAAAAGGACGCGATCAGCGTTCTACTCACATCGACCCCCGATCTGGTGTGTGGCTTTCCGGCAACGGCGGCACGTGATGTTGGGTTCCACGAGGTGCCTCTGATCTGTGCCCAAGAGATTCCCGTCGAAGGGGCGCTGGAACGCACCGTGCGAGTCATGATGCACGTCGAGACCGATACCCGGCGCAGCGAGATTGAGCACGTATTCCTACGGGGGGCCCAGGTCTTGCGAGAAGACCTCAGTCGATGACTGCTGACGCCGCGAGTCCGCCGAACGTCCTCATCATCGGAACCGGGCTCATTGGTGCATCGATCGGTATGGCACTGCGCGAGTCCGGTGTGACTGTGTGGCTGGCCGACACCGACACAGATGCGTGCCGGCTCGCAGCCAGTAGGGGAGCGGGTGAGCTGTTCGACTCTGCCAAGACCCCCGACATCGTCGTGGTCGCTGTTCCACCTCATGCAGTTCCAGACGTCGCAGCTCGCAGCCTCGCGTTGTACCCGGACGCCACGGTCACCGATGTTGCGAGCGTCAAGGCCGCGCCGCTGGCCCGGTTACGCGGGCTTACGAGCGACACGGCGAGGTTTGTAGGCGGTCACCCGATGGCGGGCAGGGAAGTGTCCGGCCCTGGTGGTGCCCGGGCGGACCTATTCGAAGATCGACTGTGGGTGATCACGGGCAACGCCGGCGCTGAGCCTCGACGGGTTGATGACGTCCGATGGCTTGCTAAGAAGTGCGGGTCACTGATCGTGGAACTCGACGCCGCTG
>Ga0075158_10003710_pt1 | contig 10678 bp, 7 predicted proteins | sample JI91814BDNA_FD_70968 | JGI IMG/M metagenome (GOLD analysis project Ga0075158, IMG submission 70968) | Wastewater effluent complex algal communities from Wisconsin, to seasonally profile nutrient transformation and Carbon sequestration -... | ecosystem: Engineered > WWTP > Effluent > Algae... | reverse complement strand
CAGCCCGAACCGCTCCGCCAGAACCGCCAGCTCGCGCCGTCCAATGTCTACTGACAGCCCCGAGATCAAGGCCGTGGCCACCAGCCCGCTCGCTTCACCGCGGTGCACGAACTCCCGAACCGACAGCACGGGCGCGGCAAGGATGCGCGCATGCAAAACGCCGCCGCCCGCCGGATAGAATCCGGGGCGCTCGAGCGTGATGTCCGCCTCGAAGCCGATGTCGCGCAATCGCGGCAGCCAGCTGTCGGCGATGAAATCCGCCGTGGGCGCCATGGGATTGTGCGTGCCGCCCTCCAGACGCACCGTGGACGGCCCTTCGGCGCGGGCCAGCGCCGGCAGCACGGTCTGCAGCACCAAGGTCGTGGAGCCGGCACTGCCGGTGGCGAAGCTGTAGTCGCCCGCAGCGATGGCGCCGGGCTCGAAGCGCAGCGTCTGCGATCCCAGCGCCGCGCCGGACACGCGGGCGCTGCCTACCTGGGCCGCGGCGTTCACCGACGTCAGGTGCTGGCGCATCAGGCCAGGCTTGGAGCGCCCGGCGCGTATGCCGGTGAGCGTGAAGCCGATGCCGGTGCAGAGGCTCATCGTCAGCGCGGTGCGCAGCAGCTGCCCACCGCCGTGGCTGCCGTCGAGTTCAATCATGTCCATGTCCTTCCTTCGCCGCGCGGAACTCCGCGCGGACTCTCCATTTCCCTTGGGGGGGTCATCCCTTGACGCAGACCACCTGGCGCAGCGTGTGCACGATTTCCACCAGGTCGCTCTGGGCCGCCATCACCGCCTCGATGGACTTGTAGGCGGCGGGCGACTCATCCACCACTTCCGCGTCCTTGCGGCACTCCACGTGCGCCGTGGCCTTCACGTGGTCGTCCACGCTGATGCGGCGGCGCGCCTCGGTGCGGCTCATCACGCGGCCAGCACCGTGGCTGCAGCTGTTGAAGCTCTCGGCATTGCCCAGGCCGCGCACGATGAAACTCTTGGCGCCCATGCTGCCCGGGATGATGCCCAGCTCGCCCTGGCGTGCGCTCACCGCGCCCTTGCGGGTGATGAACACGTCCTTGCCCAGGTGGCGCTCGCGGCTGACGTAATTGTGGTGGCAGTTCACCGCCTCGGCCTGCGCCTCGAACGGCTTGGTGATCACCTTGCGTGCCGCGGCCACCACGTTGGCCATCATCAGCTCGCGGTTGCGGCGGGCGAAGCGCTGCGCCCAGTCCACCGCGAACACGTAGTCACCGTAGTGCTCGCTGCCCTCGGGCAGGTAGGCCAGGTCCTGGTCGGGCAGGTTGATCATCCAGCGCCGCATGTCCTTCTTGGCAAGGTCGATGAAGTGCGTACCAATGGCATTGCCCACGCCGCGCGAACCCGAGTGCAGCATGAACCACACGCGCTGCTCCTCGTCCAGGCAGACCTCCACGAAGTGGTTGCCCGTACCCAGCGTGCCCAGATGCTGCAGGTTGTTGGTCTTGGCCAGCGACGGGTGCCGGGCCACGATGGCCTCGAACTCCGGCGCCAGCTCGGCCCAGGCCGATGCCACCTTCTCCGGCGGCGTGTTCCAGGAACCCTTGTCGCGTTGGCCACGTCCCATGGTCCGGCCATGCGGCACGGCGGCCTCGATGGCGCTGCGCAGCGGGGCCAGGTCGTCGGGCAGGTCGCTGGCCACCAGCGTGGTGCGGGCAGCCATCATGCCGCAGCCAATGTCCACGCCCACCGCCGCCGGCACGATGGCGCCAATGGTCGGCACCACCGAACCCACGGTGGCGCCCTTGCCCAGGTGCACGTCCGGCATCACCGCCAGCCAGCCGTGGATGAAGGGCAGCCTGGCGATGTTGAGCAGCTGCTGGCGGGCCTCTTCCTCCAGCGGCACACCACGGGTCCAGTGCTTGATGGGCACCGCGCCAGGCTCGTTGATGACGTCGAAGTTGTTGGTGTTCATGGTGAGGCATCCTGTCATATCGAAAGAAAAAGAGGCGGTGACAAAAGGGGTGGGATTCTTAGGGGTACCGGCCAGCCGCACCGGAACCCCCGAGGGATTTGAACCCTGGCCCGAAGGCTTAACCATGTAATCCCACCAGCATTCACCGCCAAACCGAGAACCCTGAAAAAATGACCGGCAGCCACCGCGACAAAATTTGCGGGAACATCCTGCTCTACCACTGAGCTATCGCCCCTCGCAGGGCGAGCGGGGGTCGAACCCGCGACACGGAGCTACATGGCTGTAGTTCCCGCGGCATTCGTGGCGACTGCCGGCGTTACACCTGGTTGAAACGAATTCTCCGGCCCGGCCGACCCCATTGCCGGCCGGGCACTCCCACCTACAGTTCGATCGCGGCGATGCGCTCAAGCCACGTCTGGCCGCCTTCCGGCTGCACAAACCCGGCCACCACGCCGAACACCGCATCGCTGAACCCACCGACGTGCAGCACGTCCTCCCGCGCCGATGCCTGGCTGGTCGCGGTGGGCTGCAGGTCAATGCAGACCAGCTTCGCGTCCGGGCAACGCGCCTTGATGGCCGCCCACTGGCGCATCGTCTCCGTGGCGCCCGTGCCCCGGGTGTCGCACCAGCTCTGGTTGTCCGAAACGATCACCAGCACGTCCACCGGCGCCCGCTCGCGATTGAGCCTCGCCAGCGGCGCACTGATGGACGTGCCACCGCCCAGCATCGCCGCCAGCTGTCGGGCCTGGGCCATCACGCCGTCCGACGCACGCAGCTGCACATCGCGAGTTTCGGTGTGGAACGGCAGCACGCGGGCCTGCGGGTTGCTGCGCAGCACGCAGGCCGCCATCAGCGCCGCCACGTCCACGCAGCGAACCTTGGTGGTTGATCCCTTGCGGAACCCGGTCACCGGCGACGCCATCGAGCCCGACACGTCCACCGCCACCACCACGTTGCCGGCCAGCACGGGCACCTGCCCGGTAGCCACTTCCATGGCCTGGTGCAGCGCCGTAACGATCGGCTCCGGCAGCCCGTGGGCCGCATTCGCCGCCATCAGCAGCTGGTACGGGAAAACACGTGCCCGCTGGATCTGCGTCGGGTCGCAGAGCTTCGCGGCCAGCGCGGCCGTCACCTCTGCGTCCTCGAATACGCCGTTGCGCGCGAACGTGTTGAGGTTCATGCGCAGCGTCTGCCACGACGACTTCAGTGCCAGCGCCTTCCAGTGCGCCGCGGTCAGCGGCAGCGACGTGTAGTACTGGAACGGCAGGTCGGGCAGCTCGCCGGTCGGCTCGCGCTTGAAGGCTTCATAAGCCTGCAGCGTGACCGGCAGCGCGCTTTCCGCGTACGGACGGCCCAGCACCCAGGCGTACAGCGCTTCCCGCGTGGCGTTGGCCGGCTTGGGGTGCACCATGCGGATCACGTCGGCCAGCGACGGCTGGTTGCCGATCGCGGCCTGCACGATGCCCGCGTCGCTGGCCGACTGCAGCCACTCCCGCACCAGGCGGCGCGGCAGCGAACCCAGCGACTTGCGGCCCACCCGCCCGCTGCGCACCACTTGCACGAAGTTGCGCAGCATGCGGCCGTTGTCCACCACCTTCGGGAAGGCCTTGGCCAGCAGCTCGCCGTCGCGCACGCTCAGGGTGGCCAGCAGCAGCGCCGGCATGTCCTTCATGTGGCCGGCCTGGCGGGCGTGGATGGCGGTGCGGGCCACCAGGCCCGGCTCCACCTGCGCGGCCAGCGCCAGCACCTGGGCCAGCTGGGTTTCGTCGCTGGCGTACCAGGTGCCGTTGAGGCAGCCGGTGGCGGCGTACACCGCCAGCGCCGCTTCCGGCGACTGGGCGTAGGCCAGGCCACCGGCCTCGTTCGCGGCGGTGGCCGGCGAAGGCAGCAGGCCGCGGAGGGCGGCGAAAAGCGTGGAACTGGCCATGGTGTGCTCCGGCTGGAGGTTGGGGACGGAGTAACTAGTGCAACGGCCGTGCCAACCTGGGGCACCATTCATCAGGTCATTGTTTTTATTGGCTTTGACCCGGTCCGAGGGGTGTGGGCGCCGCCTGCTCATCGCCATTTATGTATATTTGACGTGCGTTTCTTATAGGAATGGATATGGCCCGTCGCCAGGTAGTGATCGGAACCCTCGGCGTGCAGCTCGACAGCGGCACGGGCCCGGCGCGCTGGGAAAAATGGCGGCCCACGGTGTCCCTCGGCCAGCACGAACACTGGCAGCTGGACCGCCTGGACCTGCTGCTGGACGAGCGCCGCTACAGCAAGCTCGCCGACGTCGTGGCCGAAGACCTGCAGCACGCCTCGCCGCAGACCGAACTGCGCCGGCACGACCTCTACCTGGCCGACCCGTGGGACTTCGAGGGCGTGTACGCCGCCCTGCACGACTTCCTGCGCGACTACCCGTTCAACCCTGACGAAGAGGACTACTTCGTCCACATCACCACCGGCACCCACGTCAGCCAGATCTGCTGGTTCCTGCTGACCGAAAGCCGGCACTTCCCCGGCAAGCTGCTGCAGACCTCGCCGCCGCGAGGCCAGGGCGGCGGCGACCCGGGCACGTTCGCGGTGATCGACCTCGACCTGTCGCGCTACGACCTGATCGCGCAGCGCTTCGCCCAGCAGACGCTGGCCGACCGCGACCTGCTCAAGGGCGGCATCGCCACGCGCAACGCCGCCTTCAACCGCATGATCGAACAGATTGAAGTGGTGGCCACGCGCTCGCGCGCGCCCATGCTGCTGATGGGCCCCACCGGCGCCGGCAAGAGCCAGCTGGCCAAGCGCGTGTTCGAACTCAAGCAACAAAAGCACCAGCTGCCCGGCCGCTTCGTCGAAGTGAACTGCGCCACCCTCCGCGGCGACGGCGCCATGAGCACGCTGTTCGGCCACGTCAAAGGCGCCTACACCGGCGCCATGGGCGACCGCCCGGGCCTGCTGCGCTCGGCCCACCAGGGCCTGCTGTTCCTGGACGAAGTGGGCGAACTGGGCCTGGACGAACAGGCCATGCTGCTGCGCGCCCTCGAGGAAAAACGCTTCCTGCCGGTAGGCAGCGACAAGGAAGTGGAAAGCGACTTCCAGCTGATCGCGGGCACCAATCGCGACCTGCTGCAGGCCGTGGGCGCCGGCCGCTTCCGCGAAGACTTGCTGGCCCGCCTGAACCTGTGGACGTACCAGCTGCCCGGCCTGGCCGGCCGCCGCGAGGACATCGAGCCCAACCTAGACTTCGAACTGGAGCGCTGGCAGCGCGAACAGCGGCAGCGCGTCAGCTTCAACCGCGAAGCCCGCGCGCGCTACCTCGCGTTCGCGGCCAGCCCGAATGCGCGGTGGAGCGGCAACTTCCGTGATCTGGGGGCGTCGGTGCAGCGTTTGGCCACGTTGGCCAATGCCGGCCGCATTCAGGTCGAGCAGGTGGACGAAGAGATCACGCGGCTACTTCGGCAGTGGCGTCAAACCGGGGAGCCGAGTCGGCTGCAGGAGCTATTGGGCGACGAAGCAGTCGAGGCGCTGGATCGTTTTGACCGGATCCAGCTGGAAGATGTGATGGGCGTGTGCGCGAGAGCCAAGTCGATGTCGCAGGCGGGGCGGGAGTTGTTCGCGGTTTCGCGCGCGCAAAAGTCGAGCACTAATGATGCTGACCGCATTCGCAAGTACCTAGCGCGATTCGGGCTGACATGGGAGAACGTCCGGAGCGATTGATGCTGCTATCGCCCTACGGAATCACTTGGGGGCGCGGATCGAACTGAGACGATCGACGATCTGGGAAGTTGAAAAACATGCGCGTCCGTCCAAAACGCGCAAGCCGCTTCTCCGCAACCTATAAGCTGCCCGCCGAAAGCATGCGTCACTTCTCCCTCAACGTATCGGACCTCCCTCCACTCAATTGTTTCTCCCGAGGCCCAAGAAGCCATCTTGGTGAGTGCAGCATGATCGCCAACTTCGTTGGCTAGACCGACTGATAGGCCCAACGCGCCAATCGACCCAAATACAGTTTCAAAATTGAGAGAAACCCTTGGCGGATCGCCGCGTGAAGTCGGAGAAGCGCTCGCGTCCCCCCATCGCTGAGGAAATAAGACATTCCTGAGCAATGAAGCAGCCACCGCCCAGTTTCCACGCAATACTGCGGCTGCCAGATAAGTTAAGAAGGTGGCGACCAAAAGAATCACCAGCAGCACTAAGATCAGTAACAAGTACCCAAAGGCGAACCCCAACTGACTCATGACGCCAAACAGAAGCGCATCATTCAAGTCGGGGCGTATAAACGAATAGTCAGTGCCGAAAGCTACGTAGTAGCTCTCCAGATAGGTGCGCCCGACAAAGTAAACCCACGCAACTATTATGGGTAGCGCCCCAAGCAAGGACGCGAACGAAAGGCGCCCTGTCCTTGGCTCTCCGCTTGTCATCTCAACCGCACTTGCTGTAGCCGCAATTCAGGCAAGTAGCACACCCATCCATGATCACCGTGGCCTTCGTGTTGCACTTGAAGCACATGGTGGCGCTGGGCGGGAAAGAGGCGCCGTCGCCGGTAACCTGCACCGCCTCGTCAGCGCGGGTCGCGCTGTCGGCACCGGCACCGGCGACGTCGCCGCTCAGGGGGTTGGATTCAGACTTTTTTTTTGCGCGGTTCTCGTAGGCCGCGCGCTTCTCGGCGATCAGCTGGCGCTGGGCGTCGCTGAGCTCCGGGTCAATGATCATGCCGATGGACTTGAGGTGTTCTTCCACCACGCTGCCGATTTCGGCCACGATGGACGGCATGTACACGCCGCCGGCCTTGAAGTAGCCGCCGCGCGGGTCGAACACCGCCTTCATCTCGTCCACCAGGAAGGTGACGTCGCCGCCCTTGCGGAACACGGCGCTCATGATGCGGGTCAGGGCCACGATCCACTGGAAGTGGTCCATGTTCTTGGAGTTGATGAACACTTCGAACGGCCGGCGCAGTTCGTGTTCGGTGCCCGGGTTGAGCACGATGTCGTTGATGGTGACGTACATCGCGTGCTCGACCAGCGGCGACTTGATCTTGTAGGTGTTGCCGATCAGCACTTCCGGGCGCTCGACCTTTTCGTGCATCTGGATGATGTCGGCGCCGGCGAACTCGACGACGGCGGCCACGGGCGCGGCGACGGGCGCGGCGGCTTCCTTGGCTTTGTCTTCGGGCTTCTGGACGCTGTAACCCTTGATTTTCTTGCTGATCTTGATGGCCATGCGGTTCTTTGTGCTTATGGATTCGGAGGGATTTCGCCCGGAGCCCCCCGCCGCGTGGCGGCGGGGGGACGGGGTGTCACATCGGGACAGCCTCAGGCTTTAGCGCTTCCTGGCAACCTTTCGGGCGGTCGTCTTGCGGGCCGCCGGCTTCTTGGCGACCTTCTTCGCGGCTGCCTTCTTGGCGGCCGGTTTCTTGCGGGCCGGCGCCTTCTTGGCAGCGGCCTTCTTCGGTGCAGCCTTCTTCACGGCTTTCTTGGCAGCGGCCTTCTTCGCCGGGGCGGCCTTCTTCTTCACGGCCTTCTTGGCCGCCGCCTTCTTCGGAGCCGCCTTCTTGGCCGCGCCGACCTTGGCCTTGACCGCCTTCACCGCCGCCGCCGCCTTCTTCCTGGCGCCGGCCACGGCCTTCTTGACCGCCTTGCCGGTATCGGACTTCTCGGCCTTCTTGATTTCAGCCTTGGCGCGCTTGATCGCCGGGGCCGCCTTCTTCTTGGCGGCCTTCACCACCTGGCTGGCCTTGTCGGCGATGGCGCCGCCGATTTCCGAGGCCTTGTCGCTGACGCTTCCAGCGGCATTGGAAATGGCCGCCGTGACACCGTTGCCGTTGCTCATTACCGCTCTCCTCGTCGATGAAACCGCGGCGGACACCGCGGGCCTTGCCAGCCTGGCGCGAACCGGCACCGGATGCGCACGCCGCAGCGCGCGCGCCCGGGCTCAGAACTTGCCGTAATAGCCTTCCTTGAGCGCGTCGAACAGGTTGGCGGCGCTGTGCAGCTCGCCGTCGTATTCGATTTCCTCGTTGCCCTTGGCTTCCACCAGCGTGCCGTCCTCGAGTTCGAAGCGGTAGGTGGTGTTCTCCAGGTCGGTTTCCTTCACCAGCACGCCCTGGAAGGCGGCCGGGTTGAAGCGGAAGGTGGTGCAACCCTTCAGGCCCTGCTTGTGGGCGTACATGTAGATGTCCTTGAAGTCCTCGTACGGGTAATCCGTGGGGACGTTCGCGGTCTTGGAAATGGACGAGTCGATCCACTTCTGGCTGGCCGCCTGGATGTCCACGTGCGCCTTGGGCGTGATGTCGTCGGCGGCGATGAAGTAGTCCGGCAGGCGGGTGGCTTCGTCGCTGCTGTAGGGCATGGCGTCGGGGTTGACCAGGGTGCGGTAGGCCAGCAGCTCGTAGCTGAACACCTCGACCTTTTCCTTGGACTTCTTGCCTTCGCGGATCACGTTGCGGCTGTAGTGGTGCGCGAACGAGGGCTCGATGCCGTTGCTGGCGTTGTTGGCCAGGCTCAGGGAAATGGTGCCGGTGGGCGCGATGGAGCTGTGGTGGGTGAAGCGCGCGCCCGACTCGGCCAGTTCGGCCACCAGTTCAGGCGCCACTTCGGCCACGCGCTGCATGTAGCGCGAGTACTTCGCGTGCAGCTGGCGGCCCTTGATCACCTGGCCGGCCTTCCAGCCGTCCTTCTTCATTTCCGGGCGCTTGCGCAGCATCTCGGCGGTGACGGTGAAGTCCTCGTCCATGATCGGGGCCGGGCCCTTTTCCTTGCCCAGGGCCAGCGCGACTTCCCAGCCGGCCACGGCCATCTCGCGGCTCACCTGTTCGGTGAACGCGACCGAATCGGCCTCGCCGTACTTCATCTTCAGCATCGTCACCGTGCTGCCCAGGCCCAGGAAGCCCATGCCGTGGCGGCGCTTGCGCATGATCTCGTTGCGCTGCTGTTCCAGCGGCAGGCCGTTGATCTCCACCACGTTGTCGAGCATGCGGGTGAACACCCGCACCACTTCCTTGTATTCCTCCCAGTCGAAGCGCGCCTGGTCGGTGAAGGGGTCGCGCACGAAGGTGGTGAGGTTGATCGAGCCCAGCAGGCAGGCGCCGTAGGGCGGCAGCGGCTGCTCGCCGCAGGGGTTGGTGGCGCGGATGTTCTCGCACCACCAGTTGTTGTTCATCTCGTTGACGCGGTCAATGAGGATGAAGCCCGGCTCGGCGAAGTCGTAGGTGGAGGCCATGATGCGGTTCCACAGCATCTGGGCGCGGATGTGGCCGTAGATCTTGCAGGCCACCATGCCGTCTTCGCGGGTGACGTAGTTGTTGCTGTGCGGCCAGTCGCGCCAGACCACCTGCTTGGGGTCGTTGACGTCGATTTCGTTCTTTTCCTTGATGTTCACCGGGAACACCAGCGGCCAGTCGGTGTCCTTCTCCACGGCCTGCATGAACTCGTCGGTGACCAGCAGCGAGAGGTTGAACTGGCGCAGGCGGCCGTCCTCGCGCTTGGCGCCGATGAATTCCTTCACGTCCGGGTGGCTGACGTCGAAGGTGCCCATCTGGGCGCCGCGTCTACCGCCGGCCGAACTGACGGTGAAGCACATCTTGTCGTAGATATCCATGAACGACAGCGGGCCCGAGGTGTAGGCGCCGGCGCCGGACACGTAGGCGCCGCGCGGGCGCAGGGTGCTGAACTCGTAGCCGATGCCGCAGCCGGCCTTCAGGGTGAGGCCCGCCTCGTGCACCTTGCCCAGGATGTCGTCCATCGAGTCGGTGATGATTCCCGACACGGTGCAGTTGATGGTGCTGGTGGCCGGCTTGTGCTCGAGCGCCCCGGCATTCGACGTGATGCGGCCGGCGGGGATCGCCCCGCGGCGCAGGGCCCAGAGGAAGCGCTCGTACCAGTACTTCTGCTTCTCGGCGGTGGGCTCGGCCTCGGCCAGGGCCTTGGCCACGCGCTGGTAGGTGTGGTCGATGGTGGCGTCGACCGGGTCGCCCTTCTTGGTCTTGAGGCGATACTTCTTGTCCCAGATGTCCTGGGATGCCGGCTGCATCTCGATGACCTGCGCCGTGCTGTTCTTGACCGCCTCCAGGCGAACCGTGCTCATAAGTCCCTTCTTCCTCCCGGGGCACCCCATCGGTGGGGGCGCCTTGTTGTGAATTCTTATCGGGTCGTGCCGGCCAGGAAGCCGGGGGACAGGGCGCCCGTCCGCAGGGGTTTGCCCCGTGGCCTGGCCGCTGTCCTTTCCGCTCCCTGCATGCCGTCTCGCCGTCGCGTCGTGCGTGCTGCGCGACCCCAAGCCTTGGGGCCGCCCCCCGCCGCCCAACACAAGATGTAGTGGCGGCGGGAGCCAAAACTACCCCTCCCCGGGGGGCCTGTCAACGCCCCGGCGCGTCGGAAAAATCAGCCGGTTCAAGATGTTCCACGGGTCTCCCAGACTTCGCCTGAAACCCTGGAAACGGCGTTTTGAACCGGGAAACCGGCGCCCCGCCGGGCCGTGGAACCAAGCCCAACCGTGACCCGCGTCTCACCCCGGGACCGCCCGCGCCGCCCTCGCCAAGCCGCCCTTGTCCAGCCGCCGTTGGGTTCCCATCTGGTATCTGGTTCACTTGCCGGCCTGACCCAGGGCCAGAAACCTCCGGAGCCACCGCATGCGCCTGCTGACCGCCGCCACCTGCCTCCTGATCGCCGCCGCCGCGGGCGCCGGCGCCAGCCACTGGCTGTCCCAACCGGCCGACCCGGTGCCGGCCGCCGTGCCCACCCGGGCCGAGGTCGCGCTGGACAACGCCGCCACCCT
>Ga0075158_10003709_pt1 | contig 10681 bp, 7 predicted proteins | sample JI91814BDNA_FD_70968 | JGI IMG/M metagenome (GOLD analysis project Ga0075158, IMG submission 70968) | Wastewater effluent complex algal communities from Wisconsin, to seasonally profile nutrient transformation and Carbon sequestration -... | ecosystem: Engineered > WWTP > Effluent > Algae... | reverse complement strand
TTTATATGTTTGAACAATCAACATATACTCATTTGATACCATCCCAATTATTCCCTTAATTTTCTAATTTCATTATTCTTTAGTTTGACTTTTTACATAAAATTATGATCAAGCTTTGATAAGTACTTCATTCTCTCCCATAGTCATTTATATGGTTTCATCCATTTCAATACCTTCACCAACTATAATTACTAGTAAGCAAGGTAAATTATCAGGGTTTTTTTATCTCATAAATTGATATGTTTATTCTTCTTTAGTCGAAGTAGACATAAAGGCACATACATAATGTATATACCACCTTTAGGAAATTCAGATGAAATAGCATCCTTATTGAGAACTATCACTCTATAAAGTGTTTTAAATTACTCTTTGGATTTCAAAATATCTATTGCCTCTTGTAGTAATCCAATATATAATTGCATTTTTGCATTACTACCATTTCTCAAACTATGATTAACTTCTGAATAAAATTCTCTAATATATTATATGATTGCTTTTTGTTCAAACATCTCAAAATTAACAGCACTTCCCATTTTTTTAATCATACTTAAGTCAAATTTTATTTTTTTTCTTTATATATTGTTTCATTTCTGTGTCTTGATTAATACAGTTACTGGAACAATTCTAGAATATCTAACTTAAATTTATCAACATTATTTCCACTTTTCTTTATTTATACTCTTCTCTGTAGGTATAAAGCTAGCCACATAGGTGATTGAAATATTGCTCACGTGTTTTTTCATCGTTATTCTAAGACATCTCAATATTTTTGACTAAGATATTTGTAATTAAAACAAATTTAATTTTTAATTTTAATAATATCAATCAATTCATATATGATAATCTAAATACAAGCTATAATCAATATATAATATCAAAAATGGCAAAGTGACACAGGCGACGAGACAAAAATGGACACAGGATATTTTGGCATACAAGATTGGTTATATGTTGAATGGTTTATATATAATTATTTTTTACTTAATAATTGATCAACGAACTAGGCTTTATTGTTTCCACCTATCTTCTTGATCTATGGCGGTCCTTCCAGCCTGCCACTCTAATGGAAGTGACGCTTATTCAGTGAGGCCTTGTTTCTCTTCCAACTGTGGCACTAGCGCATTTGTTCTCTTTCTACCCATAGACCCTTAATAAGATGGCTTGATTTGCCCTGTTGTAGAATTCTTGTCTTGTATTGTTGATGTTTTCTTGCAAGAAACTGTTGACGTCCTCTTGCTTTGCCCTGTTAGGTCTGTTGCATTTATTTGCTTCATTTGGATAGTCTTTCTGGACAGAGCTTATAAAAACTTGAATGCGTTGAGTTTGTAAATAAGCTCTGCTTTAGCGTCTACCAAATCCACATCCTTGAACTATACCCTCCAACACTTATCACCGAATCTACCTACTCTGTAGTAGCCTTGTATAGCTTCTCTTTTGTTCACAAATGACTTGGATATTACCAATGATATCAAGATTCCTTCTACAGATGATCTATAATCAAGACCTCTCATAGCAGCTGTTGTGAGAGCCACGGCGACTCTGAACTTATCATTAACTTTCTGGCCGAGGACTCTTAAGATTGTGTGGTCAACTTTATCATCAGCCTCTACCAACTCCATATCAAGCTTCTTGAGCTCATCATACAGTGAAGTGCTACAGTGGACAACAACAGGTCCAGTCAAAGAGAGTTTCTTCACCTCAGCAGCTTTTTCGGCATCGGGCATTGCTGGTAAATCTAAATCGAAATCGAGTCTTACTATTTGATCTAGAACATCAAACACATAGTAAAATATTGGAAATGTCATAGAATTGAGCACCTAGCGATCCACACCTGTAGGATCTTAATCATCTGGGGTGGCCGTGAAGCAAATACTTAAACACTTTGATACAAAGTCTCTGAATTTATCAGGATCACTATGCATGGTGGCATCGCCTTCATCGAATATTGCTAGTTCATTTTCTCCGACCACTGCACCTTCAATTCCAATATGGCGTATGATCTTATTACTATCATCTACAAAATCTAAATAGGTTTAGAAGTCAGAAGTGTCTATATCATGCAGCTGTTTAGAAAGGTAGAACACATGGACCTTTGATAATCCAAGCAGCAATGCGAACACAGCCAGTGTATGCTCGATTCTACTTTTGCCTTAGCCAGAAGGCACGCACCACATTTATCTGTTATGATTTTTGAGTATAGAAAGAATGTACTGTGCCAATGCAAACTGCTTCTTGTTGGGAGGGTTCAACACAACTTTGGTAAAGAACTAGAAGCGGATATCCCCTGTAAGAGACAAATCTTAAGCTAGCTTACTATTTGAAGGCTTTCCATACTTAACTATGAATCCATCGAGTGACTTCTATATGGAGTCGCCATCAATAACTGTGGAAGTGGTATGGGCAAGTTCAATTTATTCTTTCCACTTGGCAACTGGTATTTACAAAAGAATTTCCTTTATTGATTAAATAGCAGCAACATAAGTCTTATCTTATAGAATATCTGTGAGTTGTATGAATTAATCGAATCTAAGCTTCATTTACTTAGAACATGTAATGATTGTATCATATAACAATTCATATGCGGTTGTAGCATTCCTTACAAATTGAGACACAGCTTTAACGTACTTTTATCCATCACCATCTATTATAGAGCATAGAGAAATCATAAGGACGCTGTCGTCAACAGCAGAAGGGCTGTCCTTGAAGATCTTTAACAATGCAAACTAATCCTCGCCTAAATAGTTCCAATATGCAGAACACCATGTGCCAATGCGATCATTGTAGTGCTTGATAACATGCCACTTGAAGTTTGATAAGGTTTCTGTTCTTTTGACACCTTCAATTTGGCCCAATGTTTATATTGCTCTGACCCATGATTTTTGACCCAACGCGAAGGCAGCAGCAAGTAAACCCAATAGTTGGTCACTTCCTAGAGAATCTACTCTCTTCAACACAGTATTAATACACAAAATCACATTAGAATGCTAGTCCTTTGAGAAGAAGTTTATTATCAAATCTTTGTTGAACTTGCAGCATATATCCTAGATTGTGAGTGAATTTATGTGGATGCTGTCGGTACTTTTTTCGATCGCTAAAAGTTGTCTTACTATATCAACCTCAATATGATCCTGCTCTATTACAGCCTCACTCATATCAGTCTTCTGTCTCTTAGAACTATTTGACATCATAGAAGCAATGTTACTATCATTATCACAGTCATTAAGTTGCTCTGAAGTATTTAGTTTAGGAAGTTTACCTAAAATTGCTGACTTCAGGCTTATCTTTTCGACTACTTTTATTGAACCTTTACAAGATTTCCCATCAATACAGTACATGCAAAATGATTTGTCTTTACCAGCAGGAAACTTATCATAGCGTCTATCTTCATCACACTATGAGCAAGTGTAGTACTTGACTAATCTAGGTGCTTTTGGCTTGGGTTCTATATTAATTAAGTTAAAATATGCACTAAAAGATTGGTGGGTACAAAAAGTACGAGCATCGGGTACAAAAAGTACGAGCACCTGGTACAAAAAGTACGAGCATCGGGTACAAAAAGTACAAGTCCCAACTATGATGCTTACCTTATTGACAATGTGTACATATGTCTCCTGTGCATACCTTATACGATACAAATCCATCGCTGTGCTTACAATCAGTGTGTTTGGACCAATTTGTACCACTAATAAGTTTGCCACCACAAGCTCCAGCAGTACAATGCTTGTCAAAAGCGTGGCTCACAGAGTTTGTTGTTCTCTCAGACTGATTATCATTATCCATTATCACCTCTTCACCAACAACAGCAGTAGTGTTAGCAGTAGCCTTTGTCTTGAGCTTAGGTTAAGGTTTAACTACTTTCTTAATTGTGGAGGCAACTTTCAAGGTAGATGTGTCAATTTGAACCGACTTTCCCTCTTTGGCCTTCTTAGCGGGTGCAAGCCCAACGTCATTTCTGTCCGATGAAATATCATTCTCAAATGATCTCTTCTCCAGTAAAGGTTTCTTGACCTTTTTATTAACAGTCAGTTTAATTGCTGCTGCTTTTTATTTTACCGCACTTTTTTAAAAATCCATTTCCTCTTAGTCATCGTCTTCTTCCATGTTTAACTCCAAACACAACATTTTAGTTCCTCTTTCTGCCCATGAACTAAATGGTGCTTCAGCTAGACTGAAGGAGCACTTCTTATAGAAGTTAACAAGATCAGTGACACACTTGCTCAATATTAATCCTCTCTTAAGTTTTCTAGCTTTAATCATTTCCATTAAAGTGAGGGTATATTAACCCAAAGCACGTCTTGCAAACTTTTTCAATCTGTGCTACTTATGAGTCGCTAATAAGAATATGAACCCTATCACATGCTCACCAATGATAAACGTTTTATAGACTAGAGCACATGCTATCTCATCATCTACAACAAGGAGTAAAACATCCCTCCTAGCTAGATCATCCTCGCTCAGCTTGCTGGACATGTTCAACTTAAAGAACTTTAAAACTTCTTGAGAATTTAAATCTCCATTGTAAGACATTGTTTTAAATCTTCTGTTAAATTCTTCATTCCGTATGAAGTATTTATTTATATCAATTGTTCTAGCATCTATATCTGCATCGTTCAGGGTTTTAAAAATTCTGTCTAACTCTACAGGGTAATTATTCCAATGATCGGCTGACATAATATTTAATTTCTATTATAACTATCAAAGATTTGTCAAATAAACAACAGCCCAACAACTATATTTACCTGACCAAGAATTAGAGGTAGCGAAAAGTCAGCCTTTATGACCCTTTGTTTATACCCAAAGGAGACTTTCTTAGCCCTCAAAACTTAATTTAAAACATTTTACCCTATAGAAAAATAGTGAAATAGGTTCATTTATGTATCCAAACAGAATGTTTGAATGTTTGGCCAAGAGGCCAACTAGAATATGTTCACAATAATTAACAGGCTTTATAATATAGAATTCGAACTTTTGAAGAAAATTTAATGATAAGCATATATCGCTTCTTAACTTAGTTGACTCATATTAAAATTAGTCATCAAACAACTCAAACTGGAGTAATAGATCATTTTGCATAGTATAGATAAATTGCTTTGACTGTTGGGCTTGAAGTAATGTTAATATATGCCAGCGACAAGATATCCAAATAGAGAATGATGCAACGATCATTAGAGGACTTAAACTATTAAAAATCTTCAATGACCTTTTCAAATTTAGCTTCGGCTAGAATCAATGCAATTTCTTCTTCGACTTCCTTTTTAAAATCTCATCAATACTGAAGGCAATTTTTCCATAAAAATCTTCTTGAATTTAATATATAGTGTTAAAGAAGTCACAAACACTTTATCTATTTACTTAGGATACCTTTGAAAGTGGCATAATGCATCTGTATCCCTGTTTTTGAACCATTTAGTCAAGTTAATAGATTCTGGAAAAATGACTTTTCCTAAATTAAAACCCAGAACAGGGAATATAAATTATAATTAAGGAAATTTAATTATCAACAAAAATTTAACACCAACTTAAGATGAAACTTTTAGATAAATTGCAATGGATAAAATAAAGTTAAAGTTAAATGTCAATATTCAAACTGATAGCAGCAGTGCCATATTCCTAATCAATGAATGGATAAAATAAGAGAAAAAACAAATTCAGGTAAAGCTAAAAACCCTGAACATACTTCATTTTAAGTTCAAATATTATTATTGCGGATGTAGCTTTTTAATCCTTTATGATAGCTTAGTGCCTAGCAGAAAGCAGTGTGGCTCTCTTCGACCAGCTAATCAAGTTTGAATTCATAGAACATAATTCTTTTTCTAATAGTAGCCTTAGGGGCAGTCATCACAGGCTACTCTTGCTCAGGCAGATATAACGCCTCTTCTACACTAGATTTTGACTCTTCTGTTGCATCTAATTTTCCATTAGTAATCTACTTTTAAGTTTCTTCTTAATCTTGCAATCTTTTTAGCTCAATCTTTTGCTAAGCTAGTTTCTCCTCGTGTTCCTTCATCCTTTTTGCATTTCGTTCTTTGATTTCCTTGAGATGGTTTTGATAATCAGATTCCTCTTTGTCCCAGATATTCATCTGATGCTTCATGTTAAAACCAAGTTTTTTTTGTAGGAGTTCCATTGAATTTTTGAAATCATCATTTTCAGGTTCGATACCTTATAAAGCGAACTAAGTAAAGATCCCTTTGCCTTAAATAGAAAATTTTAAATTTTCTATATTCTAATATAGCTATTTTAATTGCATCTTAACTTTATCTAGGGCAGAGTTATCTTTTGAAGGATCAGTTATGGCCGAGTTATCTTTTGAAGAATCAGTTACGGCATCATTGCTTTCCAGCATCGAATTAAAGTCAAATAAATTTGAACTTATCTATTAATTCTTCTGATTGCATAACCTCTGAATAGATTCAAAGTATTTTTAGGCATCTGTAATATAACTCTTGATGAGAACTACTTGATCAATAATTGTTTTGCTGGGTATGAAGATTAATCCTCTTTTCTAAAGCATATAGGCAAAGGCCTATTAAACTTCTTAGACATAGTGAATTGGGACAGCTATTGCTTGTAGAGCACCACCGTCTGATTTATCCCCTTAAGTGTATTTCATGAGATTCTCTCTCTCTCATTTGAGGTCCTCAATAGAGTAAGCGGATCCAACATCTCCGAAAACACCACTTGCCTAATAGGTGACTTATTATTTGGAATAGTGAGATGAACTATCTTAGACAAATGAGGATTTTTACCCTCCTTAATGATCAAAGAGCAAAGGATTAGAGAATTTACCCTTGATTTATTATTTCATTTAATCCTGAGTAGCATAACTCGAATCTTTTACAGTTGCATACCCATTGAAATAGCAACCTTTGATCATTCCTGCTATAAAATGAGTGCCATACATCTTAATAAAAATATCCAGCTAGTTTTCTCCTTTAAAGTTTCCTTCTTTATCGAAAAGAATCTCTCAAGCAACGGAATTAAGTCTCAGCTTTTGATAATTAATAAAAACTGAATATTTCTCATAAGATCCAAGAAGGAGAGCGGTCTAAGAATTTTTAGAAGCCTGAGATTTTCTAGCTGCATTAATTGAAGCCGACACCTTGATATTTTTAAATAATCCACCACTTCCTGAGTACTAAGAATCAAAATTAATTGCATCATTGAGAGTTTTTGTGGTATTAACCACCTTGGAGAACTCATTTTTTATTCCAAGGGGGACTTTTTAAATATCTGGTCCGTCAGGAGAACAAACGGATGATGTTTCCTCACATTGCTCTGAATTCTTTACTCTATCGCTCAAATAGGCAATATTTTCGAAAGCACAGGTGCCAATAATTTATTAAGTGGCAAAATTCACTCCAAATCCTGTATTAAACTCTGAGTTCCAGCAGAACTTGAGTACATCGGGGTTATCAAGGACTATATCTGACATATATGAATCTTTTTATTAATATTGTAATTGATTAAATTTTCTAATATTACAATTGATTAAATTTTTTAATAATGAAAGCGAGCCTGACAAATTATATCTGTTCAGAATCTCCATAACCTCTTATTCCTTTCGGACTTGACACTATATATGGAGAGATAAAAGGAACTGATGCAATTATTAGCAAAGAAAATTAGTATAATATCATTGACTTGGGCAATATTTCTGTATCATAATACTCACTTTTATATTTATTTTTAGGTATTCCACGTGAAAATTTTGTCTTCTGAAAATGCTTCGGAAATTCAAGAAATAATTTCGTTTGTGGAAAAAGAGTTAGGAAGTCCATTCAATATCTAAAATTCGGACCTAGTTTAAAATATTATTAAGAATTTTCCACACAATGATGAATGTTTCATATTTTTTCATCTGTTCTATAAGAGCCATCTCAGACAAGTTGATTCGAACAGCTTGTAGCTGCAACCTTGTGCATTAGAAATTTTATAGTCTAATGAGAAAAACTTAGAGGATTTTTTTTAAGTCTTTGGAAATCATTTTTCCTACGCCCAAACTGAAGGTCTTTCTTCATAGTTTATTGTCAAAGTGGTCCCTAAAAATAGACAAAGCCCTAATCTTCAAAGTTTTTAATGAGTTAAAGATATCATTGAGAACAATCTGCTCTGCCCAGATAGTGAACTATAGAAGATTGAGGATAATCTGCTTGAAGTCTACGATTTTATTCTGATCCAATAATCCTGCCAGAGCAAGTTGGAAAAACTACCTAATAGCATCATTTAATTAAAAAAATTGTTTGAAGATTAGTTTCATAAGGATGTGGGATTGTAGAAATTCAAGCCTCTCTTTTATTCTACAAAGTCATTCCTTACACTGCCAGCTTTCATTTCCATGTATCAAGAATATATAGTTTAATGTTTCAAAATGAGTGATCTCAGGAGAGAGATCGAGAAATGTGTATAAGAATGTATTAAAAACATCGAATATGTTGAGACGATAGTCAATGAATAATTATAAAAGTTTTCTATCATGAAATAATCCTACAAACCCACACACAAGGCCAGACAACTCCTTGATAAAGTTATAACACTATGGGCTCCAGACAATCAAAAATTTGTTTCATAAATGCGCAAAACGTGTAAGTTAATAGTACAAAACAAAACAATTACATCTTTTACTATGGTTCAAGAGGATTCCCATGGTGAGAGAGAGATGATAGAATCAACGCCTGAGAATTTTGATATTCAGCTCAATAAAATGGTGTCGGTTATTAAAGGTGCAGTCTACCGAGCTATTTACGATATTAAAAATATCTATAGCCAGTTAAGGAAGCTTTAAGATAATGAAAGATAATAGGATTAATCTGAACCTGAAGCGAAATAACAAAATTTACCTTTAGGTCAGTCAAGTATCAATAATTTGGAAGTAGGTAAAGCTCTTCAACCACCATTGAAGACTACAAATTCTCCCAAGAGAAACTAGAGAAGCATCTCAAAGGATAGAGATAAAAGCCAATATTCAGAATTTATAATTGCTTCCCAAAAGTTGTCTGACTCTAGAAGCGAACTAAGTACAAGTATCTCATCTAGTAGCCTTCTTGAATTGGAGATAGATCCTCTATAACCTATAAAGAGACAAAAATTAAGTAATTTAGTTGAGAAAGAAGAAAACTTTGCTCCGAGATTGATTGAAACTGATAAATCTAATGGAAGCCCTACCTAGCAAAAAGGCGTTCCTAATTAAAGTTTATAACCTCAGAACAACGGAAATATATATTCAAAAGAGATATTTGACCTTCTAAACAGCGTACGCCAGAATCCACGTTTTTTACTTAAGAATTTATAAGAGAGATATAGCACATTCGAAGGCTAAATCTATAAGGGTAAAACAGGAGGAAGTCTGACTAAAGAAGGGAAAAAGGCTGTTAAAGAAGCTATTAATTTTTTAATTAAAGCTAAAAGCTTGCAACCCTTTAAATGGGCTGATGGCTTGAAAGAAGCAGCTAGAGATGAAGTGGAATATATGATTAATAATGGAAAAAGGTCGAAGATTCCCTTGTTAAAAAGATTAAAAGTGCACGGTGAATATAAAATAAAATGTGTAGAAGCAGTAAATGTTGTGAAATCTTACAGCTCCGCAGAAGATATAGTTGCTTTGCTACTGATTGATGATGGTGATAAAAAAAGAGAGAATAGATCCATATTATTTGACGGTAGTTATAAAGTAGCTGGTTGTTTTGCTTAGATGAAGAAAGGTACATTGACAGCTTGCATATTATATGCTGCTGGTTTTGTTCACTAGGGTGAAAGAGATACTTTTTAAGAGCAACTTTAATAGTTTGAACATGAGGATTATAATATTCCTGGGATGCCACAAGTAGGCATAAGTAGCTGTTCAGATAAGATAGAAATTTCTTGTCTTGGATCACTTGCTGAGAAAAAAATAACAAGAGTATGCTTTTTTAATAATGGGAGTCGAAAAACCTTAGTTCACAAGATTACCAAAGAATTGATTATTTGATGTCCTAATTTATTTAACATATGAGTAATGTTTCATTAATTCAAAAAACTTAACTCCCACACTATTATTTGAAACTAATTCCTTTTGGAGTTTAGTATATTTTTTATTGATAATTCGGCTTGATTATTGATAATTCCCTTAATCTTAATTTATATTCCCTTGATTTCACTAATAAAGTTAGGAGTTTTGGGACTCTTATTCTTATTTTATCAACTAAAGTTTTTAAAATTCTATCTCTCCTTCATATAAATTATGTGCATCTCTTAACTCTATTTCCTAAATGTATAACTTTGTCAAAACCATACAATAATCTATTCAAAATAATCACTCTTATGGTTGCTTTCTTTGTAATTGATTGCTAATTTATTTTTTATTTCTTCATAAGAAATAACTTTTGCTTATAATAAGCACATTTTTCTCTTTTATTTTTAAGTTTTTGCTCAGTTATGATTCTTTATCAATAATTATTGATAGGCCAAATAGATTGAATTATTTACTTATCTAAGATTCTAATTTGAGAGTTTAATCTATTGTATTTCATCATGTAAAGATTAAAGCTAATTCTTGAAAAAAATTTAAATTGATTAGGTCATTGAATTTATTGTTGTTAAATTTTGATTAAAATCTAAAATATTTATTATAATCTTACTATATAAATATATATATAAGCAAGCAAGCATTTTATGAATAAAGAGAATAGATTGGGGTTTGGGG
>Ga0075158_10003708_pt1 | contig 10682 bp, 6 predicted proteins | sample JI91814BDNA_FD_70968 | JGI IMG/M metagenome (GOLD analysis project Ga0075158, IMG submission 70968) | Wastewater effluent complex algal communities from Wisconsin, to seasonally profile nutrient transformation and Carbon sequestration -... | ecosystem: Engineered > WWTP > Effluent > Algae... | reverse complement strand
GAAGAGGCCGCGCGTGCGGTAAAATCCCGCGGCGCGCTCGCAGGCAATGGCCTCGTCCTGGACAAAGCCGTTCTCTTGCGCCGACGAGATGGCCTGCTCGTAGAGCCGGCTCGCCTCCGCGTCATGCCCTTTTAGCCGCGCGATCTCGGCGCGGAGCAGGGCGTGCTTGTGCAGGAAGTTATCGGGGCAGCTCTCCGCCCACACGCCGAGCATCCTCTCGCCCTCCAGGAGGCCGTCGGGGATCTCCCGTGGCGATGACGGCGCCTCGTCACCAAGGGCGGCGAGCGCGAGCGCACGATAGAAGACGCAGTCGACGAACAATGGGCTCGTCTCGATCTGCCTGGGCTGCTCGGCTCTCGCCTTGGTCGTCGACACGGCCGCCTCTTTGGGACTGCCGAGCACGAATAGCGCCTGTGCTTTCAACGCATAGTAGAAGGCATGAGCTCCCTGCAGGTCCTTAGGATCCAGCCGCTCTTCAAAGGCCTGCTGATCCAGCACCGATCCGTCCAACATCAAGAAGTGGACCGGCCTCCCTCGCAGCGTCTGGATCAGCAAACGGATGCTGAGGAGGGTGTCATGAGCGAGCGCGTAACCGACCTTGCGCACGAAGCCGAGTCGCTTCTCGACGTCATGAAGGAGGTCCTCCAGCGGCTCACCAGCGGAGAGCGGGAACACCGGGGCCCAGAGGCAAGTGATACAGGCCATTATCAAATCGCCGGACTCGATTGCGGCATCGAAACCAAGGCGTGCGTAAGGAGGAGCCTCGCGGTAGTGCCGCCCCCAGAAAACGATGTAGTTTGCAAATGCGTTGAATACGAAGGACTTCGTAGCAAGGAGACCGCTCTTCTCCGCCAAGGCGCAGGCGAGTTTGCCGAACCTGTAAGCCTCCGTGTACTTCTGGAATCTCCAGCCGATCTCCACTGCAAAAGTAATGTACGCGTGGGCGGAGCTCTCGGCGTTGCCGTGGCGCAGGCTGAGCTCGACCCTGCGCACGGTGACGAGTGACCACAGATTCGGGTCGAGAAAATAAGCGGCGAATATCACGCCGCCCATGACGCTCATCGCGACCTTGATCTCCGGGTGCGTCATGGGAGGTAGATTGATTAGCTCCTCGATCATACGGTCGCCCAGCGTCCGCCACAGGCGCTCAAATTCTTCTTCGAGCTGGGCGTCGGTGGGATGGAGCGGTAAGTCGATGCCGAAGTCACGGAGGCACGGAAGCCCGAGCTCCAGCGCGTGGGCGCTTTGCCCGCGGGTCATATGGAAGGCGATCGCGAGGTCGACGACCGCGGCGTTCTCGATCTTGGTCCGCGCTCGCTCCATCAGCTCCTGGAAGAGCTGTTCGATGTCATCGAAGCTGCCGGTGGCATACGCGGCGTGCGCGCGTTCGAAGGTCAGGTTGTAGCTGAGCTCGTACTGCGTCTCCCATCGGTCCGCCGCGAGCAGGGCCAGGCCAGCGGCGAAGAGGGCCGCCGCCGCATGGAAGGCCGCCGCGGCCTTGGCCTTTCTGCCGGCGCGCAGGTTCAACGCGGCGAGTTCGTCCCTCTCCACCTGAGAACGGATGAGCGCCGCGCCGCGGTTGAGGTGGCCGACGACGTCGAAGAGCGCATCTTCCCCCGCTTCAGCGCGGCGGGCCTTCAAGAGCAGCCGACCGATCCTAAGGTGCACCTCGGCGAGCTGTCCCTCCGGGATCAGCGAGTAGGCGGCTTGCTGCACCCGGTCGTGGAGGAATCGATAGGTGCCGCCCTGGGAGAGGATCAGCCCCTCCCGCACCGCCTCTTCGAGCGCCTCGCGCAGCTCGGCCGCCAGACGGTTCGCCACCACTGCGAGGGTATCGAGGTCCAGGCGGTTGCCCAGGCACGCGGCGAGCTTGAGCACCTCCTGCGCCGGGACCGAGAGCCGCAACAGCTTCCCCGCCATCAGATCGACGACGTTGTCGGTGAATCCCTTGTCGCGGATCGCGGCGAGGTCCCACCGCCACGCGCCCGCCTCCGCATCGAGGGCAATGAGCCCCTCTTGATTCAGCGCCAGCAAGAACTGGAGCACGAAGAAGGGGTTGCCGCCGGTCTTGTCGTAGACCAGGCTCGCGAGCGGCGCGGCCTGCTCCGCGCTGGCATGGACCGCCTCGGCCACGAGGGTCCCAACATGAGCTGCGGAGAGCGGCGCGAGGACGATGTCGGAGACGAGAGCACCGCGCTTTTTCACCTCGGTGAGCGAGAGCTGTAGCGGGTGCGCGGGGCCGACCTCGTTGTCGCGGTAGGCGCCGAGCAGGAGCAGGTGTGCGGCCTCGGTATACGTCACGAGCTGCTCGAGGAGCTTCAAGCTGGCCGCGTCGGCCCACTGCAGATCGTCGAGGAAGAGCACCATGGGGTGCTCTTTCTGGGCAATCGCCGCGACGAAGCGCCGGAGCGTCGCATGCAACCGGCTCTGGGCCTCGGCAGCCGGAAGCTCAGGCATGGGCTCCTGCGGGCCCACGAGTTGCTCGATCTCGGGGAGTACGTCAGCGAGCAGCCGGCCGTTCGGACCCAGGGCCTCCCGCAGGCGCTGTCTCCAGAGCTCGACCTGGTCTTCGCTCGCAGACAGGAGCTCCTGCAGAAGGCCCCGGAACGCCTGAAGGAAGGGAAGGTAGGGAATGTCCCTCTTGTATTGATCACACTTGCCGGAGAGGAAAAGACCCCGCTCCCGCACCACCGGCTTGTCCAGCTCGGCCACGAGCGAGGACTTGCCGATGCCCGAGTACCCCGACACGAGCACGAGCTCGGGTCGGCCCTGGGCCTCTACGCGCGCGAACGCGGCGTGCAGCGCCTCGATTTCGCGCTCGCGTCCATACAGCCGCTGCGGGACCTGGAATCGATCGGAGAGGTCACGCTGCCCGAGCGCAAAGGCAGAAATGGTGCCGCTCTCCCGCCACCGAGCGAAGCACTCCTCCAGGTCGTTCCGCAGGCCGCGCGCGCTCTGGAAACGTTCCTCGGCGGCCTTGGCCAGCAGCTTGAGCACGACCGCGGACAGGACCGGGGGAATGGAGGAAACGAGGGTGTGGGGCGGGAGCGGCTCCTGGGCGATATGGCAGTGCACCCATTCCACGGGGTCGTGAGCCTGGAAAGGCAGGGTGCCCGTCAGCATCTGGTAGAACGTGACACCGAGGGAATACAGGTCGCTCCGCTCGTCTACCCAGCGGTTCATGCGACCTGTTTGCTCGGGGGCCATATACGCCAGCGTCCCCTCGATTAGCCCGGCGTGGGTGTGGTTCTGGGACTCGCGCGGCGCCCGGGAGGCGATCCCGAAATCGGAGATCTTCACCTCCTCGGTATCCGGGTTGTAGAGCAGGTTCTGCGGCTTGAGGTCCTTGTGCAGGATGTGATGTCGATGCAGCTCTGCGAGCGCCGCGGTCACCCGGAGGGCCAGGGGGAAGAAGCGATCGAGCGGCATCGGCCCGTCGAGGAACTGATCGAGCGAGCGGCCCCCGAAGTCCTCCAGGACCAGCGCCGGCTGACCGTCGAGCGCATCGATCGCGTAGGGCTTGACGACAGCCGCAGCGTCGAGCGCTCCGGCGATTTCGTATTCATGGTACAGCCGCCCGAGAGCGCGGGGGCCGGCGTGGTTGCGCCGCAGGACCTTGAGCACGACCGGACGGTCGTCTTCTCTGCGGCGTGCTCGGAAGACGATGGTGTCCGCCCCTTCGTAGAGGATCTCGAGGCCGATGTAACGCGAATCACTGCTCATGGAAAGTCTTTACAGGTGATCGGGCTGGTTGCGACGTGGTAACTACTCAGGAAGGTGATTTGCTGGCCTCTACCATCGGTAGAGAGTCCCGTATACGGCGAACGCCTCGCCCTTGCTGAAGTCATAATATACCGCCCCATGCTCATACTATAGTCCATTCTGTCATTCCCATAACCGAATAAATAAGTGTACAATGAGATACTGAAAACGCAAGCAGAGCAGTACGGTTACAAGATCAGTATAGTCATTCGGCTTTTCCTTCCGTACATCTTGGGCGTCCACCTCAGTACCTCCTTCTGTCGCTTCCGCCCTCGGCAAGAGCGGCGCCGCCTCGCCGCAGCGCATCGACCAGATTCTGGCCACGCTCCCTCCCTCCTCCTTCCGCCGTCATCACTTCCGACAAGGGAGCCGCGGCCCGGCTCGCGTCCAGTGCTATGTCTCTGGCCTGTTGTTTGATGAGCTGCACCGCAAGCGCATCGCCTCTCTGGCCGGTCGATGCTGACTCCGCTCAACGAGCGAATCGAGCAGCTGGACAAGGAGCTGACCCAACGAGCCAACAACGATGAGCAGGCCCAGAGGCTGCAGCAGATTCCTGGGGTGGGACCGATCATCTCGCTGATGCTTCTGGCGGTGCTCGACGGAGCGTCGCGATTTGAAGGTGCGCATCACGTGATGAGTATTTGGGATTGGTGCCGCGGGAGATGAGCTCGGGGAAAAACAGAGGCGATCACCGGCATCAGGTCCGGACTGTAGGCGGGCAGGTTCACCGGCTCGATTCCCAATTGCTGGGCGCAGTCGCGCACGGCCACCGCGTGATGGTAGCGGACATTGTCCCAGATCCGCTTGCGACTCAGCGACGGCGAGTCCGAGTGGACATACAGCCTCTGGCCCCGCCGAGCCCGGCCCCATCCCAAATCGATGTCCAGGTGCAGGTGCGCTTCGTCGCAGAAGACCAGTAGCGGAGCTTCGAGGTTCTGGCTCTCGTGCATCCTCTGAGCCAGCTGCTGGACGAACTCCTTCCGCTTCTGGGGGTCGGCCTTGCCCAGCAGCTTCTTCCGGTATGGCGGTAGATCAGCGCTGAGGGTCCCCGCTCATTGAAGTCATGGACCCGCTTGAGCACTGTTAGAGGGCATAAGGAAAATCAAGGAGAATAAGGTGGTAGGAGTCGCGGGACATGACGCCGAGGAGTCCGACCGCATAGGCGATGCTCGGGCGAAACCAGCCACGGCCGGTCTTGACGTGGAATCGCGGGCCCAGCGCGAGCGACAGGTTGTGCCGGAGCACGCCGGTCGTGTCGTTTTCCACCGCGACCGGAGTCGAGAGCCAGCGCTGATAGCGCAGCTCGGCGGCCAGAGACAGCCAGCCCGTGGCATAGCAGCCGACGTGTAATCCGAAGGTCGAGTTGGTACGAAATGCATCCGGCTGGGTTGCCTCGTTCTTGACCCGCATGAGCTGAAGGAGGGTCACTTCGGCCTGAAAGGTCAGACGATGGCCTACGTAGGCGAGGTCGAAGCCGGGCACCACAGAGACATCGTTGACGGCAAATAAGACATTGTCCATCGCCGAGCGGGCCAAAAGGCCGGCCTGGGTGGCCGCAGCCACGTTAGGGTCACCCGCTCCGGTCTTCGCATCGCCGTATCCTCCGGTGCCAATGGGTACCGTGACCCCAAGAAAAAAGGCGAGCCGGAAGCTGGCCGGCAGCTTCACTCCGTAGATGCCGCCGAGCAGGGGGTTTGCAACCGAGACCGCGCCGCTGAGGTTCGCGTCCGCGGGCGAGTTGCCCACCAGACCCCAGCGCACAAGACCCATGAAGTTGGCGCTGAACTTGTACCCCAAAAGAGGCATGAGAGCTACGGTGTAGCCCGCTGTATCGCTGCGTCTGTAAAACGCGATGGCGTTGTCCAGGCGAAACACGTTGACCGGAATCACTGGCCGCAGAGCCCAGGGAAGCGAATAGCGAGGCGGAACCGGAGTGCGCGGAGCCGCCGTCCGCTGGCCACTGGGCGACGGCGCTGGCAGTAGGCCGCCGGCGACCAGAGTCCCGCCCGCCGGCTGGACGTCTAAAGCGGCAGGAAAGGTCCCGGCCGGCGGCGGCTCCGCTTGCCTCAGCTCCAAGTCCGAGCTCGCGGTAGACATCGGGACAGCGGCGCTGCCCGGCCCCTGGGCCGAGGCAGAAGGGACAGCGCGGGCCGGGTCGCCAGGACCTTCAGGAAGAGCTGCCACCTGCGCCGAAGCGCTCGTGCTAGCTGCAAACAGACACCCCACGACACCAAAGCGAAGTAGGCTGCTCACTGGTTTTCTCCCACCCGCAGTCTGGTCTGCACTCCTGGCTGCTCCGTTAACATATCACATCACAATGTTGAGCAGTACTGGCGCGGAATCTGTTATGGTAGAAGTTGGCTAGACCAGGTTCTGCGGCGCAGGTGCGCAGTATCACAGGTCTCCCGCGTTTGTGGGCTGGTGAGGGTCTTTAGCGATGCAGTTCGATCGTGAAATCATTGAGGTCTTCTTTCTCGAGCTCGAAGAAAATCTGATCCTCGCGGAGGACACGGTAATCGCGATCGAGTCACGCCCCGATGACAACGAGCTTCGGCAGGTGCTTTTTCGCGCGATCCATAACGTGAAGGGATCTGCCAGCTCGATGGGGCTTGAGCAGATGGCGCTGCTGGCGCACGCCATCGAGGATGTGCTGGACGGTCTCCGCAGCGGCTCGCTGAGTGTGGAGGCCTCGCTGATCTCACTGGTCCTGGAGTCTTTGGATGGGCTGCGGGCGATGGCCGCCGACGTGCGCGCCACCGGAAGTGATAACGCGGGTGGATCCCCAGCGCTGCTGCAGCGACTTGCCGAGGCCAATGAACGGCAGAATCCAAGAACCGGCGCGGCGGCCGCCCTCAGCCCCGAGTCGAGCCAGCAAGTCGCAGCCAGTGCGCTGCGGCGCGGTCGGACACTGCGCGTGGAAGTCGACAAACTGGACTCGACACTCGATACGCTGAGCGAGGTAACCATAGCGCTCGATCGGCTCTTTACCCTGCTCAAAGTGCTCGAGCTTCCGGAGGAGGTTCGCGAAACCCAGCAGGGTCTTGCCCGCTTACACAGCAGCCTGCAGAGCCAGGTTATTTCGCTGCGCATGGTGCCGGTGGGACCGATGCTTCGGGGATTTGTTCGTATGGTGCGCGATGTGGCGGGCATGCTCGGCAAGCAGGCCCGTCTGGTCGCCGAAGGAGCCGAAGTCACCATCGATGCGAACGTGATTGAGCAGCTGCGAGAGCCCCTTATGCATCTGGTGCGCAATGCGCTCGATCACGGAATCGAGCTCCCCGGACAGCGAAAGGACCGCGGCAAGGATCCCTGCGGGCGAGTCACGATCAGGGCGCGCCGCGAGGCTTCCACCGTCCTTCTGCAGATCGAAGATGACGGAGCTGGATTGTCGCGCAGCCGCATCATCGCGCGGGCCCGGAGCCACGGACTGCTTGGGTCAGAGAGTAATCCAGCACCGTCGGCGATGACCGATGACGAGGTGCTGAATATGATCTTTGTGCCGGGGTTTTCGACCGCCGAGCGGGTGACTGAGCTCTCGGGCCGAGGAGTCGGCATGGACGTGGTGAAAGGCGTCGTCGAGTCACTGCGCGGGACGGTGGGAATCGCCAGCCAAGAGGGCCAGGGGACCACCGTCAGCATCCGACTTCCGGTGACCTTGGCTCTGCTCGATGGCTTTGCCGTGGGACTTAGTGAAGAGGTCTTCGTACTGCCGCGCGAGGCAGTGCTGTCGTGTATGGTCGTACCGGCGGGGCTTGATCTGAGCAGCGCGTCGGTGCTGCAGCTGCACGGGGAGGCGCTCCCCGTGGTTCGGCTCCGTGAGCTACTGGCCGCGGAAAGGCCCGGACTTTCGGAGAATAACTTGGTCGTGCTGAACCTGAATGGAGTGCGGCTGGGAGTCGCTGTGGATACTCTTTACGGGGAGACGCAGGCCATCATCAAGCCGATGAGCGCGGTCTTCCGCAGGGCGCGCTCAGTCGCGGGCTGCACGGTGCTGGGGAGCGGACGCATCGCTCTGGTGCTTGATGTCGCCGGCTTGTTTCAAGAGGCACTCCGCTGCCGCGCTGCCCGACCCGTGATCACCTATGAGGCACGGGCATGATCGCGCCAGGCGATAGCGAGCAGCTGCTTACGTTCCTTCTGGCCGGCGACGATTACGCGGTGGGAATCCGCCACGTGGAAGAGGTAGTCTCGTGCGGGATCATCACTCGCGTGCCTGCCGTGCCGGCGTTCATCCGCGGCGCAATGAACCTGCGTGGCCAGCCGATTGCGGTGATCGATCTGGCGCTCAAGCTCGGCTTCCCCGAGACCGCGCTCACGCGCTGGACCTGCCTGCTCCTTGTGCGGGCGGTCATAAACGGCGAGCCCACATCCCTGGGTGTTCTTATTGATGCCGCGCGCCAGCTGATCGAGTGTACGGTCGAGGATATCAAGCCGCCGCCGCCGCTGGGAACCCGGGTCCACCCCGAGTACCTGCGGGGACTAGTGAGTGTAGGCGACCGCTTTGTCCCCATGCTCGATATCCAGCGCTTGCTGTCCGCCGAGGAGCTGCTCCTGGTCGAAGCAGTCACCGAGGGACCATCTGAGCCGCCGGCCGGGCCGATGGCTGACCTTAACCGCAAACCTTGAATCCGCGAAGGAATCCCATGTTCAGTCAGCACTTCGCCAATCTCAGCGTTCGTATGAAGCTCTTTCTGATGATGGTGATGCCGCTTATCTCGCTGCTGTTTTTTTCGATCGCAGGCATCCGTGACAAGGCAGCGACCGCGCGAACGAGCAGCGATATCGAGCACATCTCGGCTCTGGCCAAGCATCTCAGTGCGGTGATCCATGAGTCTCAGCGCGAGCGCGGCGCGAGCTCGGCCTTTCTGGGGAGCCGGGGTGCGACGTACGGGCCCGAGCTGCAGGCCCAGCGCTTTAACACCGATCGTCGGCTGGCCGCGCTGCGCGAATACCTGCGCCATATCGACGTGAACGACTACGGCGCCGAGTTCAGCGAGCTGCTTACGGACGGCCTGCGCTATCTCGATCGTCTGCCGATTCACCGGGATGCCGTCAGTCGCCTTACGTCCTCTCTACGCGAGAACTTCGACTACTACACCCAGGTCAATGGCACCCTGACGACGGCGATCGCCTACATGTGGAGGCTGAGCCCCGAGGCCGAGCTGGCCGGACGGATTGCGGCGTATGTGAACCTTATCCGCGCCAAGGAAGACGTGGGGGTTCAGCGCGCCACGCTGACTACCCTGCTGGCCACCGATCGCGCCGACGATGCTTTGTTGCAAAAATACATCAGCGCGATGGCGGGCGAGAACACCTACACGAACGTGTTCCTGTCTTTCGCATTGCCCGGGGATCGCCAGACCTACGAAGACAAGATGCATGGCTCGTTTGCTGATGGGGTAATCAAGATAAGCCGCACAGTGATCGAGCATGGGCGGACCGGCGGCTTTGGCATCGAAGTCCCTTATGCCTTCACCGTGATGTCGGCCAAGATCGATGCGCTTCACGAGGTCGAGGCCCGGCTTGCAGAAGATCTGGCAAGGTTCGCGGCGGCGCTGCATAGCCGCTCGACCTCGGCTCTGGTGACGTTTGTCGCGGTGAGTGCCACTTCGGTGCTGGCGATGCTCCTTATGGCCCTGTGGATCACCCGGAGCATTGCCGGTCCGCTCGGACAGGCCAGCGCACTTGCCCGCTCGATTGCCAGCGGTGACCTGACCATCGAGCTCAGTGTGCAGTCCACTGACGAGACGGGACTGATGCTGGGCGCGATGCGCGACATGGCCGCGAAGCTGTCCACGATCGTCAGCGAGGTTACCGCCGGGACGTCCCAGCTCTCGACGGCGGCGGCCCAGGTGTCGGCGGCCTCGCAGTCGCTGGCGCAAGGGACGACCGAGCAAGCGGCCAGCGTACAAGAGACTACCTCAAGCCTTGAGCAGATGAACGCATCGATCAGCCAGAATGCCGAAAACAGCCGGAAGACCGAAGAGATTGCTCGGCGCGGCGTGCGCGAAGCCGAGGAGAGCGGGCGGGCCGTACGCGAGACCGCAGAGGCCATGACTACGACTACCACCAAGCTCCTGTTCATCGAGGAGATCGCCTACCAGACCAACCTGCTGGCGCTCAACGCGGCGATCGAGGCGGCCCGGGCCGGCGACCAGGGCCGCGGGTTTGCGGTGGTCGCCGCCGAGGTCCGCCGGCTCGCCGAGCGCAGTCAAGTCGCGGCCAAGGAGATTCGCCTGCTGACTACCGCGAGCGTGAGAGCCGCCGAACAGTCGGGAGCCCGACTGGCCGAGCTGGTGCCGGTGATCCGGCAGACTTCCGAGCTCGTACAAGAGGTCACCGAGGCCTCACGCGAGCAGTCGCTGAGCGTCGCCGAGATCAATAAGGCAATGGGGCAGGTTGACCAAGTTGGCCAGCGCAACGCGGCGGCGGCAGAGCAGATGGCCAGCATCGCGGAGGAGATGGCGGCCCAGGCCGCGGCGCTGCGCCGCGTCGTGGGCTTCTTCAGTCTGGGTGGCAAGAGCAGCCAGCAGGATGAAGACCGCCCGCCACTGCGGCCCCAGGTCATGGCCCCGCCGCCGTCGACCCTTTTGCCACTGGCCCGGCCCGCGATGAGCCCGCGGCACCCCAGTGCGGCCAACGTCGCGGACGGCTCGGCCCCGCGCGACGACGAGTTTGAGCGATTTTGAAGATGCGCACCGAGGAAGGCCGGGGCCCGGGGCTGCCTGGAATCACCGCCCCAGCCGAGCTGCGTGATGAGGATCTTGCGTACCTGCGCGGCCTGGTCCATCGGGAAACCGGTATCTTCCTTGCGGATGGCAAGCGGGCCTTTATTGCCGGCCGGCTGGCTCGGCGACTGCGCCAGCTCGGCATGACCACCTATGCCGAATACTGCGCTCACCTGCGGGCGGCCGGGGATG
>Ga0075158_10003707_pt1 | contig 10683 bp, 5 predicted proteins | sample JI91814BDNA_FD_70968 | JGI IMG/M metagenome (GOLD analysis project Ga0075158, IMG submission 70968) | Wastewater effluent complex algal communities from Wisconsin, to seasonally profile nutrient transformation and Carbon sequestration -... | ecosystem: Engineered > WWTP > Effluent > Algae... | reverse complement strand
CTCGCCGTCAGCACGGCCTCGGACTCCGAGTCGTGCTCGCCGCGCGCGAGCAGCTCGACGTAGGCCTGCTCGGCGCCGGTCAGGTCGCCGCGCCGCACCCGCAGCTCGGCCAGGCAGCGGAGCAGGGTCCCCGGCCGCTCGAGGGTGTCCGGCACCGCCGTCACCCCGGTGAGCAGGGCCTCGGCCTCATCGAGGCGCCCCTGCCGGTACGCCTGCTCGGCCAGCGCGCACAGCGCCAGCTCATCGCCGGGCTTCTGGGCGAGCAGCGCCTCGCCGTAGCGCCGGGTCGCGCCGTCATCCCCCTGCGCCCGGCACAGGAGAAGGAGCCGCGCCAGCACGTCGAGGTAGCCGATCCCTTCGCTGACCTGCTGCAGGCGGCGCTCCAGCATCCGCCGGCGCTCGCCGGCGTCGGGCCCGCCGTCGAGCTCGAGCAGCAGCGCGCGCGCCGCCTCGCTCGGCGGCCCGCCCAGCGCCACCGCCTGCTCCAGGTGATCACGCGCCCGCAGCTCGTCGTCGGCACGCACCGCGAGCTGCGCCGCCTCGACCAGCGTCGCCCCCCGCTCGCCGGTCGGCAGCACCGCCGCCGCCCGGCCCAGCGCATCGGCGGCGCCGAGGAACTCGCGGCGCTCCAGCAGCTGCTCGGCCAGGAGCCGCCACGCCGTCGCCGAGCCGAGCTGACCGGCGCCGCGGAGCGCCTCCTGCGCCGCCGCCGGGTCGCCGCGCAGCTTGTGCAGCTGGCCGAGCTCCAGGAGGAGCGCCGCCCGCGCCGCCGGATCGCTCGTCAGCTGCGCGTGCAGCTCACGCTGCAGGAGCGTCACCGCCTGCTCTAGATCGCCGCTCTGCCGCACGAGCAGGCGCAGCGCCCGCAGCGCCGGCGGATACTCGGGCAGCAGCGCCAGCGCCTCATCGAGCAGGGCGTGCGCGGTGGACTCGCCCCCGGTGCGCAGAAGGACGTAGCCTTTCTCGACGAGCAGGCGGGCGCGCTGGCTGGGCGTGTGGGCGAGCGCGAGCAGGCGATCACAGTACGACAGCGCCTGGCCGTACTCGCGGGCCGACCAGGCCAGCCCGAGCAGCTCTTCGAGAGGCCGTGGATCGGTGGGCAGGAGCGCCGCCGCGTGCCCGAGCAGCGCCCGCGGCTCGGCCGGTGGGCGCGGCGGCTCGGGGGGGAGCGGCGGCGGCGCGTCGCTGGCCTCGTCCGGAGAGGCCGCCCCCGGGCGGGTCGGGCTGACGGTGCTCGGCACCCGCGAGTCGCCGCTGCCGAGCGCCTCTTCCAGGAAATCCGCCGGCACCGCCACCCACGTCCCGGCCGCGGCGCGCCCCAGGTAGCTCGCCGGGGCCTCGGGGCTCGGCTCGGCGAGGGAGCGCCCGCTCGCCGGCGGCGGCCCCGCAGGCGCCGCCGCCGCCGCGGTGAGCAGCTCGGCGGCGACCAGCGCGCACTCGCCGGCTTCATGCGGCTCGACGTCGGGCGCGTAGGCGGCGGTCAGCAGGTGCTCGATGCTGCGCTCGGCATCGCCGGGATGCGACGAGCTGGCCAGCAGCATCCCGAGCACCGCATGGGCCGGACCGAAGGTCTCCGCGCGCATGAGGACGAGCTCCAGCTGGGCGAGCGCCTCGGCCGGGCGCTGCAGGAACACCAGCAGCTCGGCCTGGATGACCCGCAGCCCGCGGGCGCGCCGGGACGAGTCACGCCGCAGCTCGGTCTCGCACAGGCCGAGCGCGAGCGTCGCCTGGCCGGCGGTCGCCTGTCGGCGCAGCAGCCGCCGGCAGCGGGTCAGCGCGGCGCCATCTTCGGGATCGGCGACGCACAGCCGCAGCCAGCGCGTGGCCGCCGCGGTGTCGTCCCCGAGGAGCTCGGCGAGCTCGGCGGTCTGGCGGAGCAGCTGGGCGCGACCGCTGCGCTCGCGCGGGTGCTCGGTGAGCAGGGCCAGCTGGCGCTCCATCCGGGTCAGGAGCTCGCGCAGCCGACCTCTTTGCAGCAGCAGCTCGCGCAGCTGCGCCTGAACCTCCACGGGCAGGGCGCGGCCCGGAGGCCGCTCGGCGGTCAGGAAGGCCAGGGCGGCCAGCGCATCGTCCGCGCTGGCGGGCACGGAGTCGCTCGGGCCGGGCTCGGCGGGCTGCAGCCCTTCCAGGATCGCGATGTGGGCGCGCGCCGCCGCGGCGTCATCGCCCACCCGCCCGGCCAGCTCGCGCAGCTCGCGCGCCACGGTCAGGCGGCGCAGCCCGCGGCTCTTGTCGAGATCGCGGAGCAGCGCCCGCAAGAGCGCCGCCGGCGAGCCGGCCTGGCGGAGGCGGGTCTGGATGCGGTCGCGCACCGCTTCGTCGTCGGCATCGAGCCGGGCCAGCTCCTGGTCGGCGCGCCCGAGCAGGCTGGGACCGCACAGGGCGGCGGCCTGGGTCAGGAGCGCGCGGCGCATCTCGCCGGTCTCATAGTCGGCCCAGCCGAGCAGCGCCGCCCCGAGGCGCGGCCCGTCTCCGTGGGCACGAAACAGGGCGGCCAGCGCCGGCCACGCCAGCGCCCCCCCGCCCGCTTCCACCGCCGCGGCGAGCTCACGCTCCTCGGCAGCGGCGTCGCCGCGCTCGTGCTCGATCTCGGCCAGCCGCAGGAACACCTGCGGCCGCTCGGCCGGCGGGACCTGATCGGCGGCCAGGGCGCGCCGGTAGGCTTCGGCGGCACCGTCGAGATCGGCCTGCGCATAGGCGTGGTGCCCGAGCGCCAACAGGACAAGCGGCGTCTGCTCGCCGCCGAGCTCCAGGGCGCTGCGCAGCGCCGCCTCGGCGCGATCGTAGCTGCCGTAGGCGTGCCAGAGGTGGCCCGCGTGCGCCCACAGCACCGCGGCCTCGGCGGGCTGATCGGCCAGCGCCGCCGCCGCGGTCTGCCACAGCGAGGCCGCGCGCGCCGGATCGGCAAGCTGCTGCTGCGCCACCCGCGCCGCCCGCCGATAGAGCTCGGCCGCGCGCTCGGGCACAAGCCGCGCGTGGACGAGCAGCGCATCGACCAGGGCGCGGTGCTGCCCGGCCGCTTCCAGGGCCCCGAGCAGCTCTTCGGGATCGCCGCCCGCCGCCCGCTGCGCCGCGAAGGCGTCGCGGTGCTGCCCGCGGGCCGAGTGCAGCTGCGCCAGCGCGACGAGCTCCTCTCGGCTCGCCAGGCCGCGCCGCTGCAGCCGCTGCAGCACCGGTAGCAGATCGGCCGGGTCCCCGGGCTCGGCCACCGTCAGCTCGGGCAGGTCGAGCAGGACGCGCAGGTGCAGCGCCTCGGGGTGCTCGCCCGCTTGATCGAGGTACAGGCGGGCGCGGGCGATCTCGCCGCGCTGCTGGCACAGCCGCGCCCCGCCCAGACACAGCCGCAGCCGCGCCGGTCCGACGAGCTTGCGCAGCGCGCGATCGATGCGCGCCGCGGCGGCCGGGAGCGTCTCGGACTCCGCCCGCTGCAGGATGAGCTCCGGCTCCTCGGTGCCAGCGTCGCCCTCGGCGATCTCCGTTGGCGCGGGCGCCTGGAGGGCCTGGGCGCGGACGATCGTCTGTGCCAGCTCCGCCGCGAGCTCGGCCGCTTCGTGGGCCACTGCCGCATCCCCGTCGGGAACCGCGGCGAGCAGAGCCACCGCAGCCTGCGCGGCGGCGGCGGCGGCCGGCAGCTCAAGGGCGGTCAGGCAGCGAGCGGCGGTCAGCAGCGCCAGGGCGCGCTCCTCGGGTGAGCTGGCCGGCGCGCCCGGACCCGCCTCGCCGAGCTCGCCGAGCAGGCGGGCCGCGGTGGCCAGCTCGCCACGCGCGCCGGCGAGCAGCGCCAGCGCCAGCCGCGCCGAGCCATCCTGCGGGGTCCTCCGGACGACCTCGCCCAGCTGCAGCTCCGCTTCCTCCTGCCGCGACGGCGCCGCCAGCAGGACCTGCAGCCGCCGCACTTGCATCCTCTCGGCCAGCCCGGCCGCCTGCCCGGCCAGGGTGTAGATCGCCGTCGCCGCCGCGCAGTCTCCGGTCTTGAGCAGGCGGTCCCCCAGCGCCAGCACCTCGGGGACGGCGAAGCCGATGGGATCGGTCGGCGGGGTCGACCACTCTTCGGGCGACTCGTCGCCAAAGGCGTCCCGCCTGCCGATCGAGCGATAGCCCAGGTAGAGCCGCCCGTCCTCTACCCGCACGGTGCAGAGGCTGGCGGTAGACGGATCGGCGGCCCGGAAGCCCGCCCGCGGCAGCGTCGCCATCAGCGTGTCGTGCAGCAGCTCGACCCCGACGACCCACAGGCTGTTCTCCCAGACGAGCCGCAGCCCAAGCGGCGCCTCGGCCCCGCCCGCGGCCGCCCCGAGCGGCGGAGCGGCCCGTCGGTGTCCGCACAGCGCAAGCGCCACCGCCCAGCGCAAGATTAGCCCGAAGAGCGGCCCGGGAGTCGAGGTGAGGCCGTAGACCCGGACCTCTTCTTCGACCAGGCCGAGCGCCAGCGGGTCGGTGCTGCGCAGCGGCCCGCTGTCCGGCTTGCAGGCGCGCAGCCGGACCCGCACCGAGCCCCACAGGGTGGTTCCGTCGTCGCGCAGCCGCCCCAGCACGTGCAGCTGCGGTCCGCTCTCGTCCTGGGCGAGCCGCACCCGCACGTGCTCAACCGTCGGACCGAGCGGCGGCAGCAGCGGTAGCAGCGAGCTCAGGTTTTCGGCCAGCTCGCGGTTGAGCCGCGCCTCATCGATCACCAGCTCGGCCCGCTGGACCCGGCCGCGCCGCCGGCTCGCCGGCTCACTGGCGCGGCCGGTCAGGTCGAGCTCCAGCTGCGTCAGCTCACCGGCGCGCAGGGGGAGCGGGGCGGTCAGCGACAGCCGATTCTGGCCCGGCCCGCCGAGGCTAAAGCTGCGCTCCCCGACCGGGCGCGGCGTCGCAGAGAAATCCGAAGGAGTCAAAGCGCCCAGTCTTTACCACGCCCCGCGGGCCGGCTAGGCGTGCGCAAGCTTATCGCCCGAGCGCTGCGCCGGCTCGTAGCGCAGGTGATCGCTCAGGTAGTGGCGAAGGCGGCCGATCACCAGGTCGAGGGCGACGTGGTTCTCGCCTCCTTCGGGAATGATCAGATCGGCCCAGCGCTTGGAGGGCTCGACGAACTGCAGGTGCATGGGCCGCACGGTCTTATAGTACTGCTCACGCGTGGCCTGGAAGGTCCGCCCGCGCTGCTCGAGATCGCGGCGGAGCCGCCGCAGCACCCGGATGTCGGCGTCGGTGTCGACGAACAGCTTGATGTCGAGCAGCCCGCGCAGCTCGGCCTCGACAAACAAGAGGATGCCCTCGACGACGATGAACGGGGCCGGCTCGACCCGCCGTCGCACCTGCAGCCGCGAGTGCGTCTTGAAGTCATAGACCGGCATGTCCACCGCGTCCCCTTCGCGCAGCGACCGCAGGTGCTGGATGAGGAGGTCGGTCTCCAGCGAGTCTGGATGATCGTAGTTGAGCGCCTCCCGCATGACCTGGGTGAGGTCGGAGCGATCCCGGTAGTAGCTGTCGTGGTCCAGGATCGCCACGGTCCCCCGCGGTAGGCCCTCAACGATCTTGGCAGCGACGGTTGACTTGCCAGAACCGGTACCGCCAGCAACACCAATAACCAAGGGGCTCACGGGGTGCACCATGTCAAAGTGACGCGCGGTTTTCAAGTCCCCTCGCTTTATCCGCAGCGTGGCGGACGGGACCGGACACGGCGGCGACCCAAAATTTCTATTTTTGGCTATGGCTTGTCTCGGGGCGGACGCGGCGCGGGCAGCGTCAGCGGGGAGTCGAGGTGGCCGTGCTCGGCGAAGCTGTAGTGGCCGCCGCGCGCCACCACTACATGATCGAGCAGCACGATGCCTAGGAGGTGCCCGACCTGGGCCATCCGATAGGTGAGCTCGCGATCCTGCTCGCTCGGGGTCGGCTCGCCGCTCGGGTGGTTGTGCGAGACCAGGGCGGCGGCCATGCCCTCGCGCACGAGCGGCCTGTAGATGTCGGCCAGGCTGACCTGCACCCGATCGACCTGGCCGATGGCGGCGATGTGGCGGCAGCGGATGCGGTGGCGGGCGTCCAGCCCGAAGACGTGGATGGCCTCCTGCTCGCCGGAGGCGAGCTCGACCCGCAGCATTTCGGCGACATCGGCCGCGCGGCGCACCCGCAGGCCGCTCAGCGGCTCGGGCAGGAGCGAGCGGCGGCCGAGCTCCAGAGCGGCCTTGATCTGGCTGGCGCGCGCCGGTCCGAGGCCCGGCAGCTGACACAGGGCGTGGGCGCCGGTCCGGCGCAGGCCGGTGGGGCCGCCGGCGGCATCGAGGAGCAGCCGGGCCAGCGGCAGCGCCGCCCCGGAGCCGAGGACCAGCGCCACGAGCTCATCGTCATTTAGCTGCTCGGCGCCAAGGAACAGGAGCCGCTCGCGAGGCCGCTGGTGGATCGGCCGCAGCTCGAAGTCGGCAGCGACGTCCGGCTCGCCCGGCTCGCGCTCCGCGGTCGTCATCGGCTCGCCCGCGCTGCGCACGCCGGCGGTACGCCGCGCGGGTCGGAGCGGGTCGCGGCACCGCGATCGAGCGGACGCCGCGCAATATGCTTCCCCGCTGGCTTAAGCTGCGCTAGGAGCAGCTTTACATGTCGACCGTTCGTTCGTTCTTCTGGGGTGCGGCGCTGATGGCGGCGGTGTACGGCGCAGCGCCCGCCGATCAGCCGTCGTCCGGCTCGGCGCCGCGGCCCGCTGCCCCGGCGGGAAAGGGCCCGGCCGCCGCCGCCCCGGGGCCCGAGATGGTCCTGGTCCCGGCCGGCTCGTTCGTCCGCGGCGATAGCGCCGGAGAAGCGGATGAGCGACCCCAGCAGCGGCTGGAGCTGCCCGCCTTCGCGCTCGACCGGACCGAAGTGACGCGCGGGGCCTACGGCGAGTGCGTCGCCCGAGGCAGCTGCCGGCCGGCCCTCGCCGCCGGACAGACCGCCGACTCGGCGGACCGGCTGCCGCGCGAGCTCCCGGTGGCGAACGTGAGCTGGCACGACGCCGTGGCCTACTGCGCCTTTGTCGGCAAGCGCCTGCCCACCGAAGCCGAGTGGGAAAAAGCGGCGCGCGGCCCCGATGGCCGGCGCTACCCGTGGGGCGATGAGTTCGCGTGCGCCCGGGGCAACTTCGGCAACTTCGCGGGCGACGGGCGCTGCGCCGAGGATGGCGCCCCCGGGACGCTCGTGCCGGTCGGCAGCTTCCCAGGCGGCGCTTCGCCTTACGGGGCGCTCGACCTGGCCGGCAACGTGTGGGAGTGGGTCGCCGACCCCTACGCCGCAGATGCCTATCGGCGCCCGCCGCTCCGCCCGGCCCCGGCTGCTCCCCTCGACGGTGCCCACGAAAAGGTCGCCACCCGGCCGCAGGAGCGCCGGGTCCTTCACGGGGGCGGCTGCTGCTCGATCTTCGGGCTGCCGCGCAGCGCCGATCGCCTGGCCCTGCCCCCTACCTACAAGGACTCCGACATCGGCTTTCGCTGCGCCCAGGATGTCCGGCCCGGGCACGCCCAGCCGACGCCACACCCGCCCGGACCGGGTCTTTAGTCGCCGCGGCCACGGCCCACCACCGGCCAAGCCCGCCGGCCCCTGGGCCTGCCGAGCTTCCTCCGCCCGCAGGTCACCGGATTTCCCTGCCAGCTGCCCCAGCCGGGATTTCGCCGTGCACCTTGACGCGCCGAAAAAGACCAGCGATAAAGCGCAGGAGCGCGGCTCAGCCAGCCGCTGCCCGACCGGCCCCCAGCCAGGCGCCGCCGACATGAGAGTGGCCGACACGTAAGTGGCCGACACGTAAGTGGCCGACACGTAAGTGAAAGAGGAGTCCCCCGTGAACATTGCACCCCACGAGATCTGCCAGCGCTTGGGTGAGACCAAGTTCAAGGAGATGTTCCTATCGCTGAATGCCGCCGCCATGAAGGCCTCCCTGTCCGAGGTCGGGCTGTCGGCGGTGCGGCTGCCGATGCACCACAGCCTGCGCAAGCGCAACGAGGACTGGGCCCGCCGCCTGTGGCAGACCGTCAGCTCGCCGCGCGGGGCCGGCTGCAAGCTCTTCTTGTTCGAGTGGCTGCGCCAGACCAAGAGCCCGATGCTCGCTGCCTTTCTCGACGCCGCCGGGGTGCCGCACCAGAAGGGGCTCACCGACGCGGACTTCATGAAGGACGTGCCCGAGGAGAAGCTTCTGGAGGCGGCGACGATGCTGCTCGCTCACCCGGACTTCGATCGCCGCGATGTGGCGACCTACCTCCTGTTCCTCGACTACTCGAACGAGACCGAGAAGTTCGCCTCGCTGAACCTCGCCCAGAGCCTGCAGCCGTAGCCCGCTGCGGGCGGCCCCTCCGCCCGAGGCCCACCGGTGCCCAGGCCGCGACGCGAGAGCGCGGTGTCGCCGCCCGATCTTGCGCCCGCCGTAGCTTCCCCTACAATCGCGACGGTGTTGAACTGATTGGCCGGTCCGATGACTGTCATCGCTAAGCAGCGCATACCTCCTGATCGCCCGGGGTGCTCGCGACGCTCCCGGGGCTCCCGCTGGCCTCGGGGCGCTGGGCGCTCCCCGCGCTCTCGGCCCGGCCTGGTGGCGGCGGCTGTGCTGGCTGTGGCCCTGGCCGCCGCGAGTGCCCGGGCGAGCAGTCCGGCAGAGGCTGCGCCCGAGAGCGCCGCGACCAGCCAGCCCGCGGCGATGTCCCGCTTCGCACGGCTGCGCAAGCAGCTGGAGGGCCTGCTCCACAGCGGCCTGCTGAGCAAGCTGCGCGTCGGCCTGACCGTGCGCGACGCCGGCACCGGCGAGGAGGTGATCAGCCACAACGCCGGCACGCCGTTCAACCCGGCGTCGAACACCAAGATCTTCACCACCGCCGCCGCGCTGTCGACGCTCGGGCCGGACTTTCGCTACCAGACGGCGCTGCTCGCCCCGCGCGGACCGGGCCCCGGCGCCGAGGTGCAGGCCGAAGCCGGCGCGGCCCCGCTGCCGCTGACCGGAGAGCAGGAGGTCATCGCCGGCGACCTGTTCCTGCAGGGCAGCGGCGACCCGTCGCTTGGGCCCACCGGCCTTGCCCAGCTCGCCCGCGAGCTCGCCCGCCGCGGCGTGCGCCGCATCCAGGGCGATGTCCTTCTGGATGGCCAGTTCCGCGACCTGCAAGCGCTGCAGAAGGAAGCGGCGCCGCCGACCTACGGGGCCGGGGCGCTCACCCTGAACCGCGACGCCTACACGGTGCGCGTCGAGCCGAGCCGCGCCGGGCAGCCGGCCAGCGCCTGGGTCGACTCGCGCTCGCCGTTCTTCGTCGTCCACAACCTGGTGCGCACGGTGCGCGGCAAGAAGAGCCGCATCCTCGTCGATCACGCCCTGCGCGGGGATCGGCTGGCGGTGACCGTGCGCGGTCGCATCGGCGCCCAGCGCGGCCGGGTGGCGGTGCGGCAGCACTTCGGCTTCGCCACCACCTGGGCGGCGGCGATCCTCCGCCAGGCGCTGGCCGATGTCGGCATCACGGTGGGCGGCAGCGTCCGGATCGCGCCGCCGCCCGCCGGCCCGCTGCGCGTCGTCGCCACCCACCTGTCCGAGCCGCTCGCCGACATCTGTCGGGTGGTCAACAAGGACAGCAACAACTATGTCGCCGACGCCGTGTGGAAGACGCTGGGGGCCGAGCGCTTCGGCCTGCCGGGGACGCTGGAGAAGGGCGCCCGCGCCGTCGATGAGTGGCTGCAGCCGCTCGGCCTGTCGCCGGCGCGCGTCCACCTGGTCAACGGCTCGGGGCTGACCTACGAGAACCGCATCCGCCCGGAGGATCTGGGGCAGCTCCTTTACAAGCTCTATCACAGTCTGGACCTCGGGCCGGTGTTCATGCAGACGCTGGCCGTGGGGGGAGTCGATGGCACCATCCACTCGCGCTTCCGCGGCGCGCTCAGCGGGCTCGTGCGCGGCAAGACCGGGACCCTCAACGGGGTATCGGTGCTCTCGGGCTATGTCGGGGCGCAGCCGGGGGTGCTCATCTTCACCATCTTTATCGAGGGCTTCAGGCCGCGCCGGCTGCCGGCGATCCGCCAGGCCCAGACCGATCTCGTCGAAGAGATGGTGCGCTGCCTGCGCGATGGGAGCAGCCCCGGCCCCGCAGCCAGCCCGGCGGACAAGTCGCCTGACCTCGGACCCGGCGGCGAGGACGCGCAGCCGGAGTCGGAGCCGGAGGGCGGAGAGCTGGGAGCCGGCTGAGCCGCCCGGTCAGCCACCCGCCGGGGCCGCATCGCGCGCGACCCGAGCAGCATGAGCGAGTCGAACCGCCGCGCATCGACAAACCCCGCCGCCAGGGCCAGGTAGCAGCAAAGCCGCAGCCGCCGGCAGGGGCCGCCCAGACGCCGCACCGACCGGGCCCGGTCGGGCTGAGGTGCGCGCGGCGGCCAGCGTCGCGGATCGTCGGCCAGACGGTGCGCGACGGGCAGCAGCTCGCGCTCCTCGATGTGGCGGTGCAGGCGGGCCCGCTCGCGCAGCAGCCCGCCGCGTAGCGTGGCGTCGTCGGCGACCAGCCCGATGAGCTGATCGAGGCGACTGAACAGCTCGGCAATGATCGGAGGAACATGGCGAGGCGCGGTCATGCCCGGGACAAAAGCAGCTCGCGTGCCAGCACCGACAAGCTCGCCGCTCCGTCGCCGCCGCGGCCGACCGTGAGTTTTTCGCCGCCGCGTCCGTCCGAACTACGACCGGCCGCCCGGATCCTGGCCGCGCCCCGCAGTCGAGCCCGAACTCCC
>Ga0075158_10003705_pt1 | contig 10691 bp, 7 predicted proteins | sample JI91814BDNA_FD_70968 | JGI IMG/M metagenome (GOLD analysis project Ga0075158, IMG submission 70968) | Wastewater effluent complex algal communities from Wisconsin, to seasonally profile nutrient transformation and Carbon sequestration -... | ecosystem: Engineered > WWTP > Effluent > Algae... | reverse complement strand
CTTTCGTAGGTTGATTTTGGCTGTGAAGTTCTTCAGGTCGAATTTGCCGCCGGTTATCTTGAACTCGATGCCAGGCTTCACTGTGTTGACGACATCCTCGATAATCCGGCATACCTCGTCGATGAGCCATTGGTCGCACCCGACTATGTTGTTGATGCTCCCGCTATTTTTGACGAATATCTTGCAAATGAAGACCCTCCCAGACGGACCAATGATACCAAGCGAATAACAGCTGGCGAATTGCGTTGTTTTGAGGGATTTGGTGGGTTTGCGGCCTACTCGCTTGATCAATGGGTCTCTGACGATTTTCTTGTTCAAGTACTCGTATCCAGGTCGAATCGCCAAGAAGCCAGTTGTAGCAGCCAAGGCGATATTGGGGTGTTTATCGTAGTGGAACAAATCGGGCTCAAGTTTCTCGTTGAGTGGGAATTTTTGGCTGGTTTTGATAGACAACAACGTCAATCCTACGGACATGGTTATAGTATTATGACGCGGTCAATTTTACAATAGGAATCAAATGCTGGCTCTGGGGTATCCACGCCTCCTTTCAAATGGCCGTCGATTTTGCCCCGTTTGACCGTCGGAGCAGCAAAAAACAGCTGTGGTGTGGCCTCAGCGTGGATTTGGCGCGCTATTAGGGTTTTGAGGTAATCCATATTTTGGTACAGCCAAAATGGCTATGCAAACAATTATAGGGGGCCTTATTATGGTCGTGGCGGCGTTTGTGTGCGTGTTCGTCTTCATGTCGCCCGATTTCTCCAAGTCGTTCTTGGTGCACTTCCCAAGCCTGACCACGTCTAGCAGCTACGACGAGCCAACGCCAAATTACAAGGGAGCAGCCGTAATCGCCCTAATTTCGGCCATATTGCTCGGTATAGTGTATGTGATCTTGATGGCATTATAAAATTGATTGGAAGGTAAGCAATTAAATACAAACAAACAATGAGCAACTCTGAAATCCAATTCGACAGCTACAAACGACTCCTTATTACCGCTGATAGCGACAAAGACGCCACCAGAGAAGGACTTGACGTCATGATCTCACCCAAACTCAACAAGTATGGGGAATTGGGGTTCTACAGAATCGACGTAACTACCAACTATTCGGGCTCAGCCTGTGTTGCCGGTGTTGCTGTCTCTCATGTAAACATGCCAATCAACAAGATCCGGCTTCAAAGCGATGTCGCCATTGGCCGATTGAGAGCAAATCTCATCAAGGCAACTGGAAAGCTCTCGCTTAAGGCTCGTACCTTCTCGCATTTCACGATGATCCAACGGATCGAACGAAAGGCTGAAGAGCAAGCTCGTAAGACCCACTTCACGTTCAACGAACGCCCAGTAAACGTCTTGCAGTTCCCCATGAGAATGGCTTGTGAAGCATGCACCGTTTCGCCAATTGGTGAAGACCCCTATGAGGTCCGAGCTGGTGTATCGTTCTCCGTAACCACTTACGAAAACGACTGCGTTAGAACCGAGATGTACTACAACGGCAAAAGGGTGCTGACCGAACGACCATTGACTGAAGAAGTCTTCAAGCAATACCAAGTCGTCGCCAACAGCAAACCTGGCAACAAGTTCATGCTGAGCGCCTACAAAGCTAACTCAAAATCAGCTATTCCCAGCTCATTCACCCAAATTCCATCTGGTCTACGATTTGAGCTACCAAATTCCAACGATTTCAAGGCTATCTCGGAGTCCTATGACTTCAACGTGATCGTCGGTGAAGTTGGCTACATCATCTTCAAGCTTAACAGCAACGAGAACCCGCCTGCATTCAAGCGATTTGCCAACTCAATCTTCTTGGTTGATAAGCAATCAGCCAATTCCGTCGATGACATCTTGGAGGACGTCTACAACCAACCGGAGGCAACTACTGTTGTCCCAGCCGCGTTCGATGACGACTTCTAATTGACACCAAGTCTTTTTTTGCGGCATAAAAGGCCCATGGAACATATCGGATTATGGGTAGCAGCTGGGGTTTGCGTGGGAGTCGTGTACTATTGCACAAATCGGGCCGTCACGAGATGCAACGACTTATGTGAGCGTTGTACGGACATCATCGAAGAAGTTCGGCAGCTAGTTTCCTCAGGTCGCTCTTCGCCAACCATTGGTGAAATGAAACGCGGATGAAGCCCTTTTTGATCGAGTCGTATTTAGCCAGGCTTCTCACGGACCCCAAGTCATCCTCGTTTGATTCGGAGTTACAAGCCGATCCAGTAGCGATTATGATGCCCCGCTTGAGCAATTTGGCCTTCATCAGACCACCGCATTGTGGCTCGCCGTTCACCATAAACGACCCAAACACGACATTGCCTGTATTGGGCGACTTGCGGACCACCACGAAGCACGTTGGGGGCAATGGGTTGCCAAATGCCACAACTGGTATATGCTTCTCGAGCTCATCCAGAAACGCATCGGCCATCGGGATGAACTTGAACTGGTTGAGGGCCACTAGGGCGGATTTGATGGCCCCATAATTGTAGGTGCCTCCTCGCATGCCGTTGTTCTGCTTGCCGCCGATTAGTGGCACAAATGGGGCCTTCTCGTCAACGATGAGGAACCCTAGGCCTATTGGGGCACCTATTTTGTGGTACGAGCCACCGATAAATGTAGCTGGACAGCATGGAATCTTCATGAATCCTTGGACGTGATCAATGGCCAACAGCGCCCCTTTAGATTTGGCCAAACGAGCCAACTTGTCCATTGGGGCGATATTGCCAGTCTCGGAGCAAACTGACTGCACGAAAAGGCAATCGAAGCCAGTTGGGATGCCGTCCTCCATCCAGAACACCTTAACCAAGCCAGCTTCAGCTAAGCGGCTCAAGTGCTGCGTTACTGATGCATGGGCGGTTTTGGAGACCAAGAATGATGGGTTCGGCCTGCTCATCATGACGTTATGGATGATGGTTGCGTTGGACTCAGATGCCCCTGAAGTCAACACGAAATTGCTGGATTGAGCGGCGCCACACTGGTATAGCGTTTTGGCCCTCAAATCAGCCATAGTCTGTGTCGATTCTGGGGTTGGTGTTGCTGAAACGTTGCCGAAATGCAGGGCCTCACAATAGGCCTTCTTGACCTTCTCGCTCACTGGATAATTCGCGTTGGCATCGAAATAGAGCATTTTTTACGTACGGGCGAAAATGAGTTATAGCTTGAAATAGGTCTCCTTGAGTTTCGCTATGCGTGAATCCCATTAAGGCTATCAGCAGATACTCGTCCGTAACCGGCATAATGTAGTACAGCGTATAGTACAGATGGCCAAATCTGGCTGGTGTGAAGATCGGCCAAGCGTCCCGAAAATACTCGTAGAACATCAGAACGGGGTCCATCTCCTTGAACTCATTCCAATACACCTCAGACGCCCCAATCCTAGCAGCAATAATCGAGTGGGCGAAATCGCCACCGAATCGCAACAGGGGGTTATCGCTGCCTTCGTAGCAGAAAAACACGCAATCGGCCTTGATCAGTAGCATTTTGTATACGAGCAAGACTCGCAGTAATAGATACCACCTAGAGCACACCATCCAGCGTGGCCGCAAATCGGGCATTTTTCGGTGAGTGTCGGCTTGCTTGATTTCGTTGGTTTTTGCGCCGGCTCGTCTTTGGCTGTGTTGACGATCTCACGAAGTCTTCTAGGCTCCGAGAATCGCTCGTATTTCATCAGCTCCCTCCTAGCAGCCCATATCCGGTTGATCACATCGAATCGAGCCGGAGTACGGTTGTACATCAGCATAAATTCGTGGATAGCTGGGTCTTCGCCGTTGCCGCATCTGGCATTGATGTCGTGATACCCAACCGGCTCGCATCCATAGTCCTTCATATGATGATACAGGTGGATCGCGATCATCCACAAATCGCCGTGTGGGATGTTCTGAGTTTGGTCGTATTTTGTAAGGCAAGCCAATAGGGCCTTTTGCTCGTGAATCGTTACTTCGTTCAATAAGTCCTCCATTTCGAATCATTTGGGTTTCATTTTAATAAATGCTAAAAGTCGGCGATACTTTGGCCCGAATGCTGCCCAAATTTCGGGTGTGGCACATGGGTATCATCTGCGACATCCACGAATACACTCCAGACGGTATATATGTCATGGAATTCAACGATACAGACCAGATTAACAAGATCACGCTACGCAAATTCATGTTTGGTAGGCGATATGTGTGGGTTTTGACGTACAAGAGGGAACTGGACCTATTTGGGCCACGTGTTTTTCGCAATCGCGTCGAGCGAATCCAAACGGCCGTTAACGCGTTCCTCAAGAACAACATGAGGTACCACTTGTACGACTACAATTGCGAGTATTTCGTGAGGATGTGCGTCTTCAACCAAGAAGCCTTATGGCGCTCCCCTCAGACGACCGGTGTCTTCAGCTCGTCCCTATTTGTGAGCATAGCCCTTCTCGGGATACTGGCTACACACGTGATTGACGGTGCTGCCAATGTGTTCGATTTCGAGAGGGACTCACCCGATCGCCGAGACGATATACGGTATCGTGTGGAGGGCGACTCAATCATCCAAGACCCCCAAAAAATAGCTGATAGAGGCTAGTCGAATGCTAGCACTCCAGCTACGCAGTAGATGTCCTCCCGTAGTACGACATTGGCCGCAATTCGCTTGTGATTCCTCATGTGGCGCTCCACATAGTCGATATCTGCCGCTTCTTTGCCTTTGCGACCCCTATACCAATCTCGGTATTTTTTGGCCAGCTCGGATATTGGCGTGAAGTACTCCTGTGATTGCTCGATTTTTCGTTTGAGGGCCTCATCGTTCAACGACGTCCCATCTGGCTTGAATCCAGCGAAATAGCGCACAACCACGTCCATAAAGGCATTGAGGGGGACGCAAACGTTCAAGTATTCCTGGGTTTCGGCATCAATTGTTGCTGATGGCACCCTTTCCCAATCGTCGTGGTAGTGCTCCCGCAATATCCGCCTGTAGTGGATCAAGATGGCGAAAAGGGCGCTAGCGAAATTGGGGTGTCCAGCCAATTTCTCGTAGTTGGTGTTCTTCTCGTTAGGGCCGAATTTACGCTTGAAGTTGTAGACGGCCAAACGCCTCTCAGCACCACCGTCTAAATCGGGTATGGACGGTGGGTGGTTGGTGTACATCTCGGTCACACAGTGATTCTCGAAGCTCTCTGAATCGGTATAGAGCGTTCTGGTGGAGATGGTCTTCTCCGAGATCTCTTTGAGCCTCATCACGTTGAGATTGTCGGCTGAGCCCGTTTCGGCCATATAAGCCCCTCTAAGCCCCTTTAGCTGATACAAGTCCGGGTCGGCTGCTCCTGCTGCTGGCCTGCCTGTTATCAGCGACGACGAGATCTTCTTGGAGTAGCTTCCAAGTACGGTGTTGACGGCGTCGGACAGCAGCGATTTACCGTTGGCCCCACTACCAATGCCGATAAACAGCTGCAACATAGGCCCATCCACACCGAGCTTAGCGGCATACCTCATCATGATCTTATCTCGGGCGTCTGGCTCGACTATGATCTCTGATATGATCTGCATCCACTTGGCGATGTATGGGTCATCTAGCCTAAACCGAGTGTAGTGGGCGTTGACTGATTTGGAGACGAAGAAAGGCGTGTAGTGATCAAGGAAAACGGGCTCAGCATGTAAATCCACAACACCGCCATAGCACCCGATCACCCTCATGTCCTTATCCAGCTTTTCTACGAGGCCCCCACTCCTACCATGTCGCTCATCGGCCAAATAGTCGTATATAAGCTTGCTGACCTTCGGGATGATGCCATCTTCCTCCAACTTGTTGCGATGTATCAGCGCCGCGCTGTAGATAACCTGATCCGAGCCGCTGCCGCTATGTTGCTTCATGATATCGTCTAGTATACCTCGGCAGTAGTCCCGAAAATCCCTATAAATGGCCCCAAAAGCCCCATTTGGTGTTCGGCTCGCCTTTTTGCTGATCTCAACCCATTTCATCACCTGTTTTGCGCCCTTCTCGGCATCGTGGGCTTCCTTGAGCACATACCAAGAATCGCCACAGCGTGAGTACTTGCCCTTGTAGAACTTGACTGCCAGTTGGCAGAATCTGAGAGCCGGCACGATTTTGCCGCGTGAGACATCAACCAGGTCGTTAGCCAAAATAGAGGCCGTAGCTGCCTTCCACTCATCCCGAAACGCCTGGGCAGTCTCCTCTAAATCGAGGTCTTCTATGATTTCCCAGTCTTGCTTGAAGCTCAGTGATACGCCACCCTTCATCATACAGTCCAATACATCATTAGTGAGCTCGTTGTATTCCGTTGTTTGCTGGCTCTCGTCTACAGCCTTGGGCTTCTTCGACTTCTTAACACCATTGGCGAGTCTAGCGTTCCAAAGCCCGTAAGTGGCTTTCACGTACCCTTCTCGATACGATTGGCTGATATTGGGTGGTGCATATTTGTTGACGATGGTCTTGTACAAGATGGATGGATTGGCTGCAGCTTGTTCAGCAAAACTGGGCTCGTATTTGGCTGGCTCTCCTTCTGGTATCACTATGTTTTCATCGATGTATTTGCGGTCACTTTGGGCGTTGCAACTCATAAAGCTGACGAAGCCACAATCGATTCGCCAATCTACATAGTCTTCCAGAGATTCGCCGTCCCACTCGTACATCAGATGAGTCTCCCATGTGTCCCCGTGAACCGAACTCTTGCAAAACTCGTTGTATTTCATGGTCCAAGCATCGCCATTTTTAGCAGCAATAGCCAATAGCTCGTTCGAGTTACCCAATACCGACGTGATCTGGATCTTGACCAACAATCGGGTGCCGATATGGCTGACATACGTAACAGCAGTGCCCGAGCCACGCCTTTCCAAGAATTCCTCGATCACATTGCGGGCCACATCGGATACACCTCGCACACCTCGTCTCTTGACGTCCTTTATCGACCAAAACTTGCCGTTGTCGTCTAGAATACAGCAGCCGTCGAAGCCCATATAGACTGTTGGGTTGTGGCTGGCTGCTGGTACCTCCATTACAGGTAGCAATAGCTGCCGGCGCTGGTGGCTCGTGGTTTTGGCGCTGGGCGGTACTAGGCCTTCGATTTTTGCGTAGTCTTCGGGCTTTGGACAGGGCCTGCCACCTAGCGCCAAGACCTTTTCGATCGCCTCGAGGATACGTGATGAGTCTAGTTGATCTGCGTAGAAATAGGATTGGCCCACTATGTCAAACCAGTTGGGATGCTTCGTTGTAGCCGCCGGTCGTGATTTAGCCTGTTCAATCCTCCTCACCAACTCGCCATAAGCGTAATTGTTGTGCTGGAGGACTCGCAAGGCCAATCGGCGGTTATTGATGTCTTCCAAAGAGGGGTTGTGGAACTCAAGATTGTCCATTTCTAGACCCCCTTTTGTATTCGAATTAAAATTGAAACTACATGTTATTACGCATTTACCGATGCTCGACAGACACGTCGTTAACACGAGAAGGCAGCACCTCGTCCGGGTATTGCCTTCTTTTTTAATTGAAAGACGTGTCTGACACATAAAAATGGAGTTGACCAATTCCGACACATCATCGATTGTTTACGCCATTGACATTAAGGAGAACAACATCAATTCAACAGTATCATCATTCAACCTGTTTTTGGACGAGGTTCGGCCATTGATTGAGAACCAGTTTAGGTTGTCAGCCAGAGAGGTCATGTCTAGGCCAAAACCAGACCGACCTCAAGCTATTGACTACACAATTGGATTCAAAGACGTTGTGCTCGTGAAATCGGCTAAATTCGTGTCAACCGGAAGGATGCCAAGAACGCCTGTTGACGATGTGAACGCTTCTGGGACTTATGCTGCTGACATATCGGCCGTTGTCGTGTGTACGCTCACTGAGCTCGACAAGGACAATCAACCGATGGGACCGCCTATAACGTACGAGACCAAGCAGTACTCAATCGGCTCTGTGCCGATTATGGTCAACAGTAACCGATGCAATTTACATCAGTTGAGCCGGGAAGCCCGATATACGTTGGGCGAAGACCCAGACGACGTTGGGGGTTACTTCATCATCAATGGCACCAAGAGGGTCTTGTTGTCACGCGTGAATACCGCCAAAAATCAGGTTATCATCGCCAAAAGCACCAATGGCAACCACGATCTTGTGGCCAAATTCACTAGTCAAGCCGGAGATGGGTCAGGCGTCTCTAGATTCCTGCAAACGATCCTACATCCAAACGAGTTCATGATATTGGACTTGACAATCGGTAAGGAGCTCAGCATCGTTCTGCCATTCTACGCCCTATTCCACTTGTACGACGTTATGTGTGACCAAGATATCATCGAGTACATCATACCCGAATACGACCCCACCAATCGGCATCATATCGCTATGAGGCAACACCTGACCCTCTTGTTCGCCTTTGACTTCTCGAAACTGAAGCGCGATGTAGTTGCCAAGCACAACCTGGCCAAATTCAACAACTTGGCTTGCAAAAACGGCTCAGAATACACGGCGTTGATTATAGCCGAATCGCTGCTCGACAACGATTCTAGTACCAGTAAAGTGGGCTATAGCTTCGCAACGCAGAAAGACCGTACAGATTGCACAGCTGCTATCAAACAACGAGTTGACGAGAACTTCTTGACGCAAATCGGCACCACGCCAAACGTGAGACCTGAGAAGCTGAAGTTCTTCGGCAGCATCATCTACCAGCTGCTAGAAGTCGCTGATGGAAAGGCCGCAACCAACCGAAACAACTCGGAACTCAATGTCACGTTCGACTCAGCCCTTACAATGATCCCATTGCTAAAGACGGCCTTCAATGCCAAAGTAGCCCAGCCAATAAAGGCCGAGGTGCGCCGAATATTGAGCGAAGAAGGCCGAGTTACCGAATCGGTGATCAACGCTATGACGCTCACAAGAGGCGATGCAGCCCTATGCAAGTTCATCTCGAGGATGTTGGTCAAATCAGGCCCACAAAAACACGGTGTAACTGGCCATACTTTCACGAGTAGAGCCACTACAAACGTGCTTGATGCATCCTCTATAGGGGGCAAGCACTACCAGAGAAACGCCAGGACGCTCGATCAAGACACAATGAACGATAACGTCGGGGAGACTACCCGTGAATACAGGAACGTCCACCCATCTACGCTCGGCGCTGTTGACCCTATTCACTCGGTTGAGGGCAAAAAAACGGGGGTCGTCTCACAGAGGACAATCGGGTCCAAAATCGCATTCTTGACCGATGTAGAGCCGATTATCCAGATAATTCGTGAGGACACTATGGAATCCAGCGGATTTAGCGACACCTTCTTCGTAAATGCCCTGCAGATTGGCTCGCCCAAAAACTGCTCGATTCAGCGCCAACTACGCATATATCGCGCCAGGCAACGAAGCCGAACAGCCCGGCAAATCTCGATCCACGATGTGAGCTTCATCTACACGCCCATCGAAAATGGTAACGTGAAGGTGGTGACCCATCCAGGTAGGTCATACGTGCCTTACTTGATCGTCTACGGTGTCCCATATAGCGACCTCGAAGAATCCAAGGCTACTTGGCCTTTGCTACCTACTGACCCAGAAACCGGCAAAGAGATGACGATGGAAGAGCTCAAGAAGAGCAAGGACCACAAGCACGACCTAGATATGATCAACGCTGGCCATAAACAATGGGTCCGATTCACAAAGGCCCACTCAGTTGGCCTAATGGATGGCTCAATCACCATATACGACCTACAACGCACAGGAGTCATCGAATTCCGTAGCACAGACGAGCAGAAGAACATGTACATCGCAGATTCGATTGAGCGCTTTAGCCTCCACACCAAATCCCACCTGAACCCGTTTACTCACGTTGGGATTCCAGAGTCCATGGTATCTTATGCCACCATGACGGCCCCATTCGGCGACAGGACGCGAGCTGTGCGATTGGCTTACCAAGGCAAGTTCACGAAGCAAACACCTGGAGAACCACCAGCCAACATGGACGTCATAATGAGCTCCAAGAGCTACAACTCGTTCTCGACGTACAATCCAATAGCCCAAACATACACAGACCAAATTATGCCATCTGCTGGTATTATGACGACCACATTCATCATGTCTGATGGAGATAACCAAGAGGACTCTGTTATTATATCCAAGCGCTTCGCCAATTGCGGCATCGCAGCGATGATGGTGCCATTTACGACCACGCATCCACTTGAGACCAACCAGATATTCTGCAAGCCAGACCCAACTGTTGTCCAGTCGCTTCGATGCACCAGCTATGATCACCTGAATGCAGATGGCTCGCCTATAGAAGGCTCTATCATCCACAAGGGCGAGGCGATATTGGGCATCATCCAAGTCACCAAAGACGCCAATGGCGACGATAAGCGGATCGACAAGTCGATTATGAACGAGTACAACTTCCCGATAGTCGTTGAATCCGTTTACTCAAGCAGCAATATCGCCACCAATACGCCCATGAGGCGCGTCAAGCATCATTCGTATAGAATCGTGGAGGGAGGCGACAAGTTTGCGTCCGTTAATGGGGGTAAGTGTGTCGTGTCTGACGTCAGAGATGACGCCCTAATGCCCTATACTGCTGATGGGCGCAAACCCGATATGATCCTGAACATCGCGTCATTTACGACGAGAATGTTGGCTGGCCAAATCAGTTCAGCTAACTCTAGTACCATTTATTTGGCTCATGGCAAGCGATTTGACGCCTCGACATTCGCGGCCTACAACCAAGAAGAGTCCGATCGATT
>Ga0075158_10003704_pt1 | contig 10691 bp, 11 predicted proteins | sample JI91814BDNA_FD_70968 | JGI IMG/M metagenome (GOLD analysis project Ga0075158, IMG submission 70968) | Wastewater effluent complex algal communities from Wisconsin, to seasonally profile nutrient transformation and Carbon sequestration -... | ecosystem: Engineered > WWTP > Effluent > Algae... | reverse complement strand
GATTCCACAAAATGTAATCCAGTGCCGGAATTACTTCATCCGGCACATCGCAATCCATGACAAAACCAGCTTCATCATTGGTGATGACGGAATCCAACATAACGTGAGTTCGGGATAAGTTGGAAAACAGAAAAAACCTCCGGAAATTAGAGGTGCAAATCTCTATAACCCTTTCATTTCCGGAGGTGTCCAATGGACATAACAACAATCTACGTCGATATTGACAATTTTTGCAAGTATGTTGCTTCCCATTTGCTGGAGTCAGGCTCAAGCGCACAAAAGCGGCGCGTTCGCCAGCCGGAAATTTCCGACAGCGAGGTGATGACGATTTTGATATGGTTCCATCAGGTTGGATACCGTACATTCAAGACCTACTACAAGGATTATGTACAAGAGCACTTACGAGCCGAATTTCCAACGCTACCGAGCTACAATCGCTTTATTGAGCTTTCTCGGGCGAGTCCTGATGCCGTTGGGGTTATTTCTGACAACACGCTATAGTCGTTGTACAGGAATTTCCTTCATTGATGCAACAACCATTGATGTTTGTGCCAATCAACGTATCAATCAGCATAAAGTTTTCAAAAATGTTGCCGCTCGTGGGAAAACCTCGACAGGATGGTTTTATGGATTCAAGCTCCATCTGACGGTCAATGATTGTGGTGGACTCTTGGGAGTCTGCTTCACTGCCGGAAACGTTGATGACCGTGATCGTAGGGTTATTCATGCCTTGACCAAACGTCTGCAAGGCAAGATTGTCGGCGACAAAGGATACATCAGCCAAGCCTTGTCGGAAGAACTCCGCGCCAGAGGATTGACGATCATCACCAAAATCAAGAACGGTATGCGAAACAAGGTGATGCCGATGATTGACAAACTCTTGCTCCGCAAACGTGCTTTGATTGAATGCGTCATTGATGCTCTCAAAAATCAATGCCAGATTGAGCATTCGCGCCATCGCTCCGTTTGGGGCGGCATCATCACTGTTCTTACCGGCTTGATACTGTACACATATTTGCCCAAAAAACCTTGCCTCCGTTTCACTGAAGACGAGCAAAACATACTCTTGATGCTCGAAGATGAACGCTGATACCTATCCCGAACTCACGTTTCTTACGGTGGGAAAAATCGAAATGCAAGGGCGCGTCTTCGCGCTTTGTACTACCCTTGCATTTTGATTTTTAGGAAGTCTTCGACCGACCGCCGTATCTTTGCATTTTTTCGCCGCCCACTGCCCTGCCCCTGACAACACCAAATGCCTGCTTCCGCAGGGCGTGGCGAAACAGAGTGGAAGCCATAAAGAGAAAAGTATCGTTCCGTTGCCGCTTCCTCTGTTGCACGGCGGCGGTAGAAAAGACAAACGCAAGCTGCTTGGAGCGATTCCCCAAACGGAAGGTACACGATAGGAACAATGGTTTTCGGGGGAGCGCGGAAAGCGGCTTGCAGCCGAAGGAATACCGCCGACCGTTGCCACGCCGCCCCGCAGAGAGCGCGACGGGCGCGAAAGGAGTGGGCAGGCGAATCGGTGATAGTAGAACAATCAGACGTATGCAGAGAAGGAAGTCCCAATTTATTGCACAGCGAATTCAAGCACTAATTTTGAATAATTCAACCTGTTTGAGTTTAGTTGCGTTTGAAAACGATTACTATGGAAAGTTATAGTACACGACAAAACGCATGTAAATAAGACCAAATCTGGATGTTGGTCGTCTGTGAAGTTTCCCGACCCACAGAATATCCACCATCCGAGATTTGGCAGATGCAATCTACACAAGAACTTGTTTGTGTCCTAAAGGACTATTTCATTGATAACCAGGCACGACTGACCTTCATAGCGAGTTATCTTCTGGCATTGATAAAAACTCGCAGTGTCAATGGTACCATGCTTGCCGGTGCGTTCACAGGACGAGCGAGCAGTGAATCGGTCTATCGGCGCATCCAACGCTTTTTTGCCGAATGTTACTTTAGCGATAATCATCTTGCCGCTATTGTTTTGTTGTTGGCCAGAAAGCAGGAATATCGCGGTCGGATGGGGTTCATTCTCTGTATTGACCGCACCATATGGCAGATTGGCTCATTGTGGGTGAATATCCTGATGGTATCGGTGGTACAAGGCGATACGTCCTATCCTTTGGTCTGGACATTGTTGCCGAAGCGCGGAAATTCTTCCACCGCAGAACGCACGGCGTTGATGCAGCGTGTTCTTGCGGTGCTGCCCAAAGAGTACATCCTTTGTTTGACCGCAGACCGTGAGTTTATCGGTCATCAGTGGTTTCACTGGCTTCGGCGTAAGGGTATAGACTTTTCTTGCCGTATTCGCGCCAATACCGCGATTCGACGCAATAACCGCGATGTTCATATTTCTACGCTCTTTGCCCGTCTGTCCTTGAAAACCACACTGTGCTGTGGGCGTATCAACCTCATGGGGTGCCGACTCTGGGTAAGCGGATGCCGCTTGGAAGACGATTACTGCATTGTCGTCTCGGCAACCTTGCTTGGGTGACCAAGCCCTCGAACTCTATGCCAAGCGATGGGCAATCGAAACTCTCTTTGCAGGTCTGAAATCTCGTGGCTTCAATCTCGAACAAACCCATATGACCAAGACAGAACGTCTCTCGACCTTGATCAATTTGTTGGCTTTAGCGTTTGTCTGGGCGCACCGCGTTGGCGATTGGCTCGCATCGGAACAGGCGATTGCGTTGAAAAAACATGGACGCAAAGCCAAAAGTACCTTCCGACTTGGCTTGGATTTTATGCGGAAAGCTGCATTAAACCTCCAATACCAGCAAGCCCAAGACGACCTGCGAGACGCTATTAAAATTTTGTCGTGTACTTAGATGGAAAGTCTCGACAAAAGACAGAGGTGTATGATAAAAAAGCGTGAGGAAAAGGATAGCGAAAGGACAACAAAAAAGCCGCTTCAAAACTGAAGCGGCTTTTGCCGTAGTTTGTGTGACCCCCGGATGTATTAAGCATTTCTAAGTTGACGGCGTAGTTATCTCCCGTGCCACTTTCCGCAATACCGACGCAAGCGCCTTGCGGTCGTCCTCAGAAAGCCCTTTTGCTTTGGCGCTTACTTTTAGAATTGTTTCTGAAAGTCTTTCTCGTTCACTTGTGGTGTCTTGCACACTTTGAGGCGTGACTATCTTTTCTTTTGCCCGTTGTAGCTGCTTCCGTACCGCTTCGACACCTTGTCCCGTTGCTTGAGCAATCTCAGCCGCGTTCAGTGGTTGAACGTCAAGGGTCTGGACATTGTCCAGACCTTTTGCATTGATGCGAACATTTATACGCTTGTCGAAATTCGGAAACAAAACGCGGTAAAGCTGGATTTTCTCATCGGTGCTTAAATGTCGCCGTAGCAGATTATCGGAAACAATAAATTGTATTTCTTCTTGTTCCGACATATCGTCTAGCACAAAGCGCACAGGTACGTGGGTTAAACCCAACTTCTTAGCAGCTTCAAGACGGTTGTGTCCCGAAATTAACGTCTTGTCCCGACGCGCAATCAGTGGGTCGTGGATGCCATTAACCCGTATATTTTCAACAAGGCTTGCCATTTCGTCGTCAGCAAGCGGCTTGAAATACTGTACATTCAGTGGGTTCGGAATAAGTTCGCCAATCGGAACTTTTTGTATTGCCAGTTGAATATCGCGCCCTGCAAATTCATTCTTTTTTCCCGTAGAGGTGAGCGCTGCGAGAGGGTTATTGCCGAGTCTGCTTTTCATAATGCTTGATAAATGATGTGGTGAGTGCCTGAAAATCATTAACTACATCGGCATTAGGGCGAATCTGAAACACCGTACCGCCGTGAGAACTTGCTTCAACAACAGCAACAGCACTCCGCACAGGCGGTGTAATTACGCGGTCTTTGAAGGTTTCGCGTAGCTGCTCCAAGACCTCGCGGTTGACACTTTTGCGTGTATCGTAGTGCGAGATAACCACGCCGGACAATTCAAGTGCCGTATTGTACAAACGCATTTGCTCCACGACCGTTACAATGTTCGTCATGCCGCGCAGCGAGAGATACTCTGCATTGCTGACAACGCACACATCCGTAGCTGCTTGCATTGCATTCACCGTGAGCATACCAAGCGAGGGCGGGCAATCAATAAGCACAAAATCGTATTGCTGAACAACATCACCAAGAACCGCTTTGAGCGCATTTTGCGTATTATTTGCCGTGAGGTCATATTCGGTATTGGCAAGCTCAATGCTTGAAGCAAGTACGCTTACACCATTTGCGTCATAGACACAACTGGCGGCACTTTCACCGTTCAAAACGTCGGTAATAGTTCGCGGTGCTTCTATTGCTCCGAGAATTTCCGTGAGATTTGCCTGTGTGTCGAAATCTATCGCCAACACCCGTTTTTGGTGATGGTGTGCCAGAGAGTAGGCAAGGTGAGCGCAGACAGTGGTTTTACCAACGCCGCCTTTGTGATTGATAAAGGCAATTATTTTGGTCATAGTTGTTGCTGAGAGTTGATAAGGGCTTCTACGATTGCGATGCGATTGATTTGTAATTGAAGTTGGTACGCGGCTTGTTCGCGTTCATTAGCGGGGTAGAGTAGATATTCGGGAACACTTTGCTCGGCTTCTTCTTGGATGCGGGTTTGCTGTTCGGGCGAAAGCGTCGCTAAGAATTTTTCGACGACGGTGTTTCGTGCCAGTTCTTTGAGGTCTTGTGCGGTGTTACTTGCTTTGAGGGATTCTTTTGTTGTACGCAGTTTCAAATTCTGCGTTTCCACAAGCGGAATACCCGAAAGTCGGCGCTGAATGATAAATTTCACCGCGACAACTTTGTGCCGGACTTTTTGCTCCACCACATTGATAAAATACGTCGGCTCTTGTTTGTGAATGTCCTGAAGTGCTTTTTTCACGATGTTAATATTGAGCCTGTTCCACGATTCGTAATTAGTGTGAAAGAGCTTGTTCAGGTCTTCCACCGAAATAAACGGGCTTTCGGCGTAGCCACGCTTTTCATCAAACCGGGAACGACAAAATTCCCAAAGCGCAAGCGAGTGCTTGCTGGAAAACTGCGATTGCACCGAAAGCGGCAGCCGAACATACATCCCAATATCATTCGCGTCGGGCGTGTTCAGCAATGTGAGCATTTTGTGGATAAAGGGCGGGTATGACCACGAAATCATTTCTTGGTCTTTATTGTATTCAACCTGTGCAATCAAGGTCACGGCGATTCGGGTAGGATATTTTTTATCTTTCCCAAAAATGTTCGCTTCCATCGCTGGAAGGTCAATGATTGCTTTTAGTTGCTCGTAAACACTGGTATTGCTCTCAAACAACGACGCACCAGCTTTCTCTCGAATTGTTTTTACGCTGAGGGAAAATGTCGTTGCATTGTGGATTGACTGCCGACTGTGCTCAATCAAAATATTATAGACCTTTCGTTGAGCAAGAGTAAGAATATTCTCTATATCCACCAACGAACTCGGTTTGAAAATACTATCCATCAATAACTCTCTTTCACAAGATTTACTACCGCAAACGCAAAAATCAAAAAATCGCCGCAAGATTCACTACCGCAAACGCAAGATTCACTACCGCAAACATAAAATTTTCACAAGATTCACTACCGCAAACGCAAGATTCACTACCGCAAACGCAAGATTCACTACCGCAAACGCAAGATTCACTACCGCAAACGCAAGATTCACTACCGCAAAGATTTACAAGTTCTTGTTTTCCAATACTTTAGCGCCGCACTAAACTCTTAAATAACGTAAATAACTATAAACTTTGTAAACTTTAGCGGTTTTGCTGTTGTGAGGCTTTCGCAGCGCGAGTTGCATTCTTTCGTCAGGCTTCTAGAATCGTTGCTGTTGAGTGTGCAGACACAAATATACAACACTCAGACCAAAAAAGAAGGCTTGTCCCCGAACCTTCATCTTCTTTGAATTATTCCCCTTTCGTCATCTTCTACAAATCTCACGACGATTCTTCTTATAACGGTAAGACCTCCCATCCCCACACCACTACCGAACTCAAGGAATACTTCTACTGGGGGCGGGTAATGCCATTATTGTACAATGACTTGTTTACCAAACGTACATCTTTATTTCACCAACCGCATCACGCTAGTCGGACGGAACTCTTTGCCTCGTGGCGTTCGGAACCCTGTGCGGTGCAGCTCGTCGGCAATCGCACGGAGCGTTAGCCCTTTTTCTCGCAGCAATTTTGCCACTTGTGCCGCTTGCTTGCTCCCTTCTCGTGATTGCTCTTTACGCACGGTCGCACCTTTCACGCGGTCTTTGTAGGTAAGGTTTTCGGGATTGCCAAGTTTGAACCCTTGCGCTTTCTTTGCCGCTAGTGCCGCCACGATACGCTGCGAAATCAACTCCCGTTCATATTGAGCCAGAACAGCAAAGATGCCGATGGTGAGCGTATTTGCTTCCGGCATATCGGCACAGACAAAATTGACGCGCGCATCGCGCAGAGCAAAAATAAATCCTGCATTACGACTTAACCTATCCAATTTTGCTATTACCAGCGTTGCGTCGTGCCGCTTGGCAAAATCCAACGCTGCTTGTAATTGCGGGCGCTTGTCATGCTTGCCGGATTCAACCTCGGTATATTCCCCGAGGAGGACATCGCTGCCGATGAACTGTGCAACGCTGTGGCGCTGCGCTTGCAGCCCCAAGCCGCTTGCGCCTTGCTGTTTGGTGGACACACGGTAGTATGCGACATATGGTTTCATACCTGAGCGCTCGTGCGGTGTTAGAGGGTGTTTTGCGGGCTTTTTTACGAACTATAAACAGGTGTCTGTGGTTTGTAACTACCTAAATTACTATTTTTCTGCAAAGCCTCCAACCAGTTCCGTTTTTGATCAGCTATGCCAGCTACGGTCGTCAACACATTCTTTCACGTGGTCGTGACAATATCTATTGTTTAACGAGTAATTTTGACAAACGCTACGTATCGTTACGCATCATATACACGATGTAACGCGTAGCCCCGTTACGCATCCGTTAGGATAATTGTCCTTTGTAGTCTCCGTCTTTTTATCGTTCTTTGTAGTCACTCTTCTTTTTTACTTCTTCTTTTTCCACCTCTTTGTTCTTCCCCATGAAAGGTAGTACTGCTCTTTGTCCCACCTGTGGAACATCCTTTATCAAGAAAACCCATCATCACATTCATTGCAAGACCCGATGTCGCGTCCGCAATTATCGCAAAAAACATGGTCTCCCAGAACCGGATTTTGCTCTCCTCAAACGCAATAGCGCTCACGCACGCCTTGAGCGTGAGGAAGCGGAACGCGAACATCTCATCCTCGATTTGATTAAAGAATTGGAAGAACTGGAACAATTTCATGCTCCGATGCTCCGTTGGTTGACACAAACCATTCTGAAGCATCCAAATGAGGTGGAATTTTATGGTACCATGACAACTTCTTCCGGTGTTTATACTTCTACACCGGCAAGCGGGTTTACTGCTCGCATGGTGTATATGCCTCATGTGGCAACAAAATGGACTCTTCGGCGATGTGTTGTGACCGATCGTGATACAGGGAAGACCGGTGATACCGATACGCTGCCAGTATGGAGATATTTGACGGACGATGAGCGCCAAACCTATATCACGTATGTCATGTACTATGGACGAGCCTACCAAAACAAGATGCTCAAGACTTCTCTTCCCACTACTCAGAAGCAGAGCATCACGATGGTAGCGAAAACGGGTGAGGATCTTGAATCTCATACCACCAACATCATCGAACGAGTCAAGGCAAGGAAACTCGCCGTTCAGAAGGCAATAGACCGTCAACACCGTTTGCGCACACGACGGATGAACTATCTGGGGCAGCCGACGGTTGATACAACAAAGGGAGCAGGCTTGGCATCGGGAGCAACGCAACAACCATCGTCGGCATCGGAACCGCTTATTATCACCACGGCAGCCAAGCTGGAGCGGGAACATATCCAGCCGACGTTGCCCTTACCGGAGTCATTTGCCGGTTTAGTGGGCACGATACCATTCAACCCCTACATCGTTCTCTGGGGTGATGCCGGGAGTGGTAAAACAGGCTTTACCTTACGCTTTCTCAAAGCGCTTACTTCTGCACAGAAGGTTGCGCTCTGCACGGCGGAAGCCTCGTTGACGAGTGCGGACTCACCATTAGTGGCACTGGCACAGATAACGAACACGAAGAATGTACCACTGGTACAAACCCATACCATTGATGCAGTCGAACGCGCCTTGGGAAGCAAACAATTTACGTGCCTCGCTATCGACAGTGCTTCCCGTCTGGGTCTCACTCCGGAAAAAGTTATGGAGTGGCGACAGGCACTACCGACGATGATGATGATTGTACTGTTGGAAAGCACCAAAGGCGGTAAAGAATTTAAGGGTGATAATATGTGGAAGCATCATTGCAACATTATGATTCGAGCGGAGATTGTGGTGAATGAACAGGGTCTCCGCACACAGAGTCGGTATGTGGTAGAGAAAAACCAATATGGTACCTACGGGGAACTGGTGTTGTAACACGGGCGCGGGTAAGAACAGTACAAGCAGAAGACCGTTCCTGACTTTTCGGCAATACTTTCTTCCGTGGCATAGCCAACGACAAATGTGTCCATACCGATCATGTTCCTCAAAAAACTCCAGATGCTCAGGGATGCTGCTCTATGGGTGGTAATTCCGATAACTTGACCATATCGTAGCCATGATTTTTTGAATCTTCAGGGTGCGGTTCCATACCGATAATGGTTATATCACCTTTTTCCGGTGCATAGACCCAAAAAAGACGACCTGCTCCGGGAGTGTTGTTTTGCAACGACGATTGCCATACCTTTTTCCCATACCGCCGCGAAAGCGGTTCAATCTCATGGGATTGCAAACCCGGATGGCGGGGATTCATTTCCAGAAAGAGAATTGCTTTTGCAAGTTTTTTATAGACCATAGCATCTTCTTCCGAAAGAGTGTTTGTGCTTGCTCCCGTGCGTAATCGTTGCCACAACTCTTCCATCTCCGGCACACCAAATCTGATACAAAAGGTCATCGTTGCTCCTTCATCGCACGACGGGCTTCTTCCAGATCTTTGTTCTCGTCATCATCCAATAGACTGAGTAGGTCTTTGGTATCAATCGGTGCAGAAACAACACCATGCGCAAGATTCTGTGCGGCACTATCAAGCATTTGCAAGGTGCGCTGTGAAAGAACAGCATCATGTTCTTCAGGAGAAACAAGGATACGGGGTAGTAATTCGATATGTCCGTCGTTAAACTCACGGACTTCGTAGTAGGTGTATTGCGGGTTACGGATAACGACTCGCTTTTTACCATCCAAGCGGGTGTGGTAGGTTTTGAGAATATCACCAGAATCGTTGGCAAGAGAAGGTTGGTGCATAATCGTTGAAAAAGAATGAGAAAATGTGGGACATCCTATTTTACAAACGTAACATACGGAATTTCTTGCTCGATGCCAACATCGGCAGAATGGTCGCCGAACATGGGCAAACAAAAAAGGCTTGATGTGGTTGTTTGAGGAGGAGTGAAAAAATGCTGTTTTTTTTGCCTTCCGCAAGCACTTTACCAAATGAAAACATTCCTCTCATTATGCAGATTCCATCGGTGTTTTTCTCCTTCCTACCACTGTCCGTGAAAAAACTATCAAAAATAATCCTTGCGCACAAAAATCGTTTTCTCTACCTTTGTGCAACTTGATTGACGAACTATCTGTAAGTGCTTTTTTTTTGTACTTACAGTGACGATACATTTTTTGGGCACAACGACATTTATTTGCCCACCGTAGAAGTGCTCCACCCGTGCTTCATACCTTTTTACTCAGGACAAATTTTTCCTGAGCCTATCACGCTATTCTGCTCCCAACAATCACCATTTTCGGCGTATGTGCTACGCCGCAGAAAATCTATATCTATTTTTTTTGCACGGCATTTTTTGCCGCGCAATAACTGAGCATACTACTCAACGAGTATTATGCTCAAAAACAACCTTTTTGACAACGCAACTAATTTCATGTTTCATTGGCAACGCCGCTCACAATCGGCTTTGCTTCATTTATTGACAGAGTTCTATGACCGTATCGTTTCGTTCTTTTCTTGCCTTGCGTCGAAATATTTTGCTGACATTGTGTCTCGTGTCGGCTCTAATGTTTAGCGTGTTTCCTGTGCAGGCGCAACCTCTTTGGACAGCTGTAAACGCAGGGTTATTCGATAATGCCAGTGAGAATGTTCCTGTTTATTGTGTTGGTGCTAATGGCTCCACGATATTCGCTTCTATCGGTTCTCCTGCGGGACAATATAATACCAAATTGTATCGCTCGCTAGATAATGGAAATTCATGGTCTCAACTTACAGGTGCGCCTGCCTCAATCCAGTTTGTAGGCTTCTATTTTCAAGGCACAACAGTTTTTGCGATCAGCTCGTTTTCTACTCTCTTTCGTTCTGTGGATAACGGCATATCATGGCAAGAAATCGATTTCAGAGGGAATGGAATGCTCAGTCGTGCCGCTGCCCCCAATTTGCGCACAGCTGTAGCCACTGCTCCGTATGGTATTGTCTTTGATGGTACGGCTTCAACGATATTTGTTGCTGTTTCAAATGGGGTGGGTGTTGTTCGCTCCTCCGATAACGGTACAACATGGCAAAATGTAAGTACCAATCTCCCTCGAAGCGGCTCTCCTCCATATGATTACGTGGATATGCAGGTAACAGA
>Ga0075158_10003703_pt1 | contig 10694 bp, 11 predicted proteins | sample JI91814BDNA_FD_70968 | JGI IMG/M metagenome (GOLD analysis project Ga0075158, IMG submission 70968) | Wastewater effluent complex algal communities from Wisconsin, to seasonally profile nutrient transformation and Carbon sequestration -... | ecosystem: Engineered > WWTP > Effluent > Algae... | reverse complement strand
CCGGCGGTCTTCGACGTCCACGCGCCGCTGTGGCAGGCCGAGATCGCCAGGGAACGCGGCCGCGCGCCCAGCATGGAAACCATGCATGTCGCGATGGGCGTCCACGAATCCTATCTCGACCGCGCCTTCCAGGTGATCGACGAGACCTATGGCGGCGTCGACCGCTATCTGGGCGATGTGCTCGGCATCGACGCCGCCACGCGCGCGAAGCTCGAACACAAACTGTTCGACTGAGTGCTATCGTCGTCCGTGCATGCGAGGATGAAACGTGGCGGCGCCGACCTATAAAGACCTGATGGCGATGATCGGCAATCTCCTCGTCGCTTGGGGACAGACAGAGACGTCACTCGGCGACGCGCTCGCGACATTGCCAACCTACAAGGCAGATTGGGAGCGAGCGACGTTCGGCAAGCGCATAGACATGTGGCGTGACGCCTTGCTCGGCATCTCGACCAATCCAGAGCTCGCTAACGTCCTTCAACAGCAAACTGCGCGCCTGACAGAGATCAGGCGTTTACGAAACAGCGTCTGCCATCACCTGTCTCGAGCGAGCGCCGCGACCGAAGACGGGCCTGAGCCATTCATCGTCATTCTTGCGGGATGCCAAGAGCGCGCGATCCCTCATTCCGAACTGGAAAGGGCTGTTGACGACCTCGCCCTGTCTCGCGAGAAATTTCATGGATTGATCGAAATCGCGCGAGCATATCCTCAGTAGTCGCCGTGCTTGCGCAAAGGACCGGCCCATCGACGAGCCGGTCCCTGCCAAGCATCGAAGGATCACGCAGCCGCGCGCGTCGGCTCACGCAGTGCCACCCACTGCGCAGCGGCGAGTCCCAGCACCGCCAGCGCCTGCACCGTCACGAACGCGATGCCCAGCGCATTGGGCTGAACCACGCCGAACGCCATCAGCGCAAAGCTGCCGATCGTCCACAGCAGGTTCACCTCGATCACGATCTGCGTGGCAAATCGGGATATCTCGGGGCGCATCGCCACCAGCGCGATGTAGGCGCCCCAGGGCAGCAGCGCGACGCCCGCCCAGAACAGCAGGGCCGACGGCAGCCCGGTCAGGGAGGCGATGAAACTGGCAGCCGCAATCATCAGGCCGCCCAGGCCGATCGAGGCGACGGCGTCGGCGGTCAGGGCGAGGCGAAGAAACGGGGTATTCATGGCGATGCTCCTTTCAACGAGTGTGAAAGGAGCATCGCCGCCCGGATAACGTCTGGCGATTACCTTGCAGGTGATGAAAGCGCCGTCAGCGCTTGCACATCACGCTCAGCGTTCCGTAGCTCGACGTCGTTGAATAGCTCAGCGTCCCGTCAGCCTGCGCCGTGCCGCCGACGTGGAACTCCTGCGGCATGCCCTCATTCGTCCATTTGCCCGTCGCCATGAACCCACCCTCGGCCTCCTGCCAGGTCCCGTCCGTGATGACGAACGGCACGGCATATCCGGCAGAGGCCGCCTCGTATTTGCCGTTGGCGGTGAAGTTGCCCTGGCCCGTCAGGTTCATCTCGAACGTGTAGAGCCACAGGTCATAGTTAGGCCCGCCCGGCGGCGGCTTGTTGCCCATGAAGCACTGCCACTTGCCAGTAAACTGCTCCACGGCTGCCTGCGCTGTGGGGACATTCAGGCTGAGCGCCGTCAGCGCCGCCAAACTCATCGCTCGCATATTCATGCCTTTCCGTATGTCCCCCATCGCAGTTTCGGGATGGCGCAACGATCTGTCCAGCAGGTTGACGCTGCGCGGCGGGCATCCGACCCTACCTGAATAGGGGATAGGCACATGAAAACTTGGCTCAAATGGACCTTGCGGGTCCTGCTCGCGCTCGTCGTCATTGGCGGCGCCGCCTATTGGTGGCTGCTGATGCAGTCCGGCGCGCCGGACGGCAAATACCGCATCGACCTCGCCGCCGTGCGCGATCTGGCCGGTTCCATGCCTGGTGTTGCGCCCACCGAAATCCGTGCCGAACACATTGCGACGCTCAGCTTTCCGGCCGTGGCGATCACCGCCGGCGATGGCTGGGACATTGTCGATATGCCGGTCTACGCCTACCAGCTCGTCTATCCGGACGGCACCGCGATCATCGACACGGCCTTCGACGACAAGGCCGCCGCCGCATCCAATGCCAAATGGTTCGACGGTTCCGCCTATGACCGGCTCATCGCGGCGATGACGGACGCCCGCTTCATCGTCGTCACGCACGAACACATGGACCATATCGGCGGCCTGATCGCCCATCCTGAGGTCAAGGCGATCCTGCCGAACGCCGTCCTCAATCCCCAGCAGGCGCGTGACGTCGAGGGCATGTTCACGGCCATCACCTGGCCCGCCGGAGCCCTCTCCGGCTACACCGCCACCGACTACGCGCCCTACCACGCCGTCGCGCCGGGCGTCGTGCTGATCCGCTCGCCCGGCCATACCGAGGGCAGCCAGATCGTCTATGTCCGCATCGCTTCGGGCCGCGAATATCTCTTCATCGGCGACGTCGCCTGGAAGCGGCGGAATATCGATCTGGTGCGCGAACGCGCCCGCCTCGTCACCCTGCTGATGGGCGAAGACCGCAGCCTCGTGCTGGATGAACTGGCCGAACTGAACCGCCTCGCCGCCGCCGATCCCGATCTTGCCATCGTTCCCGGGCATGACGGACCGGTGATCGACGCGCTCATCTCATCCGGCGCCCTGACGATGGGGTTCCGCTGAACGCACTGTGAAGCGCCGCTGATGGCACCGGGGGGCGCCCCGTGGCAGGATGGTGGCAACAACCGGATTTACGGAACCACACCATGCGCCTTGTCCTCGCTGCCTTCCTCGCCACGGGGTTCGCCGCCGCCGCCTTTGCGGATTCCCCGCCCATGCCGACGGACGCCGAAACCAAATGGCGCGCCGAGATCGAGGCCGCCAACGTCGCCTACGCCGAGCGCCCGACCGCAATTCTGAAGATTGACGACGCGATCTACCTGAAGCCCGGCGAAACCGCCTGGCTGTGGAACCAGAACGGCACCTACAAGTGGGCGCTCCACGCCCCCGCCGACGCCGCCGCGCCCTTCGTCGTCGCCAGCGCCGATCTCAAGCACGCCGACTTCACCGTCCCCGGCGCTACCGTCGGCCTCACCGAAGAAGGCATCTCGCCCTATGCGCTCAGCGAAACGACCCGCGTCAGCGCCGGCATCGCGCAGATCGAGCCCGGCAAGGACGGCATGCGCGTCGCCATCTACAATGACGCCAACCCCGACGCCGCCGCTTTCAAGGGGCTCGACTACTACCCCTACGATCCGTCCTTCGTCGTCGAGGCGAAATTCGAGCCCGCAGCCAAGCTGGAAGCCAAGGTCTTCCAGACCTCGCGCGGCTGGTACAAGCAGTTCTACTATGCCGGCGACGCTGTCTTCACGCTGAAGGGCGCCGAGGTCCGCCTGCCCATGTATGCCGGCACCGACAACCTCGCCGAACTCGACAGCCTCGCCGCCTTCATCACCGATGAGACCACGGGCAAGGAAACCTACGGCGTCGGCCGCTACATCGACGTCGAAGTCGAAAAGGGCGCGCTGCCCACAACAGTCAGCATCGATTTCAACTATCTCTATAATCCCAATTGCGCCCGCTCCGCGCACTACAACTGCCCGGTCGCGGTCGACAAGGTGGCCCTCGCCGTGACCGCCGGCGAAAAGAAGCCGGCCGGGCACTGACGCATGAACCTGTCATCCTCGGGCTGCGGAGCAGGCCCGGGGACCCGGGCCCGAGGCGTCAGATCGCCTCATCCCTCTGCCTGAACGGCCATGCTAGCGCAGGCACATGAAACGCCTCGCGCCTGCGCTCCTTCTCGCGACCGCCCTCGCCGTCCCCGCCCACGCCGTCATCATCCTCGACTCAACCTATGAGGCCGAGGGCTATGCGGCGTCCGAAGCGCTGGCGGCCGAGCCCCAGTTCGCCGCCAGTTTTGCCCTGTGCGACGCGGTGGACGAAGGCTGCGGCAACGCGTCGGGCACCTGGATCGGCAATGACGAGAGCCACGGCTACATCCTGACAGCCGCCCATGCGTTCGACGGCGAGGACTACGCCGCACGCTGGGTCTATCGCTCGCGCGCGGGCAAGTACTACACGGCCTCAGATGTCGCCGTTCATCCGGCCTATGTCCGCGTTGAGGCGACCAAGCAGGAAACGGCCTATTCGCTGGGGTTCGACGTCGCCATCGTGACGTTGAGCGAACCGGTCGACGACGCCGGCGAGCCGCCGCTCCTCTACACCGGCACGGACGAAGAGGGCATGACGCTCACCTTCATGGGCTATGGCACGCGCGGGCGCGCCAGCAAGGGCGAGGACGAGAACGAGCCGGCCGGACAGGTGGCGGCCGCCGCCCAGGGCGTCGTCGACCGTGTCCTGCCGCTGGTGCTGAACGAGATGGGCGAGGCCGACGGCAATTCGCTGGAGATCTTTCTGCCGAAGGAAGACGGCTCGATCGTGAATACCATCACAGAGGCTGCCGGCGATGTACCGGTCTCGCGCAACGCCGGTCTTCTCGGCGGCGGAGATTCGGGTGGCGGCGCCTGGATCGAAACCGACGCCGGATGGGCGATTGCCGGGGTCAACGGCGACGGCTCTGGCAAGGCGCAGTACGGAGATACCTCCGGCTTCGCGCGCGTCAGCGGCCATATCGCCTGGATTACCAGCATCTTCCCCGACGCCCGGGTCGACTAGGGATTTGTGCAACGCAGCATGAATGGGCGTCTCGCGTAACATCCAGTCTCGACAGAGACATAAAATGTCTCCTTGAGCGCCAACAGTTACAGGATCGTCCGATTTCGCCTTGTGCGGCGCAAAAATCCTGTTGCGGCTGTCGTGATTCTGACGAATCCTCCGCCTCCGTTTCCGTAAAGGCCAAGAGGCCTGCCGAAACGTGTTTGGAGGGGTATCCATGTCGAACGCAGCCGTCACGACGCAGGCCGGCCTGAAGGATCTCTACGAAATCGGCGAAATCCCGCCGCTCGGTCATGTGCCCAAGAACATGTACGCCTGGGCGATCCGCCGCGAGCGCCATGGCGAGCCGGAGAAGTCCTTCCAGATTGAAGTCGTCCCCACGTGGGAGCTCGACAGCCACGACGTGCTCGTCCTCGTGATGGCGGCGGGCGTGAACTACAACGGCGTCTGGGCCGGCCTCGGCACGCCCATCTCGCCCTTCGACGGCCACAAGGCCCCCTTCCACGTCGCCGGTTCGGATGCCTCCGGCATCGTCTGGGCCGTCGGCTCGAAAGTGAAGCGCTGGAAGGTCGGCGACGAGGTCGTCATCCACTGCAATCAGGACGACGGCGACGACGAGGAATGCAACGGCGGCGACCCGATGTTCTCGCCCACCCAGCGCATCTGGGGCTACGAGACGCCCGACGGCTCCTTCGCCCAGTTCTGCCGCGTACAGGACCGCCAGCTGATGGAGCGGCCCAAGCACCTCACCTGGGAAGAAGCGGCCTGCTACACGCTCACCCTCGCGACCACCTACCGGATGTTCTTCGGCCACCGTCCGCACATCCTGCGCCCCGGCCACAACGTGCTCGTCTGGGGCGCCGCCGGCGGCCTCGGCGCCTTCGCGGTCCAGCTCTGCGCCGTCTCCGGCGCCAATGCGATCGGTGTCATTTCCGATGAGACCAAGCGCGACTTCGTGCTCAGTCTCGGCGCCAAGGGCGTCATCAACCGCAAGGACTTCAACTGCTGGGGCCAGATGCCCCAGGTCGGCTCGCCCGAATACGACGCCTGGACGAAAGAGGCCCGCAAGTTCGGCAAGGCCATCTGGGACATCACCGGCAAGGGCAACGACGTCGACATGGTGTTCGAACACCCCGGCGAGAGCACCTTCCCGGTCTCCTGCCTCGTCGTGAAGCGCGGCGGCATGGTGGTCTTCTGCGCCGGCACCACCGGCTTCAACCTCACCTTCGACGCGCGCTATGTGTGGATGCGCCAGAAGCGCATCCAGGGCTCGCACTTCGCGAACTATCTCCAGGCGAGCCAGGCCAACCGCCTGGTGGTGGAGCGCCGCATCGACCCCTGCATGTCGGAAGTCTTCCCCTGGGCCGACATTCCCAAGGCGCACACCAAGATGCTCAAGAACGAGCATCTGCCCGGCAACATGGCCGTGCTGGTGAACGCCCCGCGCACGGGCCTGCGCACCTTCGAGGACGTCATCGAGGCGTCGGGCGGCTGAGGCCGCCTGGCTGCACGTCATGCGGCTGAAGCGCGCCTTCACCACGATCCACAAATGGATCGGGCTGGCGGTCGGCATCCAGGTCGTGCTGTGGATGCTGAGCGGCCTCGTCATGGCCGTGCTCCCGATCGAAATCGTCCGCGGCGAGCACAACATCGCCGAACAGCCGCCGGTCACTCTCGACGGCCTCGCCCCCCTTGCGCCGCTCGATGCAGCGATCGCTGCCGCCGGCGGGAACGCCGTCTCCGCGACTCTGACGACCGTCGCCGGCGATCCCGTTTACGAAATCAAGAACGCCGACGGCGCAACCGCCCTCGCCGATGCCCGTTCGGGATCCGTCATCTCGCCGATCTCCGAAGCGCTCGCCCGCCGGATCGCCGAGGCCGACTTCGCGCCTGACGTCACGGCTGCGTCAGCAACCCTCATCACCGAAGTCGGCGGCGACTATCGCGGACGCCTGCCCGCCTGGCGCGTCACGTTCGACGATCCCGACAACACGCGCATCTACGTCGCCGCCAATGATGGCCGCGTCAGCGCCCGCCGCAGCGACACCTGGCGGCTCTACGACTTCTTCTGGATGCTCCACATCATGGATTATTCCGACCGCGAGAACTTCAACTCGCCGTGGATGATCGCTCTCGCGGCGGGCGGCCTCGCCGTCGCGCTCAGCGGGCTCATGCTGCTGTGGTGGAGCGTGCTGCGTCCGCTTGTCCGGCGGAGACGCCGCGCATGACCTCAGGTCTTGTCCCGTGCCCGTCCGATCGCCGCGTTCACCTCGCCGCCGAAGAGGAAGATCACGGCGCAGAAATACAGGAACACCAGCGCGATCATGCCCGTCGCAAGGCCGGCATAGGTCGAGACATAGGTGCCCGCAAAACTGTCGAGATACCAGCCGAAGCCGACGCCGGAGGCGATCCATCCGATCAACGTCACAAGAATGCCGATCCAGATATCGCGCATCCGGCGCCACCCGGCCGGCAGCCAGAAATGCGAAATGATCAGCGCGCCGATGATCACCAGCGTCGCGATCACGAAGCGCAGCGTCGTCACCAGGCTCGAGAACGCGCCAAGGTCGGGCAGATAGGTCGTAATCGTGCGCCAGATCACCGGCCCCAGCACGATCAGGAATGCGAGCGCCAGCAGAACGGCAACACCGACGAGCACGAACAGGATCGATTCCAGCCGCGTCACCCACCATTTGCGCCGCTCGGGCACGCCATAGGCGCGGTTCAGCCCGATGCGCACGCTCTCCACCGCGTTGGAGGCGAAGACCAGCGCCAGCACCGAACCGATGGTCAAGAGATCACGCCGCTGCCCGGTCAGCACCCGCATCACCTCGTCGGCCAGCGGCTGGCCCACCTGGCTCGGCCAAGAGGCGAGGATCAGATCCGCCGCCTCGCGCGCCAGATCCTCGCTGCCGATCAGCGAGGCGACGGCCGTCAGGATGATCAGGAACGGAAACAGCGACAGCAGGATCGCCAGCGCGATATCGCTGGCGATCGCCCAGTTGTCGTTGGCGAGGAAGCGGTTGATCGCATCCGTCACCACCGCGCGCACGCCGCCGCGGCCGCCTCCGCGATCTGGCGCCTCCGCACTCATGTCCGACGTCTTTCGTCCCGCATCGCCTCCGTTCCTATGCGCAAAGGCGGCCCTGCCGCAATCGGCGCGCCGAACCGAAGCCTGACGGGCCGCGTATTCACTGCTACCGTCATCTCGTTTCATCCAAGGACCTTGCCATGACCGCCACCGCCCAGCGTGTCGCGCCCGATCAGACGCCCGCCGCCACCCTGCCCGCCCTTGTTGGCGCGGCCGAAGCGCTTTTCGAGGCGGCGAAGTCCCAGCTACGCGCTTTGGTCTCCGACAAGGGCAAGGTGTCCGCCGCCCTGATGGAGCGCGAACAGCACGCGGCCCACGGCTTTTCCTGGCTCGCGACCTATGTCGAGGCGCTGCGCCAGCTTCACCACTGGCAGGATCGCCTCGCGGCAGAGGGTCAGTTCGGCGAGATCGAAACCCTGATTCTGGAAATCGGTGCGGGCGAATACGCGGCGCAGATTCTGGGCGGCATTCCGATGAGCCAGGTGGAGATCGTCCGCCCGTCCGATCTCAATCTCCAGGAGGCCGACCTCGCCGCATTCCGGAACGCAGCCGCGCCGCTCATCGCCGCCTCCGGCGACCAGACCCGCAAGACCCGCCTCGCCGAGCTGATCGCCGCGCACCCCAATGCCGCCAGCCACGGCGTCACCGGCCTCGACGAGACGATGGAAATGATCCGCGACCAGTTCCGCAAATTTGCGGACGAGAAAGTCGTGCCCTTCGCCAATGGCTGGCACATGCGCGATGAGTTCATCCCCATGAGCGTCGTTGAGGAAATGGGGGCGCTCGGCGTCTTCGGCCTCACGATTCCCGAAGGCTTCGGCGGCGCTGGCCTCGGCAAGACCGCGATGTGCGTCGTCTCCGAAGAACTCTCCCGCGGCTATATCGGCGTCGGCTCACTCGGCACACGCAGCGAGATTGCCGCCGAACTCATCCTCGGCGGCGGCACGCTGGAGCAGAAGGACGAGTGGCTGCCGAAGATCGCATCGGGCGAAATCCTCCCCACCGCCGTCTTCACCGAACCCAACACCGGCTCCGACCTCGGCTCGCTCCGCACCCGCGCCGTGCTCGACGGTGACGTGTGGAAAATCACCGGCAACAAGACCTGGATCACGCACGCCGCCCGCGCCGACGTGATGACCGTCCTCGTCCGCACCGACCCCGATGCCCCCGGCTATAAGGGCCTCTCGATGCTGCTTGCGCCCAAGCCGCGCGGCGACGACGACAACCACTTCCCCGTCGCCGGCATGACCGGCGGCGAGATCGAGGTGCTCGGCTATCGCGGCATGAAGGAATACGAGATCGGCTTTGACGGCTTTGAAGTCCCCGCCGCCAATATTCTGGGCGGAGAGCAGGGTCAGGGCTTCAAACAGCTGATGCAGACGTTTGAATCGGCTCGTATTCAAACTGCCGCCCGCGCCGTCGGCGTCGCCCAGTCGGCGCTGGAGCTCGGCCTCGCCTATGCGCTGGACCGGGTCCAGTTCGGCAAGACGCTCATCAACTTCCCCCGCGTCGCCAACAAGCTGGCGATGATGGCGGTCGAAATCATGATCGCCCGCCAGCTCACCTATTTCGCGGCTCGCGAAAAAGACGAGGGCCGCCGATGCGATCTGGAAGCCGGTATGGCCAAGCTCCTCGCCGCCCGCGTCGCCTGGGCCGCCGCCGACAACGCGCTGCAGATCCACGGCGGCAACGGCTTCGCGCTGGAATATCCGGTCAGCCGCGTCCTCTGTGACGCCCGGATTCTCAACATTTTCGAGGGCGCTGCCGAGGTCCAGGCCATGGTCATCGCCCGCCGCCTTCTGGAAGACGGCGCGAATTAGCGTGACGGCACGCAAGGGTTGAGGCACGATTCGCCTCAGACGGGCGTTTAGTCCCGAGTCTGAGGAGAAAGCATGGCCACCATCGACGCCGAGAGCGTCCGCGCGAACGACGCGTGGTCGAACGATATCGCGCCCCCCAGCCGCTTCTGGCTGTTCACGGAAGGGCGCGGCCTGTTCGAACTCGGCTGGTTCTACGCCGCCCGCCCCTGGCTGAAAGCCAACCTGCCGCGCGGCGAGGGCCAGCCGGTGCTGGTTCTCCCTGGCCTTGGCGCGTCCGATGCCTCCACCGCCCCGATGCGGAACCTGCTGAAAGACCTGAACTACGCCGCCCATCCGTGGAAGCTCGGCCGCAATCTCGGTCTGCGCCGTGGCCTCGCCGAGGCGATGGTTGCCCGCGTCGAGGAGCTCCACGAGCGCTACGACAACCGCAAGGTCTCCCTCGTCGGCTGGAGCCTCGGCGGCACCTTCTCCCGCGAAATCGCCAAGATGATCCCCGGCAAGGTGCGCCAGGTCATCTCGCTCGGCAGCCCCTTCACCCGCGCCTCCACCGCCAGCCATGCCCGCCGCGTCTATGAATGGGCCAGCGGCGAGAAGCCCGAGAACAACGCGCTCTTCGCCCAGCTTCCCGTGCCGCCGCCTGTCCCCACCACCTCGATCTATTCGCGCACCGACGGCATCGTCGCCTGGCAGGCCAGCCGCAACGCGCCCGGCAAGCAGGTGGAGAATATCGAGGTCCCCGGCGCGCATTTGGGCCTCGGCCACAACCCGCTCGCCCTCTACGCCGTCTTCGACCGCCTGTCGCAACCCGAAGGCAAGTGGAAGAAGTTCGACCGCACCAAAGGCCGCCGTGCCACCTTCTTCCGCGATCCCGACCGGGGCTGATCGCCGCACCTCGCGCGCTTGAACAGACGCCGCAGGGACCCGACATCAACCGGGTCATCCCACGCGCATGCCATGTCGCGCGCCCTGTTCACATCCCCGGAGCACCCCCATGCGCATGAAGAAATTCGGCCGCACCGGCCTTATCGTTTCTGAAATCTGCCTCGGCACCATGACCTTCGGCGGCGACGGCTTCTGGAAGGTCGTGGGCGAG
>Ga0075158_10003699_pt1 | contig 10695 bp, 9 predicted proteins | sample JI91814BDNA_FD_70968 | JGI IMG/M metagenome (GOLD analysis project Ga0075158, IMG submission 70968) | Wastewater effluent complex algal communities from Wisconsin, to seasonally profile nutrient transformation and Carbon sequestration -... | ecosystem: Engineered > WWTP > Effluent > Algae... | reverse complement strand
AGCGCCCACGCACAGCGACACGTGGTTCCATTGCAAGAAGTTTTACGACGTAATACCCTGAAACAGCAAGGTTAGAGCGAATCGGCTTGGGATAGAGGTCTCCGACTTTCATGGTAAAAGCGGCATTCTCAATATCACGCAGAACGCGATCGCTTGTAATGAGCGGCATTTCGCCACCGACGTTGCGGAAATACTCATCATCACTGGAATCTTTCGCCATCTTCGTAAAATCTGCACCTTTTTTAAGCGCTTCGAGCATGGACAAGGTGCGCTTGTATGCTTGAGTTGTATCGTTACTAAGAATTTTGGTAAAGATAAGTCCTACTTTGAACTGGAACTTCCGTCGTGCGAACGAAGTGTCCACACGTGGGTTCACAATCGCCCGCTCGAAGAGGTACGGAGCCGTTAGCGCACTACGATTCTGGCGAATATCTTGTACTATTTCAGGTTTTTGGTCAAGACCTCGCGCTTTTGCATCTAAGACCTTTAAGCGGTAATTGACGTATAAGTTCAAAAAGTCACGAACGCTGTCGGCTGAAACATTTGACAAAATCAGTGTTTTGTTATTCACATTTTTGCGATAAGCATCTTCCAGTATTTTATAGGTGATGGTCTCTGAGCCAACTTTTGCTAAGACGGTGTTGCCATCTATCTGCTTCCCGCTTATCGGTTTTCCACTTGTTGGCTTCCCGGCTACGGGTTGTGCGGTTGTAGAAAAAGGAACTGTAGCCATACCCAAGGCACACAGAAGAGAAAAGACAAAAAACAACGGACGGTTGCGACGGTACATCATGGTGGTTGCGTTCATTACGAAAAATGCTCCTTTGTGAAACGGAAAGACAATCAAGACTACAAAAATCGTGAAGTTCTGCGTGATATGCAAATTACACGTGAGACTCTTTTAAGACTCCTTGGCAAAAAGAAAGGTTGAATGGGTTATCAATATGCACTCGAGACGGTCATCTGCGGGGGAGCGCTTAATGCGCCTCAATCCATTCGGCAAGCTGTTTCCAAAGCGAAAGGCACGCTTCTCGAAAATACCCGGAGTGCCCAATGGATACAATGCCGTGCTCTTTCGGATTGATGTGCCAGTGCGTGTGGTTCTCGGCGTTTGCGTAAAAGCGCATAAATGCTTCTGCTGCTGCACCTGTGGCTACTATGTCGTCCGTAAAACTGAGCGCTAGAATATCGCCGCGAAATTCATCGAAATAATTCGGGAAATGCCCACGTTTCGGATGTAGTAAATATGCTCGGCGACGGCTCCACCGCGACCATTCAAGCGCAACACCTTTGGGGTAATTCTCTCCCAAGCCAAAAAAACGTGATGGGAAATAGGATAGCAAATGGGACAATGCGGGCATAATAAACTGCACGAAAAGAAAGTAACCACGCCGCCCCCACCAATGCCACAAGCCCCAATAGCTGTTCGGCACGGCAACTGTCACCAGCGATGAAATATAGCCGTTGTTGTGAGCAAAGCCCGGAATCTTGCCGCCCGCGCTGTGCCCAACAACTGTAAGCCTTTTCTCCGGGAATCGCTCGTGAACCCAGTCTAAAGCCGCAACACAATCCTTTTCGCCCCATTCACTGATGCTTGTATCAAAATCTTGAATGGCAACCCTCAAAGAATCGCCGATGCCACGATAGTCGTATGTAATAACCGTAAAGCCTTCACTGGCAAGAAATGATGCGAACTTGTGATAATAGCCGCGCTTCACGCCTGTACCGGAGTTGAGCAAAACGACATGGCGATTCGGTACCAAAGGCGCATATACACTTGCTGCCAGCTCATAACCATCGGCGGCAGTGATGACGGTCTGTTCTGGTGAAATATGCTTTGAGGCTTGATGTGATGAGGCTTCCATAATATCCTAAACTATCGCTTGCACGGGGGGTGATGAGCAGAATATTTATTCGTAAGGACTAACATCTTTTTGTGGCGGCGGCGTTGGTTTCGGTGTTTCTTCCGGCGGAGTACCTGTCGGTAATCCCAAAATACGCCCAATCAAAAACACCAGATACAAGTTACCAAATAACGACTCAATCACCGAGACATTGCGCACTAGGCGAGACATATTATCGTAGCCCGCATCTACACCGCCCAGCGTGGCATAACTAAAATACACACCGCCCAAATAACTCGCAAAACCAACCGGAATTTCCACACCAAACGTCCCGGGATTGAGAAGATTGAGCAAGTCGAAAATATCACCGAAAACAAAGCCAATCATCAGATAAACACACGCCGAACCCCAGAGTTTATCACTTGTTACGCCGCCACGGGCAAAAATATCACGGATGGACAGCGAAATAACATAGCCTTGAATAATTGTCAGGGAAGTGTGGATAAAGATGTAGAAAGGACGCGGGTTGGGAAGTAACCGCTGAAACGGATTCTCTCCCATTGCACCCAGCACAAATAAAACCATGAGCCATGCCAGCGAGCCGCGCACAATGAGCATATTGCTCGTAAAATTTCGCATCATATCCCAAAGTAGCAGCAAATAAAAGCCCGCAAAAGCAATGAACAGCGTATAAACCCACTTCTGGATATCGACAAAACCTATTCCCGCCAGCAAATCCTCCATCGTCATCAATATCGTAATGACCGTAACTTGAATGACGACGATATTACGGTAGTCCTTGAGCTTTTCGCGCTGAAGCGCGGCAGTGCTGAGTTGGCGTGTTAAGAAACTCATGGCGTTTGTCCCACAAAAGGTTAAAGAATCGTGTACAAAACAGGCTTGCTCGGCGAGGCGTCGCTTTCGATGCTGGCTATTTGCAAGTTAAGAAAATATGCGCCATCCGGCACGGTGTCCGGCACAAAAATCATCTCGGTAATGGTGGCGTCGAAACGCGGCTCAAAGACCGCATTATCGGCATATTGCCAGAAGGCATGATGGGCAGAGAGCTTCCCGCCGTCCTCTTCTCTGTCCACGGAGGGCAAATCAATGAGAAGATGCCGCACACCGCTCACGGCAAGGACTTCGGCGGCTTCGGGCGTGAGATAGGGTGGGTTAGCGCCGGAATAACGGCGAAAAGGCTTGTCGGCATGATTCGGAAGTGTGCGCACGATGAGCGCCGATACATCCGTGTGTAAGCCCTTCACAGCAGCACGTATCTGCTTTTCGCTGAGGGCAGCATCGCCATTTGCAAGACGCTCCGGCTCTAACGAAACAAGCGCGGCAACAGCATAAAAGCGCTTCAACACTTGGTTAATTGTGATGCGCTCTTTGGTGATATGCCCGATGCACTCCGTGTGCGTACCGTTTCCGTGCGGGTTCAGCAGTAGGTTCTCACAGTTACACGCTCCGCCTTCTGCCACGCTTCCCACAAATCCGCCCGCCCGAAACGGGGTAAATTCGGGCTGTTGGATAAAAAACGCATTCGGGTTTGCCTCACCGGAACGCAGGGGAATACTGATGTCGAGCGGCTTCGAGAAATCCACTTGGAAAGAATTATGTTCTGTTTGGATGGTTGCGAGCATAAAAAATCATTTGAAAGTTACAGAGGATAGGACTCACTCAAAAAATCCCGTTTCCATGCGCTGTACGTTCCGGCAAGAATATGCTGCCGCGCCGTGCGGACAAGCCACAGGTAAAATGCGATATTGTGCTGCGAAGCCAGTTGCAATGCCAAAATCTCGTCGGCAATGAACAAGTGCCGTAGATACGCCCGCGAGAAGTTCGCACTCGCATAATTCTCCAAACCCGCATCAATCGGCGTTTCATCGAAGCGGTGTTTGGCATTGCGAAGATTGATGCGCCCTTTGGTCGTGAAAAGCTGTGCATTGCGAGCGTTGCGCGTCGGCATAACACAATCGAACATATCCACGCCGCGCTCAATGCACTCCAAGATATTCTGTGGCGTTCCAACGCCCATCAGATAGCGTGGTTGCTGCTTCGGCATGAAGTCCGTCGAAAAATCAACAATATCATACATCACCTCTGCTTTCTCGCCCACTGCCAGACCGCCTATTGCGTAGCCGTCGAAGCCAATCTCGCAGAGTGTTTCCAGCGATTCGCGCCGCAAATCCTTAAAGACGCTGCCTTGTCCAATCCCAAAAGCGAATTGCCGTGCGCCGTAGCGCGGCTCGGTTGTTTCCACCGCCGTTTTGCAGCGCTTCGCCCAGCGCATTGAGCGCTCCATCGAAGACTTGGCGTAGTCGTGCGTGGCAGGATACGGCGTACATTCGTCAAGGAGCATCATAATATCGGAGCCGATGCATCGCTGAATTTCCATCACTCGCTCCGGCGAAAAAAAATGCTTGGAGCCGTCAATGTGCGACGAAAACGCCGCACCTTCTTCGCTCAATTTCATGATCTCTTTCAGGGAAAAAATCTGAAAGCCGCCGCTATCGGTCAGCACAGGCTTTTGCCAATTCATAAATTTGTGCAAGCCGCCCATTTTTGACAACACTTCTTCCGAAGGACGCAAATACAGATGATACGTGTTGCCCAAAATAATCTGCGCCCCTAATTCGACAAGTTCTCGCTGTTCAATTGCCTTGACTGTGCCTTGCGTCCCGACGGGCATAAAAATCGGCGTTTCGATAACACCTCTGTCGGTCGTAACGCGCCCTGCGCGGGCTTTGGAATGAGGGTCTTCGGCTTCAAGTGTAAACATCATCGGAAAAATAATGAAGAAATGAGGCAAAATATCAATACCTGAATTCAAGGTAGAAGAACAACGCAAAGAGCGCTCCGAAAAGCGTCGCAGCGAAGTTCACCGAATGATTGGTCATCAGCCCACGACGTTGGAGGGTTGCGCCCAGCACAGAATCCGTGAGGTTTGCAGCCAGTCCCGCGCCAAGAATGAGTATTGTCCAGATTCCCCAGCCAAGACCAAGGCTGAAAACAACCGCCACCAAAGCGCTTCCCAGCAATCCGAAAGCAAGACCTTCCAGACTAATAACGCCGTCCGTGCCGCGAGTGTCGGGCTTGAGCGTAAGAACGTTCAGAAAGCGTTTTCCGTAGAGCGTTCCGAACTCGGACGAAAACGTGTCTGATGTTGCTGTGGCAAGCGAAGCGGCAAGCATAATTTTGAATAGCATGGCATCATTCGGGAGCAGCCACGCCAGTATGCCACAAGCCGCCGCCACACCGGCATTCGAGAGCGCATGAACAACAGAGCGGATTCCATGATTTTCTTGCGCCGCGCCAAGTGCTTGCTTTTGTGCAAAGCCCCAACCTGAAGCAAACGAGCCGCCTGCAAAAAACACCAACAGTAGCCCCAAACACGTCCAACCACCGCCCAGAAATATCGCAAACGAACAGAACCAGCCTGCAATGCCACCCGCAACATCAATCTTTCATAATCCCACGCTGCCCACAGCAAAAACACTCACCGCAAGCAAGCCGTAAAGCCAGTGGGACGGCACTGGCGGCAAAGGGAGCGTTATTGCCATTCCCACCCATGCGACGAGTGCTGAAGCCAGTGGGACGGCAATATTGTCATTCACAAAGCCTTCTTGCGATTCTGCCACTGCGCCCGCTACCACTGCTGCCGCAATAATACCCGTCCAAGCCTCTATGGACAAGCCTTCGCGTACATTGGGCGGTAAGCATAGCATGACAAATAACCACGTCAGCACAAAACCAATAAAAACAAAGCCCGTAAAACCTGACCATGTTTTGCTGCTGTTCCACGGAAGCGGGCGGGAGGGAACGCTCCGACCAACAATACTCGCAAATCCATCGCCAAATGCCATTGCGCCCCATGCAATTGCCATGACAATTTGATGTTTGTGCCACACAAGACCAATAAGAAGCAACACTGCCGGATATGCCAGCAAGCCGATAGAATAGCCTTGTTCACGCTCTTGCTCGCGCTCAAGCGTTCCTGCGGTAATGCGTCGTAGCAGAAAGATGTTGAACAAGAGCGCCAGAAAACAAATTCCGTTCACCATCCATGGTTCGATACGCCCTATGAGCAATGCCCAGGCAATCATGCTGACGTGAACGGCTTTGCGACTGAGTTCGTTGGACATAATGAAGAAGAGTTTAGCGGACAAGAAGAGCGGTAAGGTCTGCCAAAAGTGCGTCGCCGAGGGCGCTCACAGCCTCGCTCATAGCGGGCGCGATAGACGCTCCGCCATCATTTGCGCGGCGCACGGTGTGCGAATACACTTTTTGAAGAAGAACGCTCGTCCTGCCGATAGAATCAAGGCGCTGCACGGTGCAGTGAATCCGTAGGCTGACTATGTTACCCTCTTGTGCCGTCCCACGCGCCAAACACTCTGTAATGCGCCCTTCCAACTGCAAGCCCGGCACAACCGACGACGCAGGTGTAAACACGCCTTGTGCAAAAAAGCTGCTTTGCTGCAAGCGATTGGTAATGTTTGCCGAGATAAGTTCTTGCGGTTCGCTCGTCCAGCGATGGTATTGCAGGGGCTGTGCTTCTGTGCCACTTGCCATGACAATAATATGGTCGGTATCGAACTCGCTGTCAATGGTGAAGGGTTTCACCAGCAGACCTTCGGGGACAGACTTTGCAGCTTTCTGAGCAGGCTTGTCTTCCAAACGATAGTACGTTGTTTTAGGATATTCGGTTTTAAGCGAAATACACGCGGTCACACCAGCAAGCGGCAAAAGGAATATGGCGCTCAGAAGCAAGCGTTGAAGGGCATTGAGAAAGCGTGGTGTGCAAATGAAAGCAGGTAGTATCATGGTCAAAATGGGTAATTGTTTCTTCATTTTTCTTTCGGAGGAGGCTCGGCGAAAAGCAACTGCGAGGGGTTGTCGTTAATCATGCGTAAGGATTTACGCAGGTCGCGGTTCGTTGCTTTGAGTTCTTGAATGAGAATAGCAAGATTGCTGACAGAGTTGTCCGCACGGCGTGTGAGCACCGTTACTGAGTTTTGAATACCAAGCATGGTTGTATCGTAGCGGCTAATGACCTTTTCGGTTTGCTTGGCAATTTGCATTTGGTCAATTTCTTTATCAACGCGGTTTGTTACTTTTTCAAGCTGCTCTACGGTACGCAGAAGAGTTTCGCTCATTAAAACAAGATTTTTTGAGGTTTCCTGTGCATCGTTCATCACGTTGTCGGCTTTATTGACAATTTTCGATGTGTCGAATGCTCCCACCAGCCTTCCCACGCCCTTCGAGGTGAGATTGACATTATGTAGAATCTCTGCAATTTCGGGATTCTCCATTGCCTTTGCAATGGAGCGCAGCGCCCGCACAGATTCCGATGAAATACCGCGTGTGTCAATTGCCAGTACGTTATTCAGAGCCTCATTCAGGCTCACACGCAGTTCTTCTATGGAAGACGGCGCAGAAGGAATAACGGGATGGTCAGGTTTGAAAGGCAGCGTGGGATGCAGCCGTAGTAAAGCAGGGTCGGCGGGATAAAAAAGCAGCAAATACCGTGAACCGGCAATGCTCGCCATTTCAATTCTGAGGCGCATACTGTCGTCAATCGCCACATTCTTGTTGATACGCACCGCTACTTCGATAAGTTTGCCGTCCTCCGCAAGCCGGAGGCGCTGGATATTGCCCACCGGAACACCTTGATACTTCACGGGTTGACCGGCTTCTACGCCTTGCACAGACGTATCGAAGTAGGTGTTGAATTCTTTGTATTCTTGAAAAAACTTCGCCGCACCAAGCCAAAGCGTTAGCACAACAAGCACAGTAAAGCCGACCAGAACAAATGCGCCAATCATAAACGGACTGCTCACACGGCGTGTTGGGATGCTCATATCAAAATGTTGAGTGATGAATGTTGAGTTTTTGAGTGCAGCATTGTATTCGCTCGCTAATAGCTCTGCAACTTGTTTCGGCGGATTATTCGACAATGCGATTGAAAAAATTATAGACTCGCTTGTCATCCGTTATCGCCTTGACCTCCGCCAGAGTTCCGCGAGCAATAATACCGCGTGCAGACTTATCAAGCATGATGACTTCATCGGCAATGTCGGCTATACTTTGCAGTTCGTGCGTTACCACAATCATTGTCGTGCCCATCGCAGTATTCAGTTCACGAATAAGTTTGTCAAGCGCCGCCGAACTGATGGGGTCTAGTCCTGCCGAGGGTTCATCAAAAAAAAGAATTTCGGGATCAAGCGCCATTGCGCGCGCTATGCCGGCACGTTTTTTCATGCCGCCGGAAATTTCTGCAGGCAGAAATGCCTCAAAGGTTTGCAGCCCGACCGATGCGAGCTTCATGGCAACAATTTCGCTTATGCGCTCTTCTGAAAGTGTGGTTGCGTCTTGTATCGGTAGCGCAACATTTTCAGCAAGCGTCATGGAGGCAAAAAGTCCGCCAGACTGAAACAAAATACCAAATTTCCGCAGAATCTCGCGCCTTGCATCGCCTTCGGAGCCGATAAATTCTGAGTCGTCGTAGCGAACACTGCCCATCACTGGCGTTACTAAGCCCGTCAATGTTCGCAAAAGCGTACTTTTACCGCAGCCGCTTCCACCCAAAATTACAAAAACTTTCCCACGCGGCACGTCAAAGGAAACATTTTCAAAAATTGTCCGCTCGCCAAAGCGCACCGCGAGGTCGCGGACACGAATAACGGCATCAAGAGTGTGGTTTGTGTGCATAGATATAGCGTGTACTGTTCAGGCAAGTGTTTCCTACTCAACAATCCCCATAAAACATGAGTTTGCGCCTTTGCGAACGCCATTGCTTTCTTCGTGAAGGTCTTGTTTCGTAAAGCCGACCGTGATGTGCGGATAAAAATGCTCAGGATCCCAGAGTGATGGCTCACCGCCTTTGATACAGTATTTCCGAAAAATTGCGCGGCGGATATTCAAGAGGTCTTCGGATTGCACCACGACATAATACGCTTGCTCAGCCTTGCCATCAAGCGCTACCTGTGCCCGCCCCATGCACACGGCTTTGAAGCGTGATGTTTGAATTCTCAGCGATGTGGCAATCTCATTAATTTCTTGTATCGTTAGCACTTTGCTCAGAACGCCGGTAAATTCCGGCGGTGAAACGACGGTAATATGCGCCTCGCCTCTGTTCTTGAGCGGTGTTTCCACAGCTTTTTCCAATGACTTCCACAGCGTTTCTATGGGCGCGAACGGCAGATTCATTGTCAGGTAGCTGTCAAACGCGCCTGAGCCGCTATGGGCAAGAAATGGCGCGGGCGAGTGAACAGCAGAGTTTAGGACAAGAACCGTCTTGGAGGGTAGTTGCTGCGCCTGTGCTGTGGTTTTTTGAGTCGAAAATGCAGCGACAACGAGAAAGCACAACAACGCCGTGCGAAGAGATATAGTAAGCGGGTTTGTCATGGCAAGAAAAATTGCTGAGAAAGATCCGAGGGCAAACAATGAAAAATAATATACAGAAAATTTGTCAATTTTAGTGTCCCGAAGCGCATAGAACCCGAGTTTAATCAAAAAGGCGCTGATACAAATCAAGGTACGCACCGGTGAAAACTTCTTTGTGATATTTCTCAACGACCTCTGCCCGCGCTTTCTCAGCAAGACTTGTTCGCATCGGTTCGTTCGTGAGGAGTTCGATAATCCCTTCGGCGAGCGCTTCGGGGTTGCGCGGTGGCACAAGTACGCCCAAGCCCTGCAAAATCTCACGGATACCACCTACATCCGTTGCTACGACTGGTCTTCCGCACGCCATGGACTCAATCACCGCAAATGGGAATGCTTCCGAAACACTTGAAATGATGCTAATATCCCCCGTCGTGTAGATCCTATGCGACCTCTCGCACAAACCCGCAAATGTAAAATTTCGCCCCAAACGTAGCTTTTCCATCAGCGCCCTGCATCGTGCATAATACTCCGGCTCATCGGTGGTAGAGCCATAAACAATGAACCGCACATTCGGAATACGGTCACGCACAAGAGCAGCAGCGCGAATCATCGTTTCAATATCTTTCAAAGGGAAAACTCGCGTTGCCGCTACTACCGTCGGAAAGCGCTCCGTTTCAGGAGGCTTGGGGTACGGTTGAAAAAAGTCCGTATCAACGCTGTTGTAAATGCGCTCCACACGCTGCGGCTCGGCACCAAAGCGAAGTTCCCAGCGTTTGTTGTAGTCACACACAGGTGAAATCACATCTGCCGTTTCGTAGATAAGGCGGCAAATGAGATTGGAAAAATTGATAAGAAACCGCTTTGCAAAGGGCGTAAAAGCCTTTTCCTGCGAAATGTACATATACTGCTCACGGACAAAAATTCCGTGCTCTGTTACCACGAAGGGCGTTCCATATTCATACTTTGCTAAAATTCCCGCAATGCCCGCAAAGCCAGCCAGCGTGCTGTGGACAATGCTTGTGCGTGGGAGCGGTGCATTCAGACACATAAGCAGGTGATACAACATTCGGAGCATTGCGTTCATGTCGTGCAGCGTCGGAGCCTCATTCGCGGGGTACGTTTCCGGCAAACTCTCAACAACTAATGAAACCTCGCTCGTAAATGCCTCCCACGTGAGAGCCGATTTCCAACTCGTGTTCCAATCATAGACCTGCGTATATTTCCAGAGGTCGTAGAGTGCGCGTCCGCACTTGCGAAGATTGGGATTCGGCTGAAGAATTGCTCGAATCAAAATCCGTAAATTTGGCAAAAAGACGTGTTCGATACGCTCAAGCGAGGTCAGGCGCTCGCGTTCGCGCATAGTAGCGAAGGTGAGATGCGTCGCAACGTACTCTGCCGGATGCTGCATCCCCCACATCGGTACAGCAATCGTGCGGCGGATATTCTCCGGCAGCACGTACAACGA
>Ga0075158_10003696_pt1 | contig 10699 bp, 8 predicted proteins | sample JI91814BDNA_FD_70968 | JGI IMG/M metagenome (GOLD analysis project Ga0075158, IMG submission 70968) | Wastewater effluent complex algal communities from Wisconsin, to seasonally profile nutrient transformation and Carbon sequestration -... | ecosystem: Engineered > WWTP > Effluent > Algae... | reverse complement strand
CCAGATCCAGGAACCGACGGCTGGCGGTTCGCATACGTCCGGCGTGGCGGGCTCGGCAACAGTCGGCAATGCCGGGCAGGGTTCGGCGGGTCCCGGGACCACCCAGACGCCCCAGCGTCCGCAGACGAATCCACAGGGCGGGCAAGCCGCACCTGTTGCCAACCGTCCGGCCAGCGTCGAAGTTTCCTCAACGGCGAGCCCGACCAGCGAAACGGACGTGTTCCAGCCGCAGGGCTGGACCGCGACGGATCCTCGTGAGGTCGGGTTGAACTACCTCCATTTCCAGATCATGGCCCGCAACGAGGCGGAACTCGCGGTCAAGTTCCTGTCCTCCAACGGGTTGGAGGCCTTGGCGGTTCCACTCAAGGTGGACCGAAGCGGTTCTCGCGGCAATAATCCTCCCCCCGCCGACGCGAAGTACCGAGTGGTCCTCCGCCGAGGTTTGACTGGGGATGAGTTCAGAGAGGGAACCGCCAAGCAGTCGATGCAGGCGGCGGCCCAGAGGCTCGGGCTAGTCTGGAAGCGTGACCAGCGGGGCACGACGGACTTCTCGGCCTGTTCCTGGGAGAAGTTGGTGGAGTCGCGATAGGCTCGCCTTTCCAGCATTTGAATCCGCGTTTTGGAGATTGCAATGAGCCTTGATCCGTCACTCCGTATCACGAAGAACACCAGCGGCAAGCGCAGCGTCATGACCCGCGGCGAGCGCATCGCCAAGATGGTCCTCGACAAGAAACTCGACCCCAAGAAGGACAAGGTCCTGGGTATCCCCAAGACGCTCGCGCCCAAGGCCTGAGTTTCGTTCCGACTGTTTCGCACATACCGTCACCCCGCGGATAATGCATCGCGCGGGGTGTTCGTACGCGCATGGCTGATCGACAAACGCACACAGGGGCTTCGATGGATCTTCAACGATTGGTCAGTAGGCGCGTCGAGATGGTCGAAGAATCGGGGATCCGCAAGGTCTTCGAGGAAGCGCGGGGTGTGCAGGATCCGATCAACCTCTGCCTCGGGCAGCCCGACTTTCCGGTGCCTGACGCGATCAAGAACGCCGCGATCGACGCGATCCGCCATGATCAGAACGGTTACTCATCCAATCGCGGGCTCGACCCACTCATCGCCGCTCTCGCGGATCACCTCGCGTGGGACCTTGGATGGAACGTCTCGAAGACTCCAAAGCCCGGATCCGGGCAAGCGTCGGTGATCGTGACCAGTGGCACGTCCGGCGCGCTCGTCACGGCGGCGATGTGCCTGCTCGATCCGGGCGATGAGATCATCTTCGCCGATCCGTACTTCGTCCTCTATCCGCCTTTGGCGCAAATGACGGGCGCCAAGGCCGTGCTGTGCGACACGTATCCCGATTTCAAACTGACGGCGGCCCGCGTAGCGCCTCTCATCACGCCCCGCACCAAGATCGTGCTCCTCAACAGCCCGGGCAATCCGACGGGCGTCGTGATGAGCACAAAGGAATGCCGCGATTTGGCCGCATTATGCAAGGAAAAGGGCATCCTTCTCATCAGTGATGAAATCTATGACGAGTTCGCGTTCTCTGAATCGGTCACGCAACCCGCAGCGGGCGACCCGAACGTGCTCCGCTGCCCAAGCCCTGCACGCATCGAGCATGGGACGTCTAGCGGCGAGCAGGAGAACATCCTTGTCATTCGAGGCTTTGGCAAGACCTACGGCGTCACTGGCTGGCGATTGGGCTATTGCGCCGGGCCGTCATGGCTGATCGACCGCATGGTGAAGTTGCAGATGCACCTATACATCTGTGCGCCGACGCCCTTCCAGATGGGCGCGATCCAGGCCCTCAGGACGCCGCTCGGGGCGTTTGTTGATGACTATCAGAAGCGGCGCGATCTGGTGTGCGAGACGTTCCGTCCGTACACCGAAGTCCCAACGCCGGGCGGTGCGTTCTATGCGTTCGTGAAGGTGCCCGAGAAACTGAAGATGACGGCGACGCAATTCAAAGATCTGGCCAAGTCGAAGCGAGTGCTGATCGTGCCGAGCAGCGCGTTCGGGCGAAGGGATACGCACTTTCGCATCTCGTTTGCGGCGCCGCGGCAGACGCTGGAGAGCGGGCTCAAGATTCTGGCGGAGTTGATGAAGTAGGGTTCAGTTGCAGAAACGTGTGCCGACGCCCGGACTTGCATCCGATCCTCAGACATGATCACTGCCCGCCATGTGTTGCCGTGCCGCTGCCGAAGCCATCGGGCTTGAGCACGGCACCGTCGATCACGTAGAGACCCACGAGCCAGTTGCCCGTCACATATGGCTTCACCCCGAAGGTGCCCTCGACGACGCCGCTGTTGGCGAAGCGATCGTTGCCCTTGACGGCTTTGGACAATCGCACCTCGATCGCGTCGTAGGGCGTTGGTGGCACGCCGATACAGCAGCCATCCCACTGGTTCAGCATTGCGAGGACTTCTGTCGGCTCTTGCACGTACAGCGGGAAGGCGACGAATCCCTTGATCCGAACGATTTTGCCGTCGAGCATCGCGATCCCTTCGGGGATCTTGCGCGAGCCGCCACGCGGGTTGAAGGTGTGCTCGGCGGTGGTGAGCAGGTCCCAGGTGATCTCGTAGGGTGATTCGGCGGTGCCCTTGCCGCGGATCACATGCTTCTCATTCACGAGGATCGTGCCGTTGTCTTGCGTCGCGATGGTGCCCTTCGCGACGGTGTATCCCTTGTCCGTTGTGGATGTCGTACCACTGGTGGGCGTCGTCGTGGCGGGCTGTGCCGCTGGCGTCTCGGCGGGCTTGCTCGCGCTGACTGCCGTGGAAGTTGCCGGGATCGGAGCCGGCGGCTTAAACTCCGACCATTCTCCACTAATCAGCGCGTCGGCGATCGAGTCCGGGTCGGGATAGCCGGGCGGGGGCTCGGGATGTCTGGGGTTTGCGGCCTGTGGTGCAGAGGGCGCGGACGTGTCGGGGGCTGGCGAGGTCGTTTCACGCGGAACCGTGGTGCCTTCCGGTGACTTTGGCCGACGAACCAACTCTGCGGAATCCCTTCGATTCTTCGCAGGTCCCAACGCGACAAACCCCACGCCCGCGGCGATGAGCAAGACGAGGATGAACCAGAACACCTTCATGCGATGGAGGATGGTACGTCGCGATATCGGGGCCAGATCGAGCGAATTTCTCCATCGCTTATGCGATCGGCCGCAGGTTGCGGGCGACGCTGGTGCGATAGGCCATTGTCGCGGGAATGAGCCCTGCGACTGCCGCGAGGGTGAGCGTCGCGAGCAGCAAGAGCACGACTTCGCGTGCCGGCAGGCTTGGCGAGATGTAGAGCCCCAGCCGTTCGTGCATCGTGCTCGCAACGAGGCGAGCGCCGCCGAGGCTGATCGCGAGACCGGTGACGCATCCCAAGAGGCCCACGATCGTCGCTTCCGTGATGATGAGGAGGAAGATGCGGGCCTGGCTCGCGCCCAGGACGCGCAGGATTGCGATCTGCCGGCGGCGCTGCTCCATCGAGTTGTACAGCGCCAGCATGATCGCGATCGCGCTGGCAAGAATCACCACGCCCGCCATCGCGAGCAGGATCTGGTCCACGTTTGAGACCATGGTCATGAGCGTGCGCATTTCTGCACCCGGAGAAGCGACGGTGATCGACGGGTCGCGGCGGAGTTGGTCAAACACCTGCGGCAGGACCGCTGGTGCTGCGGAGTCGTCGCGAGTGGTGAGCCCGACGTAGATCCCCGTGACCAAGCGATCGGCGGGCATCAAGTCAGCGGCGTCGGTCAGCGACACGTTCGGGTTCTCGCGCATGCGGCGATCGTGGGCGTGGAGAATCCAGGCGCTCGTGATCTCCGAAAAGATGGCGCGATCGTGGGGGCTGCCGGTGGGCGCGAGAATGCCGCTGACGGTAAAGAGGTAGTCCTGGTGCTCGTGGGCCGCATCATGGTCGTGGTCGTGATCATGGTGCGCATGGTCATGATCATGAAGGTCTGCCGGCGGGAGTGAGCCCTTCTTGATGATGGTGCCCGCGCTGCCGCTGGTGCCAATGCCGTGCGTGAGGTAGATCGAGTCGCCGACTTCAAGGCCGGTGATCGCGGCTGCCTGGGCGCCGACAACGATCTCGAAATAGTCCTGGAAGGCCTGGCCTTGCGTGAACTTCCATGGTTCGCCGGGCGCGGGCTTGAACTTGATAAAGAACTCTTCGGTCGTGCCGACAACGGGCAGGCCTCGGAAACTATCGCCCTGCTGGGTTGGAATCGCAAAGCCGTTGCCGGAGATGGGCAAAGATGCGGCGAGTTCTTCGTATCGCGCGTACGAGAGTGCGCGGGGCGGGGCGTTTGCATGAAAGACGCCGTTGAGGACGCCAGTGAGGGGCGAAGCGTCGGCGGAGATGAGCAGGTGCATGTTCCCGCCACCACGGGAAAAGGCATCTGCCGCGGAGGCTCGCATCATGAGCAAGACAAGCATCAGTGCGACTGCGACCGCGACGGTGAGCGCGGTCGTGACCGTCGAGAACAACCGCGTGCGTAGACTTCGCACGACGATGGAAAAGTCCGTCATAGCCATGGGCGGACCTCGCGTGTGGCGTGCGGGCGACGAGCAATCATGCCAGTTCCTCCAGCGTCACGCGCCTTGGAAACCGTGAAGCCATACTTGGATCGTGACTGACGCACAACAGTGCGGCTCCGCACTCTTTGCACGCGTTCTGGATCAGGTCCATGGCGCCGGCGGCGTTGGCGGGGTCGAGGCTCGCCGTGGGTTCATCCGCGAGGACGAGGGTGGGTCTCACGGCAACTGCCCTTGCGACGGCCACCCGCTGCTGCTGACCAACGCTCAAGTTCTCGATGCAGGCGTGGGGCTTGGTGATGCCGAGCGACTTGAGCAACGCCTCGCCCCGGGGCGTGTGCTCTTTCGCAGGGATGTCCGAAAACAGCAACGCGGCCTCGACGTTTTCAAGGGCGGTGAATCCTTGAAGGAGGTTGAAGGTTTGAAAGATCATGCCGACGTGCCGGCCGCGGAAACGATCGCGGGCGGCATGTGACAAGCCGTGGATAGAAGTGCCATTCATCTCGATGCGACCTTCGGCGGGGTCGAGCAGCCCGGCGATCAACTGGAGCAGCGTGCTCTTGCCCCGTCCGCTTCCAGCGGTCAGGAGAACTTGCTCGCCCGGCTGGAGTGCCAAAGCGCCGATCGAGAGGTTCCAGGGGTCGCGTGCTTCGCCCGGCTGCGGCGAGTAGCGGAACTTCAGTGCATGGATGGCAAGGGCTGGTTTCATGGGAGCGTGCCAGGAGCGGATCGCAAGGCGGTTGGCCCAAAGAATAACCGCGTCCCGAGGGGGACGCGGTCGAAGTACGTTCGATTGGAAAGGAAGTTCGGAGAGCGGGCGACGGCGCTATCGCTTGCTGGCAACACGCTTTTCAGGATCGACAAAGCCAGCGTTGATCGCGATGCGGGCGAGTTCCACGCGATTGCGCACGCCGAGCTTGTTTCCGAGCGATACACGGTGCCATTCGATCGTCTTGACGCTTCGGCCAAGGTGCTCTGCGATCTGAGCGGTGGACAGACCTTCACCGATGAGTTTGAGGATTTCCATCTCACGCTGGGTGAGGCCCGTGAGCACGCCGGCCTCGTTCTCGCGCGCCTGGATGACCTCGTCCTTGGAGCAAGTTTCCTGTTCAACAGGGCGCGAGCCACGGCAGACCATCAGCACACGGGCACGCCCGCCCTCGTCCGACGGAATCGGACGAATGGTGCTGTGGATCCACCGCCCATTCACGAAGCCCTCGAGATGCATGACCTGATGGCTCGCGGCGGACTGGCGAAGAATGTCGAGGCGTTCATGCGCGAGTTTTTCATCCCAGATATCGTCGAGGTGCTTTCCCACCGGCGAGCCCGAGCCCTTGGAAAAGGTTCGGATGGCGGGTGGGTTGGCGTAGAGCACAACGCCATCGGCGTCGGCGATCATGACGCCACTGTTGGTGTCTTCCACGAGAGCCGTCCACACGGAGTTGAGAAGTTCGGTCTTGGTGAAGCCAAGGGATGCGTCGTTGGTGACCATGATGACTCCAGGGAAAATGCGGGGCTGGGGGTTCGCCCCGCAAAAAGCGGCTCGCCTCGTCAAGAGATGGGCGTTCCCACCCCTTGCGCTGTGAATGGTGCCTCAATTCGTCCCCGGCGTCAACTGGTGAGTGTACGGAAGTTGGGGGAATCATTGGGATTATCGCACGCGAAAGCTCTCGCGTCGGCTGAAAACGATTTCATTGCCGGAGTCCTCACCCGCATGATGACGCCAAAGCCACGGGGGTCAAACTGGAGCGGGTACTCGGTAGGCGTGATGGTGCTTCACGCCTGAAGCCGCCTCCACCCCTCGCGCCCAGAACTCCAAAACCAAGGACCTATAGAAGAGGTCCGTCCACGGAGAATGGCGACTTTGCTTCTGTGTCATCCTCTTGCACCCTTCGGGCGAGATGATCCCATGGGAGACCAGGTAGCCATCGTCCAAGGTGTTGCGGTGTGCGTCCACGAGTGCTGGAACCCACTCTTTGGACGGAGGTGTGAACCCGGTCTTGGGGCGGTTCATGATCCATTCCGGGAGCATCGTTGCGAGGGCTTTCTTGAGATGCGCCTTGGGCTCGAGATGGTCGTCAGGCCTGGCCTTGCGCAAGCCCACGGCGATCTCCGCGAGGCGGTAATCGCTCAGCGGCAATCGAAGTTCCACGGAGTTTGCCATGGAGAGGCGGTCACCTTGGACCATGCCATTCTCGCGCAAGTACGTTGAACAAATGAGGCTGGTAATGAGTGCGCCGACATCACCCCAAGGCCTTGGGAATGTGAACAACGCCGCCGGCAACTCCCCGCCGAGCGCCTTCTCGTAGAACGCGCGAGTGAGCACCCGCTGCGCGCCGTAGGTGCCGATCTGGTACTCCATCGACTTGTTGTAGAACACCATTTGTTCTGGAGGGCTGCCCGCATCTGGATTCAGATGGCGATAGCCATACAGGCGACCGATGGTCTGCAGCGCCCACTGCCGCATGCTGTACATGGACATTGATCGAGGCAAGGTGGCTCGGAGCCTCGAGAGTTTGTTGGAAATTGAGTAGAGTTCGCCGTCCGCCTTCAGGCGAGACCATCTCGCGGCATTCTGGGTCCATGTGTAGCCCCAGAAGAGTTCGTCGCCCCCCTGGCCCATGAGGAGCACGGGGATGTTCTTGTCGCGCGAAAGACGGGAAACTGCGAAGTAACTGTGCCCTGCCGTGTCGGCGATCGGGTCGTCACGCCACAGGGCACGCTCTGCGAACAACTCAACAAACTCGCGAACGCTGACTTCTGTGTCGTGAAACGGTAACCCGAGTTGCCGGGCGAATCGCTCCGCTTCGTGTCGTTCGTCCTGCCTGGGTCGGCCGGGATATCCAACGGAGAGGGCATGGATCTGTCCGGGACGCTTCTTCGCAACCATCGCAGCGACGGCGCTCGAGTCGATGCCTGCGGACAGCGCGACACCGACCGGGACATCCGACCGCGTGATCAGTTCGGCAATCGTGTCGAGTTCCTGCAGGATGTGCTCGATCGGATCGCCCTCGAGAGGCGGCGCGTCTTCGAGTTTCCAATAGCACTCTTCACGAACACGCCACTCGTTCAGGTCGATTGTCAGCGTGTGGCCGGCGGGCAGTTTGCGGATGCCGACGATCGGCGTTCGCGGCTCGGGAACGTAGTTGTAGTGGTAGTACATGTGGATCGCGGCGGGATCCAACTCGAACGGGACCATGCCGCCCGTCATGATGCTGCGCAGTTCGGACGCGAACCAGATCTCGCCATCCCTCTCGCAAAGGTACATGGGCTTCTCGCCCATGCGGTCACGCCCCAGGATGACTTTGTTCTTGCGAGTATCGAAGAGGGCGAAGGCGTACATGCCGCGGAGTTTGTGGATGAAGGCCTCGCCAAACTCCTCGTACGCGTGGATGATCGACTCGCAGTCGCTGCCTGTGCGATACTGGTGCCCGCGTGCCTTAAGGTCCTTCTGGAGTTCGATGTAGTTGTACACCTCGCCATTGGCGACGAGGATGATGGACTTGTCCTCGTTGTAGAGAGGTTGCCACCCACCCGTGAGGTCGATGATCGCGAGGCGACGCATCGCAAAGTGGACACGGTCCCCGGCGTGTTCGCCTTCGCCGTCGGGTCCGCGATGCACCATGGACGCGTTGATGCGTCGGGCGGCGTCGCGCGCGGGGGGAGCAATCAAATGTCGGCTGATGAGGCCGGAAATGCCACACATGACCTGAGCAACCCCACGCAAGCCGTATTGAGGGCACGGCAACGAGGCCCAAGGCACCTTTGCAGGGGGTGATGCCCTGCTGTCGAGAGAGGATATCGCCACATGGATGTTTGCGGTTTGATCGGAGCGAGAAGATTCATCTTTGCCGCTGATCGCCCGAACCTTCTCCTATCAAATCCGAGTCAAATTGGGGCGCTGCGATCTCCAGCAGCCTCCTCGAAGCGCAGTCCGTGCGCCGCAGGATTGCTCGGAAACGTTGAAACAGGACTTGGCACCAAATGATCGACTCCTATGTCCGGCAATTGGGGGAACGCCAAATCAACCCAAGCCGTTTGAAAGTGCTTCGCCGTTGCTTGAAATGACTTTGGCGTACCACTTCGCGCTTTCCTTGATTGTCCTTTTCTGAGTCGCGTAGTCCACGTGGATGAGTCCGAAGCGCTCGCGATACCCGCACTGCCATTCGAAGTTGTCGAGCAGCGACCAGTGGAAATAGCCGCGCATGTCCACGCCGTCCTTGATCGCTCGGCCCAGTGCAAGCAGGTATCGCCTCGTGTAGTCGAGGCGGGCAAAGTCCCGAACCTTGCCATCGAGGTCCACCCAGTCGTGGCTTGACATCCCGTTCTCAGTGATCATCATCGGGACCTTGTATCGCTCGAAGAGGAACTTCGGCCCCCAATAGAGCGCCTCGGGCTCGACGAACCAGCCGATCGCCGTGCGTGCGTGCCCATCTGCGAAAGGGACTTTCTCTGGCTCGCCCTTGTCGTTCATGCGGAAGCGCTCGGCGTCGTAGACGTTGATGCCGTAGAAGTCGATTTTCTGACTGATCGTGCGGAGATCGTCCGCCGAAGACAACGCGGCTCTCAGATGCGGATTGCGGCTGATGTCATCGTGATAGAGACGCAGGCCGTCTTCGGGATAGTGGCCGAAGACGATTGGGTCGGCGAACCACGTGTTGGTCCAGAAGTCCTTCTTGTAGATGCCAAGCGTTGCCTTGCGAGCCGCGTCGAGGTCCTGCGGCTTGTCGCTCGCGGGCACCTTCACGCGCCCAATCGGCGCCCAGCCGATGGTGGGGGGCAGTTTCGCGTGCTCACGAATGGTCGCGACGCTCCGGCCGTGTGCGAGGAGCGTGTGGTGCGCCGCCAGCAGGCGCTGCGCATGGCTCGCGCGGGCATTGCTCGTCTGCAGCCCCTCGTGCTCGCTTGGTCCCAGAAAGATCTGTGGTTCGTTGATCGTCATCCAGTGTTTGACGCGATCGGAAAGGCGATCGACGACGACACGCGTGTAGTCTTCAAACCACTTGACGATCTCGCGATTGTGCCATGCTCCCTTGTGCCAGATCGCGAGCGGCACATCCCAGTGAAACAGCGTCGGATACGGCGTGATCCCCGCGGCGAGCAACGCATCCACGAGGCGTGAGTAGTAATCGAGGCCCTTCTGGTTCACCGACGACGGGCCGTCGTAGATGCCATTGGGAATCACACGCGACCATGCGATCGAGAAGCGATACGCCTGCAGATTCAGGCCCTTCATGAGCCCGACATCTTCGACGAAGCGGTGGTACTGGTCCGCCGCGAAGTCGCCCGTCTGATTCGCCTGCACATTCCCCGGCGTGTAAACCTGCCCGGGAATGTCGCCCGTCGAGCCCGCGGGAATGTGATTGTGGCAATAGTCGTCCCAGTTGCTGGGGCCCTTGCCATCCGCGTTCCAGGCGCCCTCGACCTGATACGCGGACGTGGCGGCTCCCCAGACAAAGTTCTTCGGAAAGTTCAAGCAAGTCTCCATTCGAGGCGGTCGGTCAGTCTTTCCACACGAGCTCGGTGGGCAGGGTATGGAGCGTGATCGCTCCGTTCACTTCCGCCACGGGCTTCCCGTCAACGATTACGCTCGACGAAGGCGAGTTCTTCACCGATCGGACAACGATCCCGCCTTTGGGCACGGTCAGTTGTCCGGCAAACGACATGCGGATGCCGCTTTCAGCGCCCTCGATCTTTGCGTCCAGCGTGCCGAAGTATGTGCGGAAACCCTTGAATGACACGCCGCCTTCTTCTTTCGCCCAGCGTTCCGGCACACCCGCAAACAGCACCAGCGCGTCCTTCGCCTCGTCCTCGTACACGAACATGGATCGCAGCGAGTTGAGGAAGTCCGAGCCGCACCAGGTGTGTGGCATGTCGCCGATGAATTTCGTCGTGCGCGGGTTGCTCCACACGACCTCCGCCCAGTGGTGCCACCCTGCGGGGAACTGATCCAACATGAACCACTCAAGCGCGGCGAGGGCACGCTCCCGCTGACCAAGGTGTACGAACGCGTTGATCGTGCGCAGTTCGTAGGGCGTGTAGGCTTCCCACTTGTCACGCGGATTGTCGCGGCGGTTCGTGAAGAACTCCCAGTACTTGTCAAAGGTGCGTTCGATTGCGGCGTGGGGCAGGATGTCCTGCGCCTGCACTGGCCAGAGGGCGACGGTGGTGCTCGT
>Ga0075158_10003692_pt1 | contig 10708 bp, 10 predicted proteins | sample JI91814BDNA_FD_70968 | JGI IMG/M metagenome (GOLD analysis project Ga0075158, IMG submission 70968) | Wastewater effluent complex algal communities from Wisconsin, to seasonally profile nutrient transformation and Carbon sequestration -... | ecosystem: Engineered > WWTP > Effluent > Algae... | reverse complement strand
CCCAAACCCCAAACCCCAAACCCCAAACCCCAAACCCCAAACCCCAGATTCCTTAATTAAATTCATTATCGAAAAATGTATTGTTGAGTTATAATTTAATGCATATTACAACCTATGAAGAGGAAGATTCTTATGAACCAATATAAGAGAAAACATTTAAGGAGAGATTATTCGGGCCAATTAATGAAGGGTCTTTGAGAATGGCAGTCTTAAATTTAATGATTTGTGGAACGAACGGTACATTTTTTTGGTATCCTGTATTGTCAAGGGAATTTGGATACTTTGGAGGCATCATTATGATCATTTTAATTTTGGGACTAACTTATTATGTAACACGCATAATTGAGTAAGCTTTTAGAAAATATAAAGAAGATAATTATCTAATTTTGATTCATAATAATCTCAACAAATACAATTATAGATGGGCTTGTTTTACCTTTATATCAGATTATCTTGCAACCTATATCATCGGAATTTTGATTGGATACAATGTTCTTCTTTATATTCTATACTATATGGACAAAATCGATCCACATGCAGTTTTAAATCCTAAATTACTTTAATTCGATCAAGATTATCCCTAGATAACTACATATAGATATTACTATTGTATAATAATGGCCGTTTTTTTAACTCCCCTTTTTTGTTTGAAAAAACTTCACGGAATTAAGTATGTTTCTTTGTGTGTGATATTTTCAGTTTTTATGATTGTATTTTATTTAGTGATTGATTTGATTAATTTCAAAAATCACTATAAAGATTCTGGGGAATTAGAAACACATTATTTGAAATCATATAATAATGATTGGATTACTATGAGTCCAATTTTTATATCGGTATTTTATATTCAGTCAAACATTTTAACCGTTTTTTAACATTTGAAAAATCCAACAAAATTAAGAAATAAAAAGGTTATTGATTACACCTTTATATATTTTTTAATTTTTTCAATTATATTTGGATTTTGGGGATATCATTGTTTGGGTGATAATTATACAAGTGATTTATTTTTTCTGAGAGCTAGTTATCAAGGAAAATAATTTGAATGGCTTTATCGAATAATTTTGTCGATTTACGGATTGTTTGTTGTTTTGTTTCTTTGCTTTTTTAATTTGAGTTTATTGAAATTATGGAACCAAATTTTTCAAAAAGATTTAAATCATTATTTAATATCATTGCCACCACTTTATCTTTGTATTTTAGTATCAATGTATTATCCTAAAATTATAGACTTTCTCGGATATAATGGGATCATTGTATGTTTTTCAAATGGAATTTACTTTCCACTGATGATTCATATATAAATGACTAAAAACAACATAAAAAAAATCCTTTCGATTATTTTATTTCTTCTTTTGGCATCTTTAAATTTGATAGCTTTTATAATGCTATTGAAAAAAGAAAATAATTAATTAATTATAATTAATGAACATTAACACATTAACCTAGTTTCGAACATCTCTTAATCAAGATTGATCATGTATTGTAATATATTAAGGAAATCAAGTGGTGATTTTGAGACTTCAAGACTTTAAGATTATTTATCAAAATACATTGACCTTTTCCCCTTTGTTTTTCCAAATGTACGAATTGACGAATATTTTCTTCGCAGTTGATGAGTAAAAGTGATTTTTTTTCCAAGGTTTTAAAGATGTAAATAAAACTTTGAAAATGCAAACTGCTCTCTGTCATTCTGTAGTTAATGAAATTTACAGTATTCATGTCCTGAAAAATCATTTGTATATATTGAATGGAGAAATGAAAAATAAAATTTTGAAAAATCAATTAATTGAAAATACTTTCGAAGGATTGGAATTGGAGGTGATATCGCTTAAGGATTATTAAATCATTCATAAACAAAAGGACTTATAATTTTATTAGGGATTTATTTTTTAAGTAGCCTAAACGAATGAAAAAATTTATGGTTGGACACTAGAAAATTAAGGTGTCGTTGATATATTCAATCTAGAGAATAATCAAAAATGAAGGCTGGAAATGCACAAAAATGACAAAAAAATAATGATTTTCAACTTTAGCAATGATGGGAAATATTTGGCAACAATGTCTACTGGAACATTATTGAAAATCGCATCCACATCGACAGGATAAATACTCTTTAAAATATGGACTAAAAACAAAGCAAGTTTATTTTCATCAATAACTTTCTCCTAAAATAATAGTCTAATTATAATATCAGAATAATTGGAAGGACAGATTTAAGTCATTAAAATAGAAAGTTACGATCAATAAAATCAAGAGTGAGAAACATTCTTATCTAAATTAAAAAGAAAACAAGCCTTGATGTTTTTTGATATCAAAATGAGCAATCCTAAATCTTTTTTTCTTGATGAAAAAACAATAATATTTTATACTGACTCTGAACTTATAAAGGTCAAATTAAACGAAGAAAATAAGGAAAGTTCAATTATATAATCTGTTAAATTTAGAGAAATCAATTTTAATTAATTTAAGCACTTCAGTTAGTAATTTAAATGAAAATTCATTGCAATATTATTTTACTATTCGCCCTTTTATTCCTCTCAATAAATGGCTTGGTGAACAGTCCAATTCAAAATCAATTAGGATTCGATCTTAACAATGATGACATTAATTTCATCTTTAATAAACCAACAAAGTAATTCAAAGTGTAAAAATAAAAGATTAAAAATATTACAATAAAACCAAAGAAGGAAAGAAATTTGAGGCAAATTAGGGATAATGAAATCATTGTTAAATTTGAAAGAATAAAAAAAAACAAACTGGTATAATAAATTATATTCTATTAATTAAAAGGTAAAATTTTCCAAAGAGTTGTCTTGCGTTTCTTTAGATTTATGAATGTTATTGTTTTCGAACAGATAATCTTCATAGTGAAATCTTTGGTCTTTTAATTCGTCGATTGAATTCTGTCCAAATAAATTAATATCTTCCATATTGATTTGATGCGTTTCTGGAGGTAGTTGGTCTGTTGGGAGAGTATATATTGTGTTTTGATAAAATTAATGATGGAATTCTTTGAGTTTTTCAAGTATATTCTTATGATTTTACTCTTTAATTTGGTCTTAATTTATTTTGTTAATGATTTTCTCAGTGAAGCTAAAGGGTATTGAACAAACAATGTATTTGAAATTTTTTATATTTTCTAATCGGGCAAGTTCATTTTACAAAAATTTCATAAAAAAAATCAGATGGTTATTTAACAAATCCTTAATATTTTGTTGCAAAAATGTTTATATTTTACATACAATAATATCACTCCCAAAATTTTTTATTAATTTCTCAACCAAGATTTCGTAAAAATATTAACTATACTTTTGTTCTTTTGAGAATAAATTTAAAATATCTAAAGTGTCTATAAGAAAAATCAAGCTTTGTTTCCCTTCAATTTTATCAGGTTAAACCAAGAATTATTCTGGTAATATTATTGATTAAATTTATTCTGTTATCATCAGATATTTTAAAATATAAATTTTGATTCACAAAGTTTCTTCAAAATATGGTTCTTCGTGGTTAGTGTGAAACAAGTTATTAATGTATTTTTATTTGAATTCATATTTGGTCCTTAATTCTATCAATTTCTGTATTAAATAACTAAAATTTACTGAAAGTTCATTCGGTTTAAGTAGGTATTTTTTCTTTAAATACCTTTTGTTTAAGAAATAAACCATTAGGTAATCAAATAGTCTCTTCTACATTGACAATAATTTTTCATTGGTATTTATTAATAAGTCTCGAATAATCTCAGAATTAGCTCTGCTCAAATTTTCAACTAACCTCATCACGTAATCATCTTCATTCTTTAGTAAAACAGCTTTGAATTCATCTTTTCATTCATTCATGTTATTTAAATGATTTCAAATAATACTTTAGAGGTAACCTTGTGAAACGATAAATTTATTTGGATCTTTGGTTATGATAGAAAATAATTAATGAAGTATGTTTGAATTTGAGTACAGATATGAAGTAAATTTAGGATTATATTCTGCAAAAATCCTGAAAGAGAGATAAGTATATTTTAAATTTACAGATAGGTTATTATTAAATTCCGACCCATTAATGTTGATCATATATTTAAGAGCTCTTAATAATGTTTATTCATTAGTAAGGTAATCAATTAGTTCTTTGTTTTAAGTGACATATTCATCCAAAAATGTTTCTTCTTAAAAAATTTCTTCAAGCGTAGGTTTTTTTTGGAGAAGTAAGGCTATTTTATTTTGTTCCACTTAAGCTCCCTCGGTTTCCCAGAATGACATTAATTATAAGTTAATAATATTTAAATTATAATGGCCAAAGACTAACTAATGAAATAATTATACGCTTCAAAGTCAGTGAATCAAAAAAACACTGATTCTGATGATCAAAAAAAGGAAGTTTGTTCGCTTACAAACAAATCATTTGATACTAAACTTACATTACCTGAACCTTAGAATATGAAGAATGAAGTTTTTTAGAAAAGCATTATTAATGAAAGAACTTTCATTATATTCCTTTCGTTTTTCCTCGGATTGGAATCAATATGTTCTCTCTCTACTTTTTATTATCAGAAAGATACTCTTAACTTGTCTCCCGAATTGATATAGTTTTATTAAGGTATAGTTTGGATGCCTTGGTCAATTAAACCAATTTTCGGATTTTCATTTGATCAAATAATAAAGAAAATTCACAAAACTAAATATGTTGTTTACATGTGTTGCGTTGTTAAATTTTTCGTCTATTTTTTGATAGTCAATTTAAAACTTCATTGGATATTTTTTTATATTTTAAACACCATTATGATTATATCAGGACTTTATATTTCAATAATTTGTGAATATCTTTTAGTTATTTCAACCAAAAAGGCAAATGAAGAACTTTAAACAAACGATGAAAATCATCTTCCAATATTTTACGGCTATAGATGTTTAGGTTCTTTGATCGGAACCTTTTTCGGTGGTAGAATTATCGATAAATATGGAATTATGTACCCTTTTCAATTAACTCTTTTAATTCCGATAGCAACTATTTTAGTTGCATTTTTATTTAGGGAACAATCCAGATAAACGAATGTGAGACCTTGAACATTAATGTAAGAATTAGCTGTAATAAAATCATTGTTGTTTAGAGATAAGGTATTTGGAATGGTGGTTTTTGTAATTTTATTGAATATAACTCCTTCTTTTGATTCGTTGACTACCTTTTATATGACAGACACTTTAAAATTTTCTTCAATGGACTTAGCTGATTTTTCCACATTGGGAACTATTTTTTATCTATTTGGACTCATTTTGTATTCAAATTATTTCTAAAAAGTTGCTCCTCAAAAAATTTTTGTAGTTACTAATTTTTTATGGTTATTATTTAATGTTAGTTTCTTAATGGTTGTATTTGGACTTGTTGAAAAATATGGAATGAGTAATAAATATTTTTGTTATTTTACTTCAGGAATTCAAAATTTTATAGGTGAGATGAATTTCATGCCTTTACTTGCTATATGGTGTGCGATATGTCCCAAAAATTTGGAAGCAACCTCTATTACTTTATTTACAGGGCTCATAAATTTTGCAAGTAGTATCAGTTGTTATTTAGGTAGTTTTGTTTCAATTGCTCTTAATGTAAGCAAAAATAATTTGAATGAAATCTGGAAACCTTTGTTGGTATAGAATTTATATTTGTTGATAATGAGTTTACTCGTTTTATTTTTGGATTTTCCTGAAATAGAAAAATAAACTCCTGATGAAAAATAATAGTAAGATTTAAACAATAAAGAACAATAATTAAATAAAGAAAAAGACATGAATGAATAAAGTATCCAGGTTCGGGATGTAAATTAATCAATAAAATTACTTAATCAATCTTTTTTTTTTAAAGAATTTTTCTCGAAATCTTAGGGAGTGTTTTAAAATTTCATAAATTTTCATTTAATCAATTTAGGTTTCCTTTTAAATTTGAAACATAACTGACATGATTAGTACCTAGTGCTAAAATTAAAGGAATTTAGATGAATACTTTTTCATTATTTATTTTATGCGATTGAAACAAACTTTCCTCCTTACCATTACCCAAGACATATCCAGAACCGAATCCCCATGAATAAAAATGATTTTAATTTTTTTGTTTGCCATAACTAAAATAGGATGAACTTACAATCAAATCCAGTTTTGGAATATGAGTTAATTTTTAAAATTCACCTAATTTTTCTTAATCACTTATTTCACCTAATTGACCTTCATCATTTTTTCCAGCACCAAAAACATCCCCTTCATTTGTCAATATTAAAGTAAAATTTTCTCCTCCAACTAAGTCTTTTATATATCTTCCATTAATTCCTTCTATTTAACATGGTGAATTTATTATATGATCATTTGAGTTCTATTCCATTTATATCCCTAACTGACCATAATTATTAAGTCCGAAACCATACAAATCATAATTTTTATTTTAACGATCAGAAACCTCAATAAATGAATTATAATCTGTAGTAAAAATTCTAGTAGATCGATATTTTTTTTATAAACATGTCAGTCTGTTCCAATCATTTCAAGGAACGTTATCATCTCTTAAAAATGTATTACCTAATGCTCCTCTAGTTTTATCTCCAAAACAATAAACAGTTTTCCCACTAAGAATCAAAATGTGATTCATTCCTGATTTTATGCTTTTTATACCTTTTCTTTTAAAAATGTAATTTTCAACAAGTAAAGGTGTCTTCTCTAAACATAAAACTTGATTATAATCTTTTATTTTTCCCCAAAAATATATCAATCCTTTTTAAGAATTTCCACATATTGAATGAGTCTCACCTGCAGAAACTAAGTCAACAGGATAATTCAACTAAACTTTGGAAGGAATTCTAGGATCTCCTTCTCATCCTAGTTAGAATGAATCATTATTTCCCCAAGTATAAATTTAACCTTACTCATCGAAAATTATAGTGTGCATGGAACCACATTTAATCCCTATTATTTTGATCTTCATTAAGGAAATATGTTTCATTTCAAACGGTTTTTTGACCTCATATTCTTCTTCACCATCTTTCAAATAAAGAAACTGATCGCAACTTGATTAACCAAAACAAAAAACCTTTGAACAACTCTTTGTTTTTTCATTATCATATTTTGATAAATGAGTTTCTATTTCAACGTTGTCTTAAGAAAAATAATCTTTCGGAGACTCCATAATAACTCTAATAATTAGTTGTTTTTGTATACTTTAAAATAAATATTATGTTAAAAATTCAAAATAAAAAAACTTATATCTTTGTATATTTTTATTAAAAAATAAATGGAAAATTTTGATCTGCAAAGTAAATAATCTAAAGATTACTACCCCTATATGAACAATCTCTTTGAGTATTTTTTTATATCAGAAAATCTTGAAGTGAAGGCATTTTAAAGTGAGAAAATTAAAAGTTCCTTCAGATACTCGGTCACCTATAATAAAGTAAAATTGAATTGCCTTTGAATGTCTTTTAATCACGAGAATTGATTCGAACCAATCATTTCTATGGATTAATAGTAAGGCATTCCTCTATTATTCTTCGATTTCGAAAAACGAAAATTCGAAAAATTGACTAAATAAAATTCTTATAGATTTTATGAAATCATTAAGTGACAAGACGAAAAAGCAACAGAACAATACATTCAGTTGTGCATTTTGATTATCTTGGACATACTTTAAAATGGATAAACTTTCAGTTACGTTGGCTTTGTTCAAACAATAGATGTTTTTCAAAATATTCTTGGAATAAATAAAGAAACCCTACTTAACGAGATATAGAAATTAAATTAGAAATTCTTATTTTAATCAAAATTAAAGTCGAAACAGTAAATCATCTCTTTATAATTTTGTTAAGAAAATTTTAACATAAAAAGGAATATCTAAAATGACTAGATTCTTTTTATCCTCACTTAAAAGAAAAAATTGAACCATAATTTGGATATCTTTAATTTTGTATCTCACAACCATTTTATAGAGGACATTAAAACTATTATTTAAGAGTTAAAAATAATTCATCTAAATACCATTCAAAAAATTTTTGACCTTTAAAATATCGAAGAGATGATCGATATAATTTTTTTTGCTTTCGATTAAAATATAGATCCCTTTTTTAAAGATCAATTAATGATATTTATTAAGAAAGTTTTTTTCGTTTTATATCCTAAGAAAAAATAAATTTTTTTTGAAAAACTAGTTATCAAAAATTCGGAATGTATGAATGAATACCATAATCAACTGTTTAAAATTGGTTTTATGAAATCAAAAAATGAAGAACAAAAAAACATTTTCCAATAAAAAATCAGTCTTTTCAGGAATTCTTAAATTATAGACAATACAATTATTTTTCCATAAAGCGAAAATTAATCTATTTGTATCACTAATATAGCTGAAAATCAATCTATTTATATCTAAACTGAAAATTAATCTATTTGTATTACAAATTTGAATGAAAATTTTCTAAATATTCCTTTGAGTTAATAATAGTTAGAAGAACCTTCTGATCTCAACAGTAAGGATACTTTTATTCAATTTTAGACTTAAAATGAATCCGAAAATCAATCAATTGATCAGAGACAAAAATCTTCATCTATACAAAATTCATTCATTTTACTTTAAGAAGATTTTCAATCTGAAATTTATAAAAAAAATGAAATAAACTCTGAAGAGATCAAACTAGATCAATTCGATCAAATCATCATATAAATAAATGAAAAAATATAATAAAAAATAACGGAAATATTCGATTAAAATTTTAGGCAGATGAGAATTATGTTAGGAGAAAAGTCATCAGGAAAAAGCACACTGCTTAATGTTTTGCTCGGATAAAAGCCATTTCAAATGGAAGACAAGCTGTTCCAGGAATTATATAAAAAACCACTTGAAAATAAAAAATACGTTTTGGATTTTAATAAAAGATTTTTCGAAATTAACCATTTCAATGAATCAAACGCTTCAATTAATTTTCATTTGTTGAATGACATAATTAATATAGAAATTCCTGATTTTTCCTGTGATGGTGATGTCTTTGATAGAATATTCTTAATAAAGTTGCTAAACAAATTAATCAGTAAAATAATTGAAAAATAAATATCCATCCAGGTATTTGTAATGACTACCGAATATTAGATTGTAGACACTAAAAGAGGAATATATTGGAAGGAATTTTTGGTGATTTTGAAATCAATTAATTTACAAATGTGTAATAATATGAAAATTATAGTGACATCATATGATTCCGATGAACAAGTAAAAAAATTCCATGAGTAAATCATTAATGACCTTCAAATCAATCCTTAATTGATTTTATTTAAAAAGTATGAGGAGATAATTCCTCACAAAGAAATAAATTTCGCACAAATTTCTTAGGATCCACAATTCAAATTGAATTTAACAAATGAAGACATCTAAAATTTGACGGATATAATTCAATAGAAATTGGAAAGCTTGGATATAAGGACTTTCAATGAAGTTGTCATTTAAATTGATTAATTGATAAAATTTTTATAAGACTTTGAAGGTGTGGAACATATTCAACAATAAGCGAGTCTAATGATTCAAAATAAGTTTGAAGACCTGAAGTATCCAGAAAATGTACTTCATTTTTTAAATAATATTGATTTGTTTTTTAAGGTTATCGATAATCGACATGAAGCAAATTTAAACTTAGATGATGACCATTTATTAGGTTAAAATGAGATTCCTGAAAAAATAGATAATCAAAAAATATTGTTGGATCTGTTGGAAAAACAAAGCAATTAAGCAATTTAAAACTAAGAAGAATAAGATGAATTGGAGTAAATATATTTAGATATACTAAAAAAATTTTCATCCATTTCAGATTTTATACTGGAATAAGTGATAAAATTTAAACTAAACCTGAAAATGATAGAATAATTTGTCGAATATATTCCCATAGAATACAACTATTTGTGAAAATTTTTCGAAAGATGTAATGAGTTGCCGAATGACCTTGCGAATTTGTACATCGATCACATTGGAAAAAAAATTCAAAATTTAAAGATCAAAATAAACGATGATTTCTATATAGATATCAATCTTTGCCATTTCGCAATTTTATCGAATAATTTCAAACTCCTCAAAACCATGATAAAAAAGGAAATAGATCTCTTCAAAAATTTTCAAAAAAATGGCAAACAATCCACTGTAGAAGATCTAATTGATTTGTTAACAGATAAGGAGATAAAACATGAGATTTTTTTAAAAAGAAAATAAGAAAATTCAAAGGAGAATAACTTTTTGACTACTTTGATTTTCTTGATAAAATAGGGTAAATATTACATATTCGAGGTCTATATGCAGGAAGAGGAAATGAAGGATTATTTGAAGAATTTATCAAATTCGGATAAGTGAAAGTTAATTTTTTACTTCATTCAAATAAAAGAGAGCTTTACCAATGAAGTTTATAAAAAAATAGGTTCCATTCCACTGAATAAAGATATCAATAAAAGCATTATTAAATCTGTCTAAAAAAAAATAATTGATAATAAAAAACTCTATTAAAATGTGATTGAAAATTTGAAAAAATTGGATGCCTTCAAATCGGAAGAGGACAAAATTCTATCGAAATCCAAGGAATCTGAAATTTTGAAGAATTTAAATAGATAAGTAATTGTATCGAATTATTTTTATAAGTTTATTTTTTACTAGAGTTTAATAAGAATTGTAATGAGGGGTTTGGGGTTTGGGGTTTGGGGTTTGGGGTTTGGGGTTT
>Ga0075158_10003685_pt1 | contig 10718 bp, 7 predicted proteins | sample JI91814BDNA_FD_70968 | JGI IMG/M metagenome (GOLD analysis project Ga0075158, IMG submission 70968) | Wastewater effluent complex algal communities from Wisconsin, to seasonally profile nutrient transformation and Carbon sequestration -... | ecosystem: Engineered > WWTP > Effluent > Algae... | reverse complement strand
TTGCCCCGCTGGAGCGAGAGCGAGGAGTTCCGCCGCCTCCTGGCCGCGTTCGAGGCGGCACTGCCGCTGAAGCGGCCATCAGAGCTGACCCAGCGCCCGCTGGTGCAGTACCTGAGTGCGGTCAGCGGTGGGCTGCTTGGCGAGGTCTCGCGGCTGCTCAACGATGCGGCCGAAGCCGCCATCAGAGACGGCAGCGAGCGCATCACCCTGGGGCATCTCGAGCATGTGGCAAATCGGCCGTCGTGATCGACCTTGGCCTGTGGCGCATCGACCGTTTGAAGGCGAGGCCTTTGGTAGCTGGTTCGGCCGCATGGCATCGCGCTATCGATTGACGGTCGACGAACTGGCGTCATCGGCGGGAGTGACGGAGATCTTCGCCGACGAGCAACTCTCGTGGCTTGAGGTGCGAGCGCCCAGGGGAGGGGACTGCGAGGTTCTGGCAAGGCTTGCCCGAGTGAGCAACGAAATCATCGCTGCGCTCGGCCCGCAGGGGCCCCTGCCGAGTAGACAGGACCTCCCGTTCTGCCACTCCTGCCTGTTCCTCAATCCCTTGGATGTCACGGCGCCATGCTGGTCAGCTGATTGGTTGCATGGGCACGAATTCGTCTGCGGCAAACATCCAGGCGAATCGAGCTGGGTGGCAAGGTCGACGGTGCGCAAGCATCGCAACATGGGCCAGCTGTTGACCTACCTCAGCCGGCGTCGGCAAGCGATAGACAGACGTCGGTGTCCAGAGTTCAGGCTCTCTTGGCGACGCTAGCACGGTTCACGGACGCCATTAGCAGGGTTTGCGGATCTCAACACCGGCGAAGACGTACGTGCATCCATAGTGATCGCCAGCAGCGTGGATCGGCCTGAGGCGGCACAGCTGACGATGGATGGCGGATTCAGCCTGAGGGCCTACTTGGACGACGTTGCGCGGGATCACATAACTCGTGCCATGGCGATCTCAGGTAACAGGAAGACCCAGGCGGCAGAACTGCTGGGATTCCCCAGTCACCAGACTTTGAACAACTGGATGCGGAGGCTGGAGCACAGCGACCAAGACCCTGTGAACTCAGCGACCAGAGCTCGACCGCGGACGCTGTCCAAAGGTAAGTAGTCTTACATGAACCGAAAGACTTCTTACTTCTCGCCCCTCCGGCGTGACGCTAAGCCATTGATTTATATGGAGGGCGTCGACTGCGACAGCCTGGCACGGGTCTCGCGAAGCACTGGGTATCAAAACACCGGAGTTCGCGATGCACAGACCCTCCAGTCCCAACAACCAAGACGCCATTTCCAAGGTCGTCTCCCGCCACGCGGCAGTCCGCATGCAGCAACGCGCCATTCCAGTTCGTGCGGTCGACGCGGCGCTGACCTACGGCAGGCAGATCCAAGCCAAGGGTGTCACCTTCTGCGTGATTGGTCGGAAAGAGGTGAAGCGCTATGCGGCACTTGGGGTCGATCTATCGGAGATCGAAGGCCTGCAGGTCCTGGTCGGCTCTGATGGTGCGGTCGTCACCGCGTACCGCAACCGGGATCTCCATGCCATCCGAGCGACCTCGCGGCGGACCCGCCGCCGTCATCAAAACCATTAAACAGGGAGCAACGCCATGGGTTGGGCGAGTTTCAATGAAGACAACGAGAGCCGCTATCACAATGCAACGATCATTCGGAAAAGGGAGCACGACGCAATGAAGCCTGAATCGTCAAACGGTGCGCAAGCGCCCTCGAAGCCCCTGACGAAGCTCAAATCCTTCGCTGTTCCCCAAGCCCGGCCGCTGCCTGTGATCGTGCTCGCCGATGTCAGCGGGAGCATGGCCGAGAACGGGAAGATCGACGCACTGAACGTAGCCCTTCGCGACATGGTCGCAAGCTTTGCCAAGGAAGGGCGGCTTCGTGCAGAGATCCAAGTGGGCTTGATCACGTTCGGCGGTAAGACGGCCAAGGAGCACCTGCCTCTGGTCGCTGCGCATTCGATCGCGATCATCGACAGGTTCACTGCCGATGGTGGAACCCCGATGGGGGCGGCGTTTGATGTTGCCCGCGAGTTGCTCGAAGACAGGGAACGTATCCCGTCGCGTGCCTACCGGCCGGTCCTGGTATTGGTGTCCGACGGGGCTCCCACAGATGACTGGGAAGACGCACTGGCCCGGCTGCAGAGCAGTGAACGCGGCAAGAAGGTAACCCGGTTCGCGATGGCGATCGGAGCCGATGCTGACAAGGACATGCTCGCCAACTTCGCCAACGACCGCGAGGCGCCGGTTTTCGAGGCCCATGAGTCCAGGGACATCATGAGGTTCTTCCGCGCCGTCACCATGAGTGTTGTCGCGCGATCTGCAAGCGCGACGCCGGATGAACCTGCCGCGCTCACGTTGAGCGAGATTCCCGACGACGACCTCGACATTGGTGCCCTGTAGTGCTCGGGGCGGCCGGAGTGTCCGTCACCGGGCCTGGTCATGTGTCCCTGGGGCAAGCGAACCAGGATGCGATCGCACTTCGTGGTTGGCGCGGGGGGTGGATCGCCGCCGTAGCAGATGGGCTTGGATCGCGTCCCCTTAGTGGGTTGGGCTCTCGGCTGGCCGTCCAGGCCGCGCAGCAAACCATCCGATCGATGCCGACGGAAGAGCCCTTGCGGGCATCGGAGCCGCGACAGACCGCAACCGAGTTCTATCGGCGGTGGCTTCGGGCGGTGCCCTATGCCGACAAGTCCTGCGTGGCCAGCACCATCCTGATGGCCGCTTGTGGTCGCGACGGTATCGGAAGGGTCTGGCAGCTTGGCGACGGGCTGGTTGTGTGCCGCTCGAAGGGCAGCTTCAGCGTGGTCACCCCTGAACGCTTGGGCTTCGGCAATGAGACCCGGGCCCTAGGGATTCACCGAGCGTGGTCAGACTGGTGCACCGCAGATGTGGCGCTACAGGAGCGTGGTGACGCCGTGATCCTCATGACCGACGGAATCTCCGATGATGTCCGGATTGAGGCGCTAGAGATGTTCACTGATGCGCTCGTCCGCGGTGTCATGGCGAGGACTCGAAGGGGCGCACGGGGTTGGCTGCGAAATGAGTTGGTCAACTGGTCGACGCCGAACCATACCGACGACAAGACTGTGGCAGTGATCTTCAAGGGATAACGATGCAGACCGAGACTGGGGCGGGCGAAGCGAAGGCGGGCGGCAAAAAGCAGCGCGTGCAGGACGAGTTCGGCGGCATTTACGAGTTGAAGAGCAAGCTCGCAGAGGGCGGCCAGGGCATCGTACTGAGCACAGACTTCCAGAATCTGCTGGTGAAGGTAAGCCGCTGGCCCGATGGAGACCCACGCACACAAGCGTGGCGCAAGCAGGTCGAAGCACTGCAGCGCATGCCGGTTGTCGACGAAGGGCTCCCGGTGGTCATGCCCAAGGCTCGGATCGTGAAGCCAAGGGCGGGCTACGTGATGGAACTTGTTGATGGCCTGATCCCCCTTGAGTTGCTCCTCAAGGAGTCGATCGAGTCCTTCGCCAGCGGGATGGGGCTTCAGGGCTTTGTCTCATCCGGCGGTCTGGCGCGGCGCCTGCGAGTCCTGGCACGTCTTGCGCGCGTTCTGGCCCAACTCCACGGGCTCGGCCTCGCGCACGGTGACATCTCACCGAAGAACGTGTTCGTGTCCACATCGCATGACCAGGGCGAGGTCTGGTTGATCGACTGCGACAACCTGACCTATGCCGTGCGCGACAGTTCGCTGCAGGTCTATACGCCGGACTACGGTGCCCCTGAGATCCTCCGCGGAGATGCGGGCATCAGCACCTACACCGATGTCTGGAGCTTCGCGGTCATCGCATTCCAACTCCTTGTTCAACTGCACCCTTTCAAGGGCGGCGAACTGGTTGACCAGGATTCCGATCTTGAGGTCGCGGCGCTCCGAGGTGAGTTGCCCTGGATTGACCATCGTGACGATGCTCGCAACCGGAGCGCGATGGGCATCGACCGCGAATACGTCCTCACCCCGTTGCTTGTCGAACTGTTCGACCGGTGCTTTCGGCTGGGCGTCGTTGACCCGGAACTGCGGCCCACGATGGGTGAGTGGGCGGAGGCCTTTGAGGCCGCGACTGCGGTTCAGGTCCTTTGCCTCGACTCCATCGGCTGCGGAAGTACGTTCTATTGGAACAAGGCCATCCAGTGCCCCTTCTGCGACACAAGGCACGACCCAAGCTCTGTGCTGCGCCTCAGTCATGCGGTGTACGCGTCGCCTGCGGAGCTCGGAGAGGATGCCGCCCCGGCACACTCCTGGATAGCCACCGACATCGTCGCGGTACTCAGCGCCAACGAACTGGTGCTAAGAGCTGCGCCTCCTGGAACTTCCGCATATCTCGATAGCGCCGTCGCCGCAGCGCTTCAGATCGATGGGGATGAACTGGTGATCCGAGCCGGGAAGTCGAAGCCACTTCATCTTCAGGTGTCTGGCGCAAAGAGTGGTCCGGCTCTGCGGGGAACTTCACGCATCCCCAGGGATGGCCGCGTTCGTGCGCTGCACGTGGGACCCCTTGATGCAACGCACGACGTCTGGCGGTTCAAGTGGTGAGGCAGTATGTTCATCCATGAGTCGCCGTTGTTGCTTCCGGGCCTGCTTGCAGCGCAGCCGGAAGACAAGCCAATCGATCCGTCGCCGTGGCGGGTAAACGAAGAAGTGCTCGTCCGCGAGGCGGGGGGAGAACTCCTCCTCCGCCAGGACAGCCGCACGCTCCGGCTTCGCTTGACTCCGCTGTCGGGTCCGCTGGAGGGATACGCACAGGATCAGACATCCATTTGGGTTCTTGCGCGGGTGAAGCCCAACCTGATCTCCCTGAGGTGCGCGCGTCCTTCACAGAGCAACTCTTTGGAACGGCCGCTGGAGATCGGTGTCGACCAGCGCGTGGCCGACGATCTCCATCAGCAGAGAAAGACCTCCGCGCCGACTGTTGCGGCAGCCATGCAGTGGTTGACCGATGAATTTGTCTGCGAGAGGCAAGGCTTTGGCGGTGACCTGGTTTTCGCGGCGATCCTGCCGCGTGCGAAGAGCGGCCAACTGCAGTTGGTCGGGCGCGCGTGGCTCGTGGACATCAGGCGAGCCAACGACGGGACGCTTCTGGTCGAGCGGGTTCGCCGACGCAATCAGAAGTCCCTGGACGCCTATGCGGTCCTGGTGGGAGAGATCCGTTTTGTCGACCTTGCGGCCGGGATCCGCGTCCAGGACGGTGACGAGCGAGCCATGCTTGAGGCATCGGTCAGCAGCTATGGCACGTACCTGGAACTGTGGCAGCTCTACAGCGACATGGAATGGCGCCGTGAGGTTCAAACGGCTGCGGAACTGGGCGCACTAAGGTACACACGTTGCGAGCCAGCAAGCGCTGAGGGAGGTGCCTGGAGGTTCTTTGCTGATCCGGCAGAGCTCGGCGGCTTCCAAGCGCGATGGCGCTCACTTGCCCAGCAGGACGACGCCTCAGTGGAGGCTGAAGAAGCGGCGCCGGACTGGGGTGATGACCGCTACACCGACCTGTCCACGAGCGACACTCACCGGCGCTTTCGAGGTGCCCCCGAGTTCCGTGAAGGGACTCTGCTCGCCTTCGGGCGCAGTCCTATCGACCCTCCATCTGCTGGGTTTCTGTTCCTCTCGCTCGGGGGAGATCGGAAGCAGCACGAACGGCGGCTTCACGCACGGCGTGCGATCGAGGCTGGGATGGGCGTGCCAAGGCTTCGCAGCTTGCTCCAGGACCTACCAATCCCTGGGCAGCGGCCATCTCGGTTGCCAGCCCTGACGCCCTACGCAAGGCAGAGCTTCAAGTCAGGGAAGCCGACAGCAAAGCAAGAACTCGCCATCCAGGTCGCGCTCAACACACCAGATGTTGCGTTGATCATCGGGCCGCCCGGAACAGGAAAGACTCAGGTCATCGCGGCGCTGGAGAGGCGCCTGGCGGAGATCAACGAAGGGCAAGTCATCGCGCATGAGGTTCTGATCTCAAGCTTCCAGCATGACGCAGTAGAGAACGCCCTTGAGCGGACCAGCGTCTACGGTCTACCTGCCATCAAGGTTGGCAATCGAAGCGGTGCGTCCGATGCCGTAGACCACTGGTGCGCCGCTCGGCATGAGTCCGTCAGTCAGCGATTGGATCAACTGGCAATCGAGGAGCCGCACGTTCCGCTGCTGCAGCGTCTGAATCGGATGGTAATGGGCCTCAGACTGACCAGCATGCCATCGCACCAACGCGAAGGCGCCTTTCAGAAGCTCAATGAGCTGATTGAGGAGTTGGCGCAGAAGGCTCGCCTTCGCCTGTCATCTCGCTGGGTACAAGACTGGGAAGAGTACCTGGCGCGTCGTCACTGCGACGATCTTGATGTTGTCAGCCAACTGCCCGTTGGTCGCCGCCGTCGCATTACACGGCTAGCTCGATCTCTTCGAGTCCTATCCGAGTCGTTTGCCGACGATGGTGCCTTTCGCGCAGGTTCACTGCTGAGTGAAGCTGGGGCTCAGCCAGGTCTGTTGACCCAGGAGCAAATTGATCTCCTGACCCTTGCCCAGAGCGAAGACCTGATCACGGACCGGCACTTGTCCGATCTCGCTGAACTTCGTGACCAAGTCCTTGACCTGTTGCGACCCGACAATCGGCCGGCGGCGGTTCGACATCAACTCGACGAAGAAGGAGTGCGCCTTCTCGACAGACTGCAGACAGAGCTCGCGAGCAAGGTGGCCGCCACGCGATTCGGGCGCTACGACGTTCTACAACGGTACCGCGATGCCTTCGACTCGAGTCGCGATCGTGTTCGGCGTGCTGTTGAAGCCTACAGCAGCATCGTCGGGGCTACCTGCCAGCAGGCTGCCAGTCATCACATGAGCCGACTCAAGTCCGCTTCGGCCGACGAAGCCGGGACCATACGTTTTAACACGGTGATCATCGACGAGGCTGCGCGCGCCAACCCGCTTGACCTCTTCATCCCGATGTCGATGGCGAAGCGGCGGATCGTTCTCGTCGGTGATCATCGGCAACTCCCCCACCTTCTGGACGCGGCCATTGAGGACGATGTCGTGCGGGCGTATGGCGAAGAGGATCGCAGGCAGGTCTACCAGCAGAGCCTGTTCGAGCGCCTGTGGCGCCAGTTGAAGGCCCGCGAGACGGCTGATGGATTCTCACGCGTGGTCATGCTGGACACGCAGTTCCGCATGCATCCGACCCTCGGGGACTTCGTAAGCAAGAACTTCTACGAGTCCGTGGGCTTGGGCAAGATTGAGTCGGGTCGCAAGGCCGAGGACTTCGTGCCGACGGTTCCGGGGTTCGGTGCGGTTGCCTGCGCATGGATTGATGTTCCCGCCCGCTTGGGCCGAGAGGAGAAGGCGAGCAGCAGCCGGCAGCGCATCTGTGAGGCTTCGCGCATCGCAAAGGAGGTTCGAACGCTGCTCTCGCAGTTGCCGCCGGACATGAGCGTCGGCGTCATCACGTTCTACGCTGCTCAACGTGATCGAATCTTCGAAGCGTTGTGCGAACTGGGCATCGCGGAGACGGGGGAATCGGGTTGGCAGATCAAGGCGGAACACGCTGGCAACTCGACATGTCCGGAGCGGCTTCGCATCGGCACCGTCGATGCGTTCCAAGGCAAGGAGTTCGACATCGTCCTGCTGTCGGCTGTGCGTAGCAACGACTTGAGCATCAACGCAGGCGCTGATGACGATCCCGCGATGTATGAGAAGGCCGCCAGCCGAAGGTACGGCCACCTTCGTGTATCGAACCGCCTGAACGTCGCAATGAGCCGGCAGCGTCGCCTGCTGATCGCTGTGGGTGATCGCGAGATGTTTGCAGGAATCCAGGCGCAGCGCGCAGTGCCGGAGATGGCCGCCTTCGTTGATCTGTGCGACAGCGAGGCCCGGCATGTTCGCTGATCGGTTTCTGCGCTGGAACTCGGGCGTCGCCGGCGCCACGCGCGGCAATCGAAGGTCGGTCCTTTGGCCGGTTCACGTCTGGAGTGTGATGGCGCCTGATCGCAGTCCCAGTGAATTGAACGTGTTTCAAGAGGCCATTCTTGGCTTGCTACACACGGGACTGCGTGACCTCGATGAACTGGCCCGTTGCCTGGATCTGGACCGTGACTTGGCGGCCTTCATCATCGCGACCCAGCTTCAACCCAGAGGGTGGATCGACGCACGCCAGCAGGTTACCCCGTTGGGCGTCCAGGTGCTGTCGGGTTTGACTTCGGATGAGCCAAGCTTGGCTGTGCAGTATGCGTTTCAGGATGCGATCACTGGGCGGTGGCTCCCGAGGCTAGCGCGTGACCTGCCCGAGTTGGAGCCGCTACCGGAGACTGTCGGGACATCACCCGAGTTCGTGATTGACCGGGACTCAGGCCGACGCATTCGACCGTTTCTGCTGGCGCCACAGACGCGTGCTGGAGAACCTGACAAGGCTGGTGCGAAACAGGCGCTCAGGCACTTTCAACGTGATCTAAGGCGAGGGCGGTTGGAGGAGGATGCCTACATCCACGACGCCGTGAGCGATGACTTTGACTTCGTCGATGGGGCGCCAACAGCAGCCTATGTCTGGTGCGATGTGTTCGTCAGTCCGTCAGACCTGCAGCCATGGCTCGTCAGTGACCCATGGAGAGTCACCGAGGCTGCCGCTTGGCTTCGTGAGCCGCTGCTGGAGCGGCTGGGACAGTTCCCAGGACTGGCCAAGCGGATTGCCGAGGTGATTCCCGATGGGCCGCCCTCAGAAGCGTCCGTCGGCGATTGGCTTGGGCAACTCGAGCTGCGTGTTGACCTCGAACTGGCGGACTTGCCTCACCTTGAGAGTCAGCCGCTGATTCGGGAGCACCTCGCCAGGGTCTTGCGACAGCTTCGACGCATTGAAGGACAGAACCGCGTCCATCAGGAAGAGCTGGCGAGCTTGGCTCAGGAGAGCATGTCCGCCTTCGAAGCCATTCTGAAATGGATCCTCGAGAAGTGGCCTGTAGACGCGAATGGTTGGCCAGAAGGCAAGTGGAGTCGAAAGGACCTGGCCAGCCTGCTGCAGGGCTTGCCAGTCAAAGCGCCGCTTAGCCCAACGGTGATCGAGGCACTGTGTGGCCAGGACGCCCGCCAAGTGAGGTTGGCTGTCCTCCGGAGAGACCGCCCGCTCAAGGCTCTCCTGACTGGCGCGCTGCTGTCGACGTATGCCAGACCGGATCACCCGCTGATGGATTTGCCAGCCAGAACCCTGCAGTGGGATCGCTTGATGGCGTTCGTCGCGATGCGCAACGAAGGCTCGCACGCAAGTGGGCAGAAGCTCGATCCCTCAAGTGTCCTGGAGATGGCGCGGTTCGCCGTCGAGTGGCATGGCCAGTTCAAGCCGCACTACTGAAAAGAAAGATCTATGGGGAAGAAATCAAAGAACTACGGCAATGCACCCAAAGCGCAGGCTGGCGCCAATGTCGCGGCGCCGGCGCCGCCCGCATTGATCACTCGCTTCCTCGCTGCTGTCCAGCAAGCGCCCCTGGCTTCACAAGACGTTCCCGACTGGTCAGAGACTGAGATCTTGGGCTTTGTGGAACAGCTGGCACCCGAGTCGCGAGGCAAGCTTCAGGGCTTCCTGGAGCGTTTTGCATCGCTCGGCTCAGAGCTGAAGGATGCGTGTGGCCGGCAGGCGGAGGCTCAGCGGTCCGCGGAGGCTGCCAAGGCGAAGCACGACGAGGCGTTGGCGGCTCTGGAGACTGATAGGGGTTCGCTGGCCAGTGACCGAACTGCTCTCGAAGTGCGCGCAGCCGAGCTTGCGGCCGAGGCAGCTGCTCTGGCATCACGCACCGGGACCGTGCTTGCCCAAGAGCGCGAGGTGATGGCCAGAGAGGCCGCCGTCCGAGCCGGACTCTTCGATGAACAGCAAAGGGCTCTAGCCACTCTGCGAGCGCAGGTGGAAGCACTCGAGACACAGCGTCAACATCTTCCGTTCGCGATTGAGGAAGAGCGCCAGGCACTGCTTGCCGCAGCTCGTACCCTCGCCGAGGGTGTGCTTGCGCAAGCAAGGGATCGACTTGCCGAAGTGGAGCAGCACCAGATTGCCATCGGTGAACAGGAACTCGGGCTTGCCCGGCGTGAAGAGCGGCTTCGCCTGAACGAGGCGCTCCTCAAGGCTCGGCGCGAATCTCTTTCCAACGAGATCCGAGATCAGTTCGAGCACGAACTTCAGCAGAAGGTGGCTCGCATTGGGCAGTTGGAGAAGCAGCGGGAGGACTTGCACGGGCGCGTTGACAGGCTGCAGACGGAACTCGATGAGTTCAACGACCTGCGTGACCGTCTTGGAAGCAGCCCGCAAACGCTGCTCGACGAAATGGAGAGCCTGAAGCTGGCCAAGAGAGCGCTCGATCGTCAGGTTCAAGAACTTTTGGCCAGTCGATCGGAAGATGACGCCACCTTGCTTCGCGGGCAGCGAGACCGGCTGCAAGAACGTCTCCAGGACGCTGAGACCGAGCTCTTCAGCTTGCGTCATCGCGCGTCGGAGTGGCAACGGAGCGTGACCGAGCGGCAGGACTGGCAACTCGAGCGTGTCGCCATGCTCAAGCGTCGAGAACTTCTGGCCGAGGCTGTACAGCGTCTTCAGGCGGACGTCGACGGCCTCGTCAATCGGCAGAAGGAAAGCACGGCCTTCCCTGAGCTCACGCGAATGGACGTCGAGTTGACTGTACCCACGGTCACAGAGCGGGCTCCTCTGCTTAAGGACCTGATCCCTGATCTCCAGGCCCGCATTGCCTTTGCCGAAAGCGGGA
>Ga0075158_10003684_pt1 | contig 10721 bp, 4 predicted proteins | sample JI91814BDNA_FD_70968 | JGI IMG/M metagenome (GOLD analysis project Ga0075158, IMG submission 70968) | Wastewater effluent complex algal communities from Wisconsin, to seasonally profile nutrient transformation and Carbon sequestration -... | ecosystem: Engineered > WWTP > Effluent > Algae... | reverse complement strand
CATATATATATATATATATATATATATATATATGTGTGTATATATATATATATATATATATATATGTTCATATACATATATATATATATATACATTGATCATTATTTTTTATATTTAAATATTATTTAAATTAATTTATATATATATATATATATATATATATATATATATACACATACATACATACAAACACTTTTTTAATCTAAAGACTCTTTTTTTTTTTTTTAAATAAAATGTTGGAAAATTTAAAATCAAGTTTTAATTACAATGAAAATTATCTTGGAGCAAAAATGGATTTAAATTCTATGTCATACATAACTCCATATAAAGAATCTATGGATGGAGTTAATTCTGATATTAATATGTTACCTACTGCAACAGATTTAGGTAGTGTTTTTAATAGTTCATTAAATAATAAAAAATCACAAGGAATAAATGATAAATATGTTCAACCTTTTATAATTTCTCCATTAAAAGGAGTTGATCCTAGTTCTGATTGTTATAATGGACAATATCTTTTTTTATTTTCTCCAGAGAAAAAAGATAATGATATATTTACATCTTCTATTTATAATAAAAATAATAGACATAGAGAAAAACCTTCAAAAAGAGTAAAAAAGAGTAATTATCATTATTTTGATAATGATATTGGTGAAGAAAAAAGTGAAACTTTAATTAATTCTCTTCATGATTTATCATCATCATCATCATCAAATTTTTTTTTTAAAAAACCAACTGGAAGTTCTGGTCTTATGCCATGGGAATCTCCACAACCACTTATGCCATTAGTTCATGCTAATAGACTTTTAGCATCATATTGTAAAGAATATTTACCAGATGATATTGATTATCCAAATATAAGATATATTAAACAAGATGCTTATATTGATTATTTAATGTTATCAAAAGGTATTGATAAAGCTAATGCTTTGACATATTTTGAGGCTGGTGATTTTTCATCAAAAGAATTATCAGATCTTTATTTAATAGAAGATCATATTGATAGTTATTTTATTCCTCCAATAGAAGAAATGGTTAAAAGATTTTTACCTTTTGGAGTTGTTTCTGCGTACAAAGATACATTATCATCACCTTCTAATTATGATATGATATCAGAAAGAATTGAAACAAAACCAGTACATTTACAAGGTTCTGTAGATGTATATAATGTATGGAATGGAGCTACTTTTGGAATTAATGATAGAGATATAAATAATTTAAATTTAAATGTATCTTCATCAGCAAATTTAAATAATATTTTAAAACCAAGAGATAGTTTATTTTCACGTTCAAGAACTGGAAATAGTTATATAAATAAATATATGTTTCCAGCTTGTATTGAACTTGTAAGAGAATCTATACCTTTTTTAAAAGAGGGAGATAATGTTGGATTTGTTTTAGTTGCTGATGAAATTAAAGATAATTTTTATAAAAAAAATGGAATAAGTAAAGAAGTTCCTGAATTACATGAAAAAAAATTGGCATATAAACTTGATGTTGGAAAACCTCCAATTGTTATACCGTATAAAAAAAAATATATATGGCAAATATATCCTATTTTAATATCTAAAAAAGATATTCCATTACAACTTGAAGCAATGAAAATATTAAGAGAAGATAGTGATAGAATATATGGAAATGATAACGAAAGGGGAATTATTTATATTCCAATAAAATATGGTTCATATATGTGGAATATTGGAAAAGTTGGAACAAGTAACCCTACAATTTGTTCTAGTCAATTAAGAACTGGAATTACACCACTTCCTTTTTCAGATATTTCAAAAGATATGGGTGTTTGTTCTAGGGTTGGTTTAATTGATATTAATGTTGATTATACTGGATCAATTATTAGGCCATTATTTTAGATTTCTTATATATGCATACATATATATACATATATATATATATATATATATATATAATTTTTTGCTTATAAATTAAGCGCATGTAATTTTAATATGCACATATATTCATATATATTTACACATACATATATACATTTTTTTTTTTTTGTAAATTCTTTTTTTATTTTATTCAAACAATTTTTTATTTATTTATTTTATAAATTTAAAAAATGTCAACAACTTTTGATTTAATTAATGATGATGATGATAACGAAAATAAAACATCAGTTGATATAGTTGATGATGATGACGATTTTAATGTTAATAATATTGAAGCCATCAACAAAGAAAAAAAATTAAATTCAATAGAAAATTCAATAAAAGATATAATTAATTCTATTATTTCAATCAATAAAAATATTGATATTTATTTTAATATTTTTAATGATTTTATTTTAAAATATAAAGAATACGCATTACTATTAAATTACGATAATAGTGAAAAAAAAAATGATGTTAAATATATTAATTTTAAGGATTATACATATATATTTAACTCTTTTTTAATTTATTATTTCGAAAATTTTTATGGTTCAAAAGAAATTGATGATAATAAATTTAATTATTTAAAAGAAATTATAAAATTAAATATTTTAGAAGATTCTAATATAATAAAAAAACTTGAAGAATTAGATTTTGATATAAAAAATTTTCCTTTATTTGTTGATGATGATGATTTCAAAATTATTGGTAAAAAATCAAATTTAGAAACTATTATAAATAATTTTAATAGTGATTATATAGATATATTATCTAAGTTTAATTTATTATATGACAATATTAATAAATTTTCAAATTTTTTTTTATTTTATAAATTTTCATCAGATATTTTTGAAGATTCTAATTTTAAAAAAATTGAAGAATTAAAATATTTATATTTAGTTTTTTTACAAAAAAGTTTAAAATATTTTTTTGATTATATAATTTTTTTATTAAAAAGTAAAATTTATGATAATCAAAAAGATTTATTTTATATTTTAAAAAATATATATACATCTTTTTTTGAAATTTATTATAATTTTAATAAAAATTCAGATATATATAAAAATCTTGATTTATCGATTTTGGATGTTTTACAAACATTGTTTTTGGGAGTAGTTTTTTTGTTTTTTAATAAAAATAAAGAAATTGATTCAAAAATCATAGATGATAATAATAATTCATTAGATTTCGATGTTCAATATGGTGATTTATTTGATTTATTTGATATAGTATTTATTATTTTTAACAATTTTGATAAAGGTATTTTTTATGAAAAAAAAATAGAAAATAAAGAAATAAAAAATATGGAATATTTTTCAGATTTAAATTTAGAATATCCTATAGATTTTATATATTTTTTGGCTTATGAAATGGAAATTTTTATAGAAAAAATTATAAAACAATCAAATAAATTTAATATTTTTGGATCTAAAAAAATATATAAAACATATAGCGATTTTATTTTGAAATATAAAATATTTGAAAATTTATATATAGTATGTAATAATTTAAAAATAAAAAATAAAGAAACAAAAATACATTTAAAATTTTTAGATAAATATATAACTAATGGTCTTGAAATAATTAAAATTCAAGATATGTTAATAGGATATGTAAATCAAAATATTAAAAGTGATAATACTTTAAAAAGTTTTTTTAATAAAGTTGAGTCTAAAAATATATTATCATTTAGTTTTGAAGAAATAGGAACAATTGAAAATATTATAAGATTTATAAAAGAGAGAAATATTATTGAAAATTTTATATTTAATTATTTAAATAATTATAATGAAATAATAAAAAAATACTTTAATTTATTGGAAAATTTAAAAAAAAGAAATATCGTAGATAATATTGATTTAGAAGATGGTATCAAAAATTTTGAAATAGCGATTAATTTATTTAATGAGTTATTTTATAACATGGTTTCTGAAATAACAAATATTTATTTATTAAAATATCCAGATTCTAAAATAAAAGATAAAATTACTTTTTTTGAAAGCCAAAAAAAAGGTGTAAATCAAAAAATACAAAATATTAAATTTTCTTCTTCTAGAGGTGGTGGTTTTGGAAATGAAAATACGTCAAATATACCTCCTGTTGTTGTAAAAAATTCTAATTCTTTAAATAATCCACTATTATCGCCACAAAATAGTATATTGCCTTCTTCATCAAAACCACAACAACAACAAAATTCTGCAACATCAACGTCAGTACCTGTTCAAGCAGTGCAACAACAACAACAACAACAAGGTTCTGCAACATCAGCGTCAGCACCAGTACCTGTTCAAGCAGTACTACAACAACAACAACAACAACAACAAAATTCTGCAACATCAGTGTCAGCACAAGTTCCAGCACAAGTACCTGTTCAAACAGCACAACAACAACAACAACAACAAAATTTTGCAACATCAACATCAGCGTCAGTACCTGTTCAAACAGTACAACAACAACAAAATTCTGCAACATCAGCAACAACATCTACACCATCAGCGGTGATGCCTACATCACCACTCTCTGTAGCATCATCATCAGCAACAACACCTACACCATCAGCAGCGATGCCTACATCACCACTCGCTACAGCATCATCTTCAGCAACAATACCTATTCAAATAGTACAACAACAACAACAACAACAAAATCCTACACCATCAGCAACAACATCTACACCATCAGTGGTGATGCCTACATCACCACTCTCTGTAGCATCATCATCAGCAACAACACCTACACCGTCGGCTATGATGCCTACATCTCCACTCTCTGTAACATCATCATCATCATCAACAATGCCTACACAAACCTCCACATCGTCAATAAATAATAAAAACACTTTTATACCATATATTGGTGAAAAATTAAGTAATGAAGGTTTGAAAAAAAACCTTGATGAAAATAATATTTTTTTTTTAGGTAAAATAAATAAAATTGATGATTTATTTAGAAAAAATGTTGAGAAAGAATTTGATGAAACTTCTAAATTATACAATGATTTTAAAAAATTTATTGAAAAATATGTTGAAATATCAAAAAATATAAATTCTTTAGATATTTATGAAGTAAATAAAAATATAGATGAAATATCTGAACTTATTGAAGAAAATGATAATTTTAATTCTATTATTTTAAAAATTATAGAAAAAAAAGGTGAATTTGATAATTTAATTTTAAAAGAAAATAAAAATTACTTACGTTATTCAGGACATTTACAATCTTTTTTAAGCGTAGAAAAAAGTAAAGCCAAAAAAAAAGAGTATAATAATATTATTGATAAAAAAACAGAATCAATAATTAAAATGAATAATGAACAATCAAATAAAATAAAAAAAATTTTTGAATTGATAAAAAAATATCGAACAATAGAAATAACCAAGACTTTAAATATTTTAAATAAAATAAGAGATGATTTAAAAAGAAGAAACAAAGATATAATAAATTTTGATATCGAAATTCAACAAAACATAATAGACAAAAAAAACAGCAAAATTGAATATGACGAAATAATGAAAAATATTGAAAATACAAATATAAGGGAAATTCAAATACCATTTAGTGAAACAAACATGGCTAATTTTTTAGTAAAAACAACAAAATCAAATACACCATTAATTATTATATATAGAAACTCTATATATATTGAAAAATTAATTGAAAAATTAAATATTAAAAAAAATATTGGTGATGAAAATATGTATTGTTGGGGTGATTTTTCTAAATCTAAAAAATGGTTGGATATTAAATATAAATATATTGAACAAGAAAATATTTTTAAAAAAAATATTATTGAAAAAATAGATTATTTATTTAATACAATAAAAGATAATGGTGAAAATATAAATAATAATTTAGGTGGATATTCACACTTATTTTTTAATGAATTGGAAAATATTGTTTATGATAATAAATATTATAATAACGAAAATTATACAAATAATGAAAAAAATATTATGAATAAAATTTTAATAAAATTATTTAATAGTATGGTTATTGAATGGGCTTATAAAATTTTAAAAGAAAAAATTTTTTATTTAAAACAAGAGGATGAAATAAGTAAAAATATTAATTTTGTTGAAATTTTAGATAAATATTCAAATAGTACACATTTAATGTTTGAAATTGAAAAATTCGAAAATGAAAAATATAAAAAAAATGATTTTAGTTATTTGAATATAAATAAAGATATTTTAAATATGATAAATGAATTTATTTTAAAAAATAAAAATAATAAATTATTTATTGGTTGTACAACTACAATATGTGATGTTTTATTAACAATATCAGGAATTTTTAATGTTAAAACAACATCTGAAAGTCTTTATAATATACCATTTTCAATTGATGTTGTTAAAACAGAATTATATTCAATATTAAGCAAAAATTCTAAAAAATATATAATGAATGAAATATTTGGAAATTATGAAAGTAATAATGATGTTATTGAAATAATTGATGGAGAAATAATTTTAATAAATACATTTGAGGATATTTTAAAAAATAATATAAGTAATAATTTAAATGATATTGATGAAATGTTATTAATATCATTTATAAAATATAGATTATCAATTGAAATAACAAATAAATTTGATGAATTTTATAAAAAGAATGAAATAATTATTAAAAAAATAGATTATAATGTTTCAAATGATATTTATATTGATTTAAAAGGTGATAATTCTTCAATATTAACTTTTAATGATATTTCTAAAAAATGTGGAATTTCTTATCCAATATTATTATCTGATTTATTATATAAAATAAACACAATGATACATTATATAAATAATGTTAAACCAAATAAAAAACAAAGAAATAATTTAAATGGTGAATTTACATTAAAAAATCAATATGATGACGATGATAATGAAGAATTATATTATAATTATTATAATAATTATCTAGATTTATTAGAAGATTTATGTTCTGATGATGAAAAAATAAAAGAAAATTTTTATTTTTATTTTAATAATAATAATAGTGAAACAATGAAAAATGATTATAATAATAAAAAATTATATAAAAATAAAATGTATGTAGAATTATATGAAAAAATATTTCAAAAATCATCTGAAATTTTATTATTGATACAAGGAAGGATGAAAATAAATAAAAAATATGGATTTATAATAGGATTTATAATAGGAATATGTGAAGAAGGTTTAAAATATAATGATGAAAACAGAATTTATAAAAATTTAATTGAATCTTCTTTTTTACCAAAAAAAAGAAGATATGGTGAATTTAATGATGATGCAATAAATGATAAAATTATTGATACATTAAAAAAATTTAATAAAGATAATAGATTTAGTTGTACATGGTTAACAAAAAATCATTTAAAAGCTATTAATATTGATTTATGTATGGCTCAAGAATTAATATTTTTTAATAATGATCCAGAAGAAAGGGAAAGGACCACTGTAGATGATACAGACAATGTTTCTGATCATTATATTTCAAAAACATTATATAGTATTATATTATATTCAAAAGTTGATGATATTATTAATATATGTTTAGATGGAATATTAAAAATAGGTGATGAATACTTATTTGATAGTGCAATAAAAATAGGAGAAATTCTTGCAAAGGAAAATATTTTATCTCCTTAAAATATATTTATATGTGCACGCATATATATATATATATATATATGTGTGTGTGTGTTTGTGTGTATTTATATTTTTTTTTTTTATTCAAACAAAAAATAATAATAATAAATTTAAAAATTATATATAATGTTGGAGGCTAACAATGATTTAAAACATTCTTTTTTTTTCAAAATTTTTGTTTTACCATTTAAAAAAATTTTATCTTTTACGTATTCTATATTTAATTCTATTTTTAAAGATTTAATAGTAATAGTATATTTTTCATTTTTGATGATTATTTTTAAAAATCTTTTTCTTACATTTAAAGAAAATGTTGATGGATCTGAAGATTTTATAGCTGGTTTTCTTGAAAAGTGTTTGAGAGATGCTGCGGTTGCAATAAATTTTATTTCAACAATAAAGTTTTTTCCTCTTGATGAGTATTATATGTTTTTTAATTATATGGTAACAAAAATGATTTCTCTAAAAGAAGGATTATTATGACAAGAATAATTTTTTTTTTAACAATTCAAAAAAAAAAAATGGCTTAATGTCGATATTGAATATACATATATATATATATTTTTTTTTTATAATTTATTATTTAAATTTAAATACTCTCAAAAAAAAAAGAAAGAATTTTTATAATTATATAAATATATACGCATATATATTGCATATATATCAAACTATATATACATATATACATATACACGTATATATATATATATATATATATATATATAAGTTAATTTATATACACACATATTTTTTACGTAAATTTTAATATATATACATATATACAAATATATATATATATATATATATATACCATTAAAAATATTTTATATATATATATATCTATCTATTTATCCATATCCATATAATGGAAGTTAACTCCGTTTTAGCGGTTTGTTGTTTATCGCTAGCTTATTGTTGGAAACCTATTTCTATTTGTGGAAATGTTTGTTCAAAACTTTATGGACTTTTTAAATGTATAACAGGATACTTTAAATGGATATTTTGGGATGCTGTTATAGGTTTTTTTTCGTATTTTCCAACAATAAAAAATTTTGTTGGAAAATCTTTTACATATATAAAAGATACTTATATAGAAATTATTAAAGATACAAGAGTTTATAAATATCCTTTTGTTTATAGATGTTTAATTTTATTTATTAGAAAATTTTTAATTATTCTATATTTTACACTTGATTTTATTTATAAACAGTTTTTTTCAATAGCTTTTTTTTTTGTATTATGGGCTCTTTGGGGATTTTTTTTAAAAAATTTTTTAGTTCCATTAGAAGAAGATCCATCACAATTTACAGATTTTATTGGTATGGTATTTGATTTTACAATAGCTGTATTAAATACAATAATAGATATATGGAATTTTATTGCTGATGTAATAAATTTAATATTACCAATATGGTGGGCTTATGTAAATTATTATGTAGCTCAAATAGCTTTTGTAATAAAAGTTTTAACTACTATTTTTTTAGGAAAACCAGTAACAATATCAACAGTAACACCATTTAATATAATAATAAATTCTATAAATGGTTTTGGTATGTTATTAGAAAATTCAAATACAGAAATGAATATGAATATTGAACATGGATATTTTTCTGGTATGCCATATTATTATAGAGATTTACAAGAAGATGAAAGATTTTTAAAATTATCACATGATTATAATAATTTTATGAATGAAAATATTGAAAATAATAATAAAAACAATAAAAATAATAATAATAATATAGAAGAAAAAAAAAGTTTTTATATTAGAAAATTAGAAAATTTAGAAGAAGAATTTTATAAAAAAAATGAAAAAACAAAAAATGAAGTATCAAATCTTTGGAATAATTATTTTGGAGAAAGTTCAATATATGAATATATGGAAGAATATCATAAACAAAGTGATTTATATCATAAAAAAAAATATGGAACAAATTCAAATTATAAAAAATATACATATCCAAGTTCATTTAATGAAAAAAATATTGAAATAATACATAGAACATTAGCAATAAATAATAAAGGAGGTGGATTTACTGGTGATTCACAAATTGCATTTTTTTCAAGTAGTTTTATATTAATTGTTGAATTTTTAATAAGAATATCAACATTAATATTTGATTTAGTATATGGAGTTATGTTTCTTATTGCTGAATTAATATTTATGGCATTTTATTTTGTATTTTCATTAATTATGGCACTTATAAAATTACTTTCATTTTTTACTTGTTCAGCACAAAGTCCTTGGTGTGCTATATATGAGGCATTAGTTATGGCAGTTAATTTAACAATAGATCTTATTAATTCAATATTACCATTTAATATACCACATATTAATGGATGTTCAAATGAAGAAATTGTAAGAGGAAGACCTACACCAAATTCTAAAGTTTCATGTACATGTTCAGAATATGAAGGTGGATTATTTGGTGGATTAAATCCATGTTCAAAAAATGGTTTACAATGTTTTAAAAGAACAGTTAATGGTAAAACAAAATATAAAGAAGTAACAGAAGATGGATTAGTTAAAAGTCAAGAATCTGAAAGTCCATCATTAGGTTGTCCATCTTTTTATGGTAAAAGACAATCAAAAAGGCAAACAATGGAAGATGGAGAAAATAATGATGATAGAATTTTATTATTATCAAATAATAATAATAATAATATAGTAATAGAAAATAATATTAAAAAAATTTCAAATTGTTTTAATAGATGTTTATTTTCAGATGATGTAAGTTTAAATATTGGATGGAAATTTGAAATATGTTATAATAATAAATATTATATATATATTGGTACATGTATACCTTCATCATATAATATGATAAATAATAATGAATTAAAAAATATTGATGATAAAATTAATTATTTAAAAAATATTAATAAAGAAGCTTTGAATATTGATTTAAGTGAATATAAAACAATTCTTCATTTATTATTATATATTAAAGAATTTCCAAAACAACAAAATGAAAATTTTTATTTACACAATGGAGTAAAATTTAATTCAAAATTTTTAAAAAAAAAATTAAATGATTTAACTAATAAAAATACTGATATAGATAATATTGATAATAATTTTAATAACAACAATAATAACAACAAAACAAATATTTTAATAAATTCAAGAAAATTGGGTATTGATGAAATAAAAAATCAATTTATTAATAAAGGTATACATCATGATTTATTAATAGATAATAATAATAATAAT
>Ga0075158_10003682_pt1 | contig 10724 bp, 9 predicted proteins | sample JI91814BDNA_FD_70968 | JGI IMG/M metagenome (GOLD analysis project Ga0075158, IMG submission 70968) | Wastewater effluent complex algal communities from Wisconsin, to seasonally profile nutrient transformation and Carbon sequestration -... | ecosystem: Engineered > WWTP > Effluent > Algae... | reverse complement strand
TTCTCGGACAACGCATTCTCAAAGGCTTCGCTCTGACCGTTGGTGCGGAAGAGGATCGCGATCTCGCGCGCCGGGGTGCCCGCGGCGATGATGCTTTGGATGCGGGCCGCGGCAGCCGCCGCCTCCCCCGCATCATCGTCATATGCCGTGAGCACCGGCTCTGCGCCCACCTCGCGTTGGGCGGCCAGTTCCACGCCACCCCAACGGCGCGAGCCGCTCGGCCCCCGCGCCAGGCCGTTGGCCAGCGTGACGATCTGGGGGCTGGAGCGATAGTTGCGCACCAGCTCGTGGGTCACCGCTCCTGGGTGCACGCGCGCGAAAGCGCGCAGATGATCGGCGGAGGCGCCGGTGAAGGAATAGATGGTCTGCGCCGGATCACCGACCACACACAGGTCATCTCGATCCCCCAGCCATTCGCGCAACAACGCCTGCTGAAGCGCATTGACGTCCTGATATTCGTCCACGACGAAGTGGCGATACTGTCCGCGCACCGTCTGCGCCACGCGAGGCTCACGCCGCAGCATCCCCAGCGTGACCAGGAGGACGTCCTCGAAATCGATGACGCCACGCTCGGTCTTGATCTCCTCATAGGTGGCGATCAGCCGGGCCATCGCGGTCACATCCATGCCCGGCGGCGTCCGCCGCGCGCGAGTGGCCGCCGCGGCATAGCTCTCGGCGCTCTCCAGGCTGACCTTTGTCCACTCGATCTCCGACGCGGCATCGCGCAGCCCATCGCGCCCCAGGCGCAGGCCGAGCCGGCCGCCGGCTTCGGCCACCGCGGCCGTCTTGGACGCCATCACCTCCGGCGCCGCGCCCCCGACGACATGCGGCCAGAAGAAGTGCAATTGGCGCAGTGCCGCCGCGTGGAAGGTGCGCGCCTGCACGCCCGCGACCCCGAGCTCACGCAGCCGCGTCCGCATCTCTCCCGCCGCGCGCGCGGTGAACGTGAGCGCGAGGACCTGCGGACCGGCAAAGGCGCCCGACCGCACGCCATAGGCGATCCGGTGGGTGATGGCCCGGGTCTTGCCGGTGCCCGCACCGGCGATGACCCGCACCGGGCCCAGAGGTGCCGCCGCGACCTCGCGCTGCTCGGGATCGAGCGCCGCGAGAATCGCGTCCGGGTCCGGATAGGTCATGATGGGAAGGTACGTGGGGCCACCGACGTTGACCAATCACCACCCCCCATCTCCGAGGAGTCCGTATGCCCGTCGAGGCACCCGCCGCCGGCAATGTCACCATGTTCTCCACGACCTGGTGCGGCTATTGCAAGCGGTTGAAGTCCCAGATGGACCGGGCCGGCATCGCCTATTCCGAGGTGAACATCGAGGAGGATCCCGAGGCTGTGGCCTTCGTCATGGCGGCGAATGCCGGCAACCAGACGGTCCCAACGCTGCTCTTCCCCGATGGCAGCACGGCGACCAACCCCTCCCTGAACGACGTCAAGAAGCGCCTCGCCTGACGCCTCCGCCCTCACATCGCCGCAGCGCCGCCGTCCAGCCAGCGCAGGATGAGTCGCCGCGAGATCGAGAGCGAGGTCCCGCCGCCGGCCCACGCGCCGGACTCGATCTTGTGGCGATATTCCGCCCGGGTCACCCAATGCGCTTCGGCGATCTCGGTGCCATCCACGTGCAGGGTCGGATCGTCGGTGCGTGCCTCGAAGCCGAGCATGAGCGAGGCGGGGAACGGCCAGGGTTGGTCACCGAGATAGCGGATGTCACGGCATACGACCCCCACTTCTTCATGGACCTCACGAGCCACCGCCATGGCGAGCGACTCCCCTGGCTCAACAAAACCAGCGAGCACTGACAGCCGTCCCGCGGGCCAACTGGGGTGGCGGGCCAAGAGCAGGCGATCGTCAGGATCGAGCACCGCCATGATCACCGCCGGGTCGGTCCGCGGGAAGTGCTCGCTGCCGTCAGCGGGGCAGCGGCGGGTCCAGCCGGCATTGGCCGGCGTGGTCTGCGTGCCGCACCGCGGGCAGTGGCGATGGGCGGCATGCCAGTTGCCCAGCGCGGTGGCCGTGGCCAATGCCTCCCCGTCGAGCGCGTTAAGCCACGCGCCGTCCGTTCGCAGGCTGAGCCAGGATTCCGCTGCCCGGGAGGGCGGCAGCAGGAGCGCAAGATGCGCGCGCCCATTGGCCTGGCCCAGATAGACCGCCGACTCCCCCTCATCCCCCGCGGCCGGGGAACGCCATTCCAGGCCCGCCGACAAAGCCTCCCGGTGACCGGGCGCGAACCCATGCGCGACGGGCAGCACGCGGGTCGCGGGATCGGCAAGGGCCTGCGTGAGCAGGTCTTCGCCGGCACGCAGATCCGCACGCCGGTCGAAACCGGCGCTCGTCAGCGGGACATTGCGCAGGAGCGACTCGTCATAGGCCACCTCGACATCCTGGCCCACCCGTGGCCGCTATTCGTAAACGCGGAAGCCCCGCGTGGTCTTGCGCCCGAGATATCCCGCCTGGACGAGATGCTCGAGCAGTGGCGCGGGGGCGAAACCCGGCTCGCGGAACTCCAGATAGAGCTCCTTTTGGATCGCGAGTGAGACATCGAGACCCACCACATCCAGCAATTCGAAGGGCCCCATCGGCAGACCACACCCGGTCCTCATCGCGGTGTCGATGTCGTCGGCCGTCGCATAGTTGGCCTGCAGCATCTTCACCGCGTCGTTGAGATAGGGGAAGAGCAGCGCATTGACGATGAAGCCGGACCGGTCCCCGCACTGCACCGCGTGCTTGCCGACCTTGGCCGTCAGGTCCACGACGGTCGCCGTCACCTCCGGCTCGGTGGCCACTGTGTGCACGACCTCAACCAACCTCATGATCTGCGCCGGGTTGAAGAAGTGCATGCCGATGACATCGCCGGGGCGCGAGGTGACGGCCGCCAGCTCGATGATCGGCAGCGATGAGGTCGTCGTGGCCAAGATCGCGCCCGGCTTGCAGATCGTGTCCAGCTCGCGGAAGAGGTCGCTCTTGATCGCGAGATCCTCGGCGATCGCCTCGACGATCAGGTCGGCATCGGCCAGGCTTGCCCGCTGCGTGCTGCCGGTGACCCGCGCGATGACGGCATCGGCCTCGTCCGCGGTGAGCCTCCCGCGCTCGACCTGCTTGGCCTGCGAGCGCAGCAGCGAGTTCCGCACGGCATCGAGCTTGTCCTGACTGCGGGCGACGAGCGTCACGGCATACCCCGCCTTGGCGAAGACCTCGGCGATCCCCGTCGCCATCGTGCCGGACCCGATGACCCCGACGGTCGCGATCGGCCGCAAACTGAGGCCCTCGGCGGGTTCGCCACGAGGAGTCTGGGAGTCCGGCACGACCTGCGAACTAGAGGGTGCGGCATAGGTGTAGAAACCCCGGCCACTCTTGCGGCCCTTCAACCCGGCCGAAACCATCTGCTTGATGATGGGGCTCGGGGCGTGCAGGCGGTCGCGGCCCTGCTTGTACATCGTGTCGAGGATCTCGTATGCCGTGTCCAGACCGATCAGGTCGAGCAGGGCAAGCGGCCCCATGGGATAGCCGCACCCGAAGCGCATGGCCGCATCCAGGTCCTCGCGCGTGGCGTACTTGCTCTCATACATCGAGACCGCATGGTTGAGATAACCGAAGAGCAGCGCATTGGCGATGAAGCCGGCCCGGTCCCCCACGACGACGGGCTTCTTCTCCAGCCGCTGCGCGAGCGCCTTGACATCCTCGAAGACGTCATCGGCCGTGACCACCGTCTTGATGACCTCGACGAATTGCAGCACCGGCGCGGGATTGAAGAAGTGCATGCCGACCACGCGCTTGGGGTTGCCGGTGCCGACGGCAATCTCGGTGACGGGCAGCGATGAGGTGTTCGTGGCCAAGATCGCGTCCGGTGCGACGATTCCGTCGAGCTGGGCAAGGATCGACTTCTTGAGCGCGAGATTCTCCGGCACGGCTTCGACGACCAACTGGCAGTCGGCACAATCGGCCATCGTCGTGGTGAAGGTCATGCGCGAGATGAGCGCGTCCGCATCCTCCTGGGCGAGCTTGCCCCGGCTCACCGCACGCTCGGTGCTGCGCGCCACAAAACCCTTGCCACGCGCCACCGCCTCGTCATCGGCATCGACGGCGATGACGTCGATTCCGTTGCGGGCGAACACTTCTGCGATGCCTGCACCCATGGTGCCCAGGCCGATCACACCGACTTTGGTGAACTCACGCGACATAGGGCGAGTCTGTCAGCTAGCCCACCGCACAGCTATCTCACCTCGGCGTGACAGTCGACACCCCGGTGAACCGGCAGTCCAGCGCTACGGCCCCTTACCTCGCCAACGAGTGGTGCGGCTCGCCCCCTGCAGCGAGCCGCACCACCCGTCATACGCCCTCGATCAGGGCACCTGCACAGGCGGGTTGACCTCCGGTGGACCCGATGCAACAGGTCCACCGACCGCCAACCGCCGTGAGCAGCATTGGGGCCGCGCCGTGCGGGCTACTTCACCTCGCGGGTCAGCACGCGCCAACCGCCGATCACCATCGGCAGGCCGATCCAGACCAGGGACGCGGTGCCAAGGTGGGCCCAGTCGGCGCCGGACATCGAACCCGACATCAGCGGCTCGATCGTGCGGTTGAGGTCCAGCCAGGTGGCCGCCGTCTCCAGCCGCGGGAAGGCCCCGACGATCGACCAGATGGTCGGCAACAGGATTGAGGCGACGATGGCGACGGGGGTGTTGAGGATCGCGAAGCCGAAGCCGAGACCGGAGAGGATGAAGATCGTCATACCGACGACGAACCCGAGGACGACCTGCCAGGGCATCGACCAGTCACCGGGAGCATCCCGCACGACGGTCGCGAGCAGATGGCCGATGGCCGCGGCAGCGAAGGAGGCCGCGACGACGAGCAGGCCGAGCACGACGCCGGCGATGATCTTGGCCGTGAACACCCGCGCCCGGCGGGGTTCGAGCGTGAAGGTGACCAGCCCAGTGCGCTGGCTCCATTCGGCCGTCGCGGCCATGATCCCGACGATCGGCAGGAGCACCATCAGCGGGAAAGAGGTCAAGCTGACGAAGACCCCGAAGGTCGTCTCGTCGACGGTCCCCCAGATGACCATGGCGCCGACGATGATCGCCGAGATGGCGGCCATCACGATGAGCATCCAGCGGCCGGCGCGGGTGTCGACCATCTTGCGCAATTCGACGCGGACGAGTCGCCCGAATGGAATGCCCGAGGTCTCGGTCAGCGTGGCGCGGTCGTGGGTGAGATGGGAGGTTTGCGGGTCGAGTACGGCAGTCATGTCTGGTCCTTTCAGGCAGCCGCGGAGTCGCGGGAGTCGGCGGCGGTCAGGCTGAGGAAGAGCTGTTCGAGCCCCTCGGAGCCGGTCGTATGCAGTTCGGTCAGGACGACCTCGGCGCTCAGGGCGATGCGCCCCACCTGCTCGGGTGTCGCCTGGACGTGCAATCCCGACCGGTCGCCGGTCACCTCAAGCGCGGCAGCGCGCAGCGCGCCGGCAAGCCGCTCATTGTCAAGGCTCGCGACGCGGGTGCCCTGGGCACCGAGCAACTCCTCCTTCCGGCCCTGGGCCACGATCTTGCCGCGACCGATCATGACGAGTTCATCGGCGATGATCTGCACCTCGTGCAGCAGGTGGCTGGACAACAGGACGGTGCCGCCCTGATCGGCATACGCCCGCAACAACTGGCGCATCCAGTGAATCCCTTGTGGGTCAAGACCATTGGCCGGCTCGTCGAGGATGAGCACCTGCGGGTCACCCATCAGCGCACCGGCGAGGCCGAGGCGCTGACGCATCCCGAGGGAGTAGTTGCGAACCCGGCGCTTCGACTCATCCGGGGTCAGGCCGACCAACTCCAGGGACTGCTCGACCCGGGCCTTGGGGGCGCCGATCGTCTTCCCGATCAAGTGCAACACCTCCCGGCCGGTGCGGCCGGGGTGTTGGGCCGCCGCGTCGAGCATCACGCCGACATGACGGGCGGGATTGGGCAGGTCCTTGTATTCGCGCCCCAGAATGGTGGAGCGGCCGCTGGTCGGCGGGGTCAGCCCCGTCATCATCCGCATGGCCGTGGACTTCCCGGCGCCATTGGGGCCGAGGAAGCCGACGACCGAGCCGGGCGCGACATCGAAGCTGATGTCGCCGACGGCCGTGAAGGAGCCATATCGCTTCGTGAGGTTCGTGACGGTGATCATGACAACTACTGTGGCCGGGCAGCACACTCCAGCGCATCCGTCATAGGACCCAATCGACCCCGACTTTGGTCTATGCCGCGCGCGCCGGACCCAACCCCAGGTCGCTCCCCCTGCGCGGCGGGCCCGCCTAGGCTAGCCATATGCCGCTGCCGCGCGAGAGCACGATCCTGCGCGATCCGCTGACCCCACCGATCCACCGCTGGGGCCACCTCTGGCGCGCCCTGCTGGTCCTCGGTTTCGGCTTGCTCGCGTGGTCGACGGTCGTTGCGAGTGCGCCGGTCGACACGCCTGCCCCTCTGGTCGCCTGGCATCTGAGCGCCGACCCGCTCCTCGGCTTGGCCATGGCCGTCCTGGTCATCTTCCGCCGCCGCTGGCCGGCCCGCGTGGCCCTGATCGTCACCCTCGTCGGGATGGTGTCCTCGGCGGCCGGCGGCGCCGTATTTCTTGCGCTCGCCTCCGTGGCCACCCGCCGCCGGTGGCGCGAACTCGCCTGGTTGGTGCCACTCAATGTGGTGAGTGGGTTGGCCATCGAGGAGTTCTATCCGAGCGCGGATGCCGCCACCCCGTGGTTCATCATGCTCATCCTCATCATCTTGATCATCTCGGTCACCGTGGCCGTGGGGTATGCCGTGGGTGGGCGCCGGGAGCTGGTGCGCGAACGCGTGGAAGCGGCGGAGTTGGACGCTCAGCGACGCGCCGGCCAAGCCGCCGCCGCAGAGCGCACGCGGATCGCCCGCGAGATGCATGACGTGCTCGCCCACCGGATCTCGCTCATCGCCATGCACGCCGGCGCGCTCAACTTCCGCACCGACCTCAGCGCCGCACAGATGCGCGAGACCACGGCCACCATCGAGGCCAACGCCCATCAGGCGTTGCAGGATCTGCGCGAGGTGCTCGGGGTCTTGCGCGAACCCCGCGGGGACTCGGCGGGAGCCCCGGAGCCGCCGCAGCCCGGCCTCGCCGACATCCCCGCCTTGATCGCGGAGGCACAGGCCCTCGGCACCCGGATCACGGTGCTCGATGAGACCCACGAGAGCCCACCGAAGGGGCTGGGGCGCACGGCATACCGGGTCATCCAAGAGGCCCTGACCAATGCCCGCAAGCATGCGCCGGGAGCCGTGGTGCGGGTCCGGCTCGCGGGCGGGCCGCTGGCCGGCCTGCAGGTCGAGATCACCAACCCCCGCGCCATTCGGCCCCTGGATCACGCCCTGCCGCGCTCGGGCCTCGGCCTGCTCGGCCTGCAGGAGCGAGTGGCTCTCGCCGGCGGGCAATTGCGGCACGGCAACGACCCCGACGGTGGGTATGCCGTGCGCGCCTGGCTGCCCTGGCCCGCACCCGAAGCCGTTGCCCCACAGCAAGACTCGATCAGGAGTGCCTCATGAGCGGACCGATCCGCGTCGTCCTCGTCGATGACGATCCGATGGTTCGCACGGGTCTGAGCCTGATCCTGGGCGGTGACCCGGACATCACGATCGTCGCCGAGGCCGTCGACGGCGAGGAGGCCCTCGGCGTCGTGGCCCGGGAACGGCCCGATGTCGTCCTGATGGACATCCGGATGCCGCGCCGCGACGGCCTCAGCGCCACGGAGGCCATCCTCGCAAGGCCCCAGCCCCCGCGCATCCTGGTGTTGACCACCTTCGATGCCGATGAGCTGGTGTTCAAGGCGCTGCGCGCCGGAGCTGCCGGATTCCTGCTGAAGGACACCCCGCCGGCTCGCCTCGTCGAGGCGGTCCGATCGGTCGCCTCCGGCCAGCCGATCCTGTCCCCGAGCGTGACGGCGCAGCTCATCGCCGCAGTCGCGCAACCCGCCGCGATCGAGGCCGATTCGGCCAAGGGCCAGGCCAAAGCCCGCCTCGCGACCCTGACCGAGCGGGAATTGGAGGTGGCAGGCGCGATCGGGCGGGGTCTGTCCAATCAGGAGATCGCCAGCGAGCTGTTTATGTCCGTCGCCACCGTGAAGGCGCATGTCGGGCGGCTCTTCACCAAACTCGATGTCGACAACCGCGTCCAGATCGCCATCCTCGTCCACGACGCCGAGAAGTGACGCCGCTTCGAACCACGTAAGCTCATCGACCGTGCGAGTCGTCATTGCCCGGTGCAGCGTGGACTATGAAGGCCGGCTGACGGCGCATCTGCCGCTGGCCACCCGGCTGCTCATGGTCAAGGCCGACGGGTCCGTGCTCATCCACAGCGATGGCGGCTCCTACAAGCCGCTGAACTGGATGTCCCCGCCGTGCACGATGGCCGAGACCGTCCCCGACGAGAGCGAACGCGCCGACGGTGTCCAGGCCACGTGGGTCGTGCGGCACCGCAAGAGCGAGGATCACCTGCGGGTGCGACTCTACGAGGTCCTCTCGGATGCGGCATACGACCTCGGCATCGACCCCGGACTGGTCAAGGACGGCGTCGAGGCTCACCTGCAAGCCTTGCTGGCCGAGCACATCACGACCCTCGGCGAGGGCTATCAGCTCATCCGGCGCGAATATCTGACCGCCATCGGGCCGGTCGACATCCTCGCGCGCAATCCCGCCGGGAGCACCGTCGCGATCGAGATCAAACGGCGCGGCGAGATCGACGGGGTCGAACAACTCACGCGCTATCTGGAGTTGATGAATCGCGATCCCCACCTGGCCCCCGTGACCGGCATCTTTGCGGCACAGCAGATCAAGCCGCAGGCCCGCACCTTGGCCGAGGATCGCGGCATCACGTGCGTCGTGCTCGACTATGAGGCGCTCAAGGGCGTCGACAACTCCGAGCACCGCCTCTTCTGAACGCTTCAAGGGTCAGCTCGGCCACGGCCCGAGACGCCACCCGTCGTCCCCCGCGCTGAGTTCGACCTGGGCGCAATTGGCCAGGGGTGGCGGCGGCCCGGCCGGCCCGCCGAGCGCCACCTGCGGCAGCCCGAGGCTCATCACCCCGCCATGGCTGATGACGAGCACCGTCTCGCCCCGGTGCAGGTCGGCGATCGTGCTCAGCGCGTCGCGGAAGCGCGCCACCAACTCCTGCCCCGACTCCGCCCCGGGTATGCGGTGGGCCAGCTCGCCCGCCAGCCACCCGGCATACGTGCTGGTCAGGCGGGGATCATCGAATCTCGCGCCGGCGAGGTCACCGACGGAGAACTCCTCCAGCCCCGCCAACTCGCGCGCCGCGACCCCCAGCGCACGCGCCGCGATGCCTCCGGTCTCCACGGCCCGCGCGCGGGTGCTCGTATAGACGATCGCGACGCGCCGATCGGTCAGGCTCGCGGCCAAGCCCGCCGCCTGCTCACGTCCGCGCGCGGTCAGGCGTCCGCCCTCGTCCGAGACGAGGTCGACATGGTGGGGGTATTCCGCCTCCCCATGGCGGGCGACGATCAGAGTTGAAGGGCAATGCAGGCTCACCCTCGCCACGCTAGTCCAGCCGGATCAGGCCGGCACCGTCGCGCCGGCCCGGATGATCTCGACGAAGCGGGCCATGATCTCGTTGAGCCCGAAGTCCTTGGGCGTGAACACGGCGGCAACACCCAGCTCCCGCAGCCGCGCGGCATCCCCCTCGGGGATGATCCCCCCGACGACGACCGGTATGTCACCCGCCCCCGCCTCCTTCAGGCCTCGCAAGATCTCGGGGACGAGTTCCATGTGGGAGCCGGACAGGATGGAGACGCCGACGAGGTGGACATCCTCGGCGACAGCAGCGGCGACCAATTGGGCCGGGGTCAGCCGGATGCCTTGATAGATGACCTCGAATCCGGCGTCCCGCGCGCGCACCGCGATTTGCTCGGCACCATTGGAATGGCCGTCCAGGCCCGGCTTGCCGACGAGGAGTCGCAGCTTCTCCCCGAGTTCGGCCTCGAGGTCGCGCACGGCATCCCGGACCGCGAGCAGATCATCGCCGGGCTCGGTGACCCCCACGGATCCGGCCACCCCCGTGGGCGCGCGGAACTCCCCGAAGACCTCGCGAAGGGCGGCGGCCCATTCGCCCGTGGTGACTTCGGCACGGGCACACTCCAGCGTGGCCGGCATCAGGCTGCCGGGACCGGCCGCATCGCCCCGGAGCCGGGCCAGCGCCGCGGCGGCGCGGGCCCGCTTGCCGGGATCGGCGTCTCGACTGGTGCGCCACGCGCGCACCGCCTCGGCGGCAGCCGCCTCGACCCCAACATCCACGCTCTGGATCGCGCCACCGAGATCGGCCGTCAGCGGATTGAGTTCGGTGCTCTCGAAGCGATTGACGCCGACGATGACATCCTCGCCCGCCTCGATCCGGGCGCGGCGGCGGGCGTGTGAGGCCACGAGGGCCGACTTCATATAACCGGACTCGACGGCGGCCACGGCGCCGCCGAGGTCGGCGATCCGCGCCATCTCCGCCTTGGCCCCGTCCAGCAACTCGGCGACCTTGGCGGCGACGACCGGGGATCCGGCGAAGAGATCGTCATACTCCAGCAGGTCGGACTCATAGGCGAGCACCTGCTGGATGCGCAGCGACCATTGCTGATCCCACGGGCGCGGCAGGCCGAGCGCCTCGTTCCAGGCCGGCAGTTGGACGGCCCGGGCGCGGGCATCCTTGGACAAGGTGACCGCCAGCATCTCCA
>Ga0075158_10003680_pt1 | contig 10725 bp, 12 predicted proteins | sample JI91814BDNA_FD_70968 | JGI IMG/M metagenome (GOLD analysis project Ga0075158, IMG submission 70968) | Wastewater effluent complex algal communities from Wisconsin, to seasonally profile nutrient transformation and Carbon sequestration -... | ecosystem: Engineered > WWTP > Effluent > Algae... | reverse complement strand
CCCGCCGCGCCGTCGGCATCGCCGAACGCAGCATGCTGATGCCGACCATCGCGTGCATATCCGGCAGCCGCGATTCCGCCACGAACATCGCGATCTCGCCGCCGCGCCGGACCACCCGCATGGTCGCGGCCATCGCCTCGTCGGCCGAGCGTGCGGTCACGAGCTCGTAGTCACGGCCATACCTGCCGAACTCGTCGGCGAGTCGCTCACAATGCTCCGCCGAGACGAGCACGATCGCCGGCCGGGTCCCCTGCGCCACCTCAGTCACAGCCGAGATCGTATGCCGCTGGGCCGGCTCCCGCCGGGCCGCCGTCTCCCGCTCAGTCGCCACGTTCGGCCGGAGCCACCATGCCGATGGTCCTCACCAGCTCGGAGAATGTGAGCAGGGCTGGGTCAGCTGTAGCGGGGCGTCGGCTCCGGGTCGTACCAGCCGCCACGGTCATCGGCCACGGCCTGAAAGCGGTCGGCCAGCCCCTTGGCGACCGGGCCTGTCTCGTCGGCGACATTGGCCTCGCGTACATAGACGGCCCACTCATCCGACTCGGCGTCGTCCTCCCCGGCCAGTGGTTGGCGGATGACGCGAACTTCGGTGAAGCCTTCCTCACGTAGTTCCTCGGCGACCTCGTCAGCGTCGTCGCGCTCGGGGAAGACCAAGAGATGTTCGGACATGGGACGACACCCTAACCATTGCCACCCAGCCACCGCCGCTAAGGCGATGGGCACCCGGACTCGCAGGCAACTCCCGACATTTCCCCAGGAAGCGAGCGCACAGTCCGAGTTGTGACAGTGACGCACTCTCGGGGAAGGGGCCGCCCCGGACCGGCCCTCGGGTGGCCGTGATGTCCCTGACCGGCTGGCTCTTTCCCGCCGTGATGGCGCTCGCGGCCGTGATCCTGTTCGTCACGCTGGTTCGGGGCGGGCCGGCACGAGGCGGGCTGCTCGCCATACTGAGTCGGGCCGTCCGGCTGCTCGTCCTCAACGGCCTCATCGTCGTGCTGTGCGCGGCGCTGCTGAACGACAAGTACTTCTTCTATGTGAGTTGGGCGGATCTGAGCGGCGGCCCCTCATCGGCGACGACCGTCGCCCGAGGCGGCCAGCCGCAGATCGTGAAACCCCTGAAACCGATTCTGCGCTACGCCTCCGAGACCAAAACCCTTCCGCCACTGCCGAATCCAGGTAGTCGGGAGCAGAGCTACGTCGTGACGGGAGCCGATAGCAAGGTCAGCGGCCAGATCCTGGTCCAGCTTCCCGCCGGCTACGACCCCAACTCGACGCGCACCTATCCGGTTATCGAGGCACTTCACGGCTGGCCCGGCGGACCCCGGGCGGTCGCCGTCGAACTCGACCTGCACGGCGCCTTTCAGCGGCTCATCGACGCCCGGAAGGTCGCCGACCCGATCATCGTCATGCCCCAGATCAATACGCCCTTGACGTTGGACACCGAGTGCGTGGACCCACCGGCCGGAACCGGGCCGAAGTCCCTGACCTGGATCGGGCGCGACGTGCCGCAGTGGACGGCCGACCATTTCCGGGTGGCGCACGGGCGGCAGTCGTGGCTTGTGTTGGGCGCGTCCTATGGCGGCTGGTGCGCGGCGAATGTGGGCATGCACTATCCGGAGACTTTCGGCGGGGCGGTGTCCTTCATGGGCTATTTGGCGCCGGAGTTCGCCCCGACCTATGACCCCTATGTCACCGATCCCCTCGGTGAGCGGACCTACGACCTGGATCGCCTAGCCAAATCCTCGCCACCGCCGATCGCGTTGTGGCTCATGGCCAGCCGCGAGGATCTCGGGGCTTATCGGGCGCTGGTCAAACTCCTCAAGGTGGCCCACCCACCCACCTCCGTGACCGCACACATCCTGGCAACGGGCGGCCATCGCATCCAGACCATCCCTCCCACCCTCCCGGCGATGGCGTCGTGGCTCACCGCCACCCTCCCGGGATTCGTGGCACATGCTTAGCCGTCGTATGCCGCGCGGCTACCCCCACGCCGATCCCGGCTTCGGCCTCACGCACAGCCCCCCTCGCCCGCTGCACCGGCACCCCCTCACGTGGATTCTCGCGAGCCTCCTGGCGATCGGGGTGGTCACCTTGGCGCTGACGATGTCGGGCGGCGCGAACGGAGAGGCACGGGCCGACGCCACCTCCGCCGCCGACTCTTCGCCGGTGTCGGCCGCTGTGTCGGCGCCTGTGCGCAGCCCGAACGCCACCCTCTCCGAGGGAACAGGAACCCTGAACGTCGTCGCCCTGGGCGACTCGGTTCCGTCCGGCAGTGCCTGCCACTGCACGCCATTCCCCGACCTGGTGGCCAGCAGGCTCGCAACGCTGACGGGCCGGCGGGTCGTGGATACGAATCTCGCGGTCGGGGGCCTTGACTCGTGTGAGCTACTCGACCAACTCGACACTGCCGCAACCCGATCCGCGCTCCGTGGCGCGAACGTGGTGCTTATCGAGATCGGGGCCAATGACTTCGACGAAGGTTTGGCCGACGATCCGCCGTGCGCGCGGCCGGACGACGACGCCTGTGAAGGCGCGACCCTGCGCACTGTCACGGCACACCTGGCCACCATCGTGGATCGCGTTCGCGTGTTGCAGCAACCGAGCGACGCGCAGATCGTCCTCATGGGCTACTGGAATGTGTTCCGGGACGGGCAGGTGGGCCAGGCCCGCGGCCCTGCCTATGTCGCGTGGAGCGCCCAGATCACGGATCTGACCAACGCGGCGATCGCGAAGATCGCCAACGAGAAGCACGTTCGGTATGCCGATGCCTACACCCCGTTCAAGGGTCGCTCCGGGCTCGACCCCACCGACCTGCTGGCCGCGGACGGCAACCACCCCAACGCCACGGGGCACGAAAAGCTTGCCAGCGCCGTCGTGACAGCGCTGGGCCTCGGCGGCTAAGTGCGCGACGCCCGTCCGACCGTCGGGACTCGTGAGAAGCCGTGCGCCACCGCGACGTTCTTTGACACCCTGTGCTCATGGCTCCCACCCGCTCCGCCCGCTACCGCACCACCGACGAGTTGCTCGACTTCGTCCCCATCCTGGACGCCGCGCCGAAGGACGCCGGCACGCTCAACCTCGTGGTCCGCCGCCCCGCCGTGGGCGCGCGGGAGGTGCTGGACGTCGGGAGGCTCGACGCCGCATACGGCCTGGAGGGAGACACCTGGATCGAGCGTGGGTCCAAGCGCACCAAGGACGGCTCGTCGCACCCCGACATGCAGTTGAACGTCATGAGCCACCGGATGGTGGCCTTCCTCGCCGACGACCCGGCGATCGAGCCGCTCGCGGGTGACCAGCTCTATCTGGATCTCGATCTCTCCGAAGAGAATTTGCCCGCGTGGACCTATCTGAGCTTCGGCGACCCGGCGTCCCCGACCGCCGTCATCCAGGTCACCGACCAGCCGCACACCGGGTGCGCCAAATTCATCGAGCGCTTCGGTGAGGAGGCGATGCGCTTCGTCAACGGCCGGACCGGCCGCCCCCGGCGCCTACGCGGACTTAACGCGCGCGTGGTCCAGCCCGGCGAGGTTCGCCCCGGTGACCCGGTCACCGTGCGCCGGCCAGGGGACGCTCAGGGCTGACCGGGTCCCCACTCCCAGGGTCGCAGCGGGCTGTTCTCGACGAGCCATGTCTCGACGGCCAGCATGCCACCGGTACCGATCAGGACGCCGATCCCGATGAAGAGCAGTCCGAGCGCCCGGCGCCAGGGCGTATGGGGATCACTCGCCCACCGCAGCCGCTGCACCAGGGAGCGGCCGAGGACGGCAACGGCCAGCAGGACGCCGACGAGGCCCGCGGCATACGCCAGAAGTAGTGCGAGGCCACGGCCGAGATCGGCGGGTAAGACCGTGACGACCACGTATCCGTAGAGGGGGCTGCACGAGGTGAAGACCGGGCCGAGGGCGGCACCGGTGAGCATGGCTCCGCCGAGGCCGGTTCGGGCTCGCGAGCGAGAAAGCGCCGTCGCGGAGCGTGCGTTGACTCCGGAAGCGACCATGAGTCGCTCCCACACCTCGGGCACGGCGGCGAGGAACCCGAGCGTCACCAGCAAGCCGCCGCTGAGCCAGCGCCAGACGTCAGTTGGCACGTCGATGAGCGCGGTACCCGCGCGGAGGAGCAGGGTGAAAGCAATCACCGACGCCCCCAACGAGGCGGCCACGACGAGCGGCCGGAGCCAAGGCCGACCCGGGAGGTCACTGATCGAGCCGCCGACGATCACGGGGACCAGCGAGAGCGAGCAGGGCGCCAACGTCGTCAAGGCGCCCGCGAGGACGGCGCCGAGCAGAGCACCCAGGGTGGCGAGCACGCCCTAGCCGGCCATCGCTTTGATGGCATCGCCATCCTTGGCGCCGGTCCACTTCTTGGTTGCCATCCCGGAGGAATCCACGGCGACAAAGGTGTGCTGGATGGTCACGTCATACTTCTTCTTCAGATCCGTCGCCGTGTCGTAGTCGACCTTGACGACGGTCAGCCCGTCCGGCACCCCCTGCGACATCAGCGCGGCGTCGGTTGCCTTGCAATCGGGGCACCAGGAGGCGTGGAAGAAGTAGACGACCGTGCTGCCCGATCGGTCCGCCATCTGCTTCTCGTAGTCCGCAAGGGAGAGGTAAGCGCCTTTCGCCATCGTCATGCTCGACGCGTCCGACGCCCCTGCGGTGCTGGTCGAGCTCGCCCCTGCGGTGCTGGTCGAGCTCGCTCCAGCGGAGCTGGTCATGGCGTGACTGTCGCTGTCCGTCATGTCGCCCCCCGAGCACGCGGAGATGCTGCCGGCGAGGCTAAGGACGAGCGCGGTGGCGACGATGTGGCTACGGGACAGCAGAGCAGGCATGGCGGGTGGTCCTTCCACGAAGTGCGCGAGGCACGGATGTGAGGTGCGGGCTCCGCCAGTTCATCGCGACGAGGGGGCCAGGTGCCAGGCCGAGCGCCGGACCGTCAGCGGTCCGTAAGGTCTCCGACCGACAGGCGGGCCAGGCAGCCGTTGCCGTTCGCAAGATTGGTCACGGTCAACTCACCGTCGTGGTCGCGGGCGACCGCGGCTGCGATGGCCAGCCCGAATCCAGCACCAGACCGGGACCGCGCGGAATCCCCGCGCCAACCCGCCTCCATGAGGTGGTCCAGATCCTCTTCCCGTATGCCGCCGCACCGGTCCTCGACGTCAACGCGTGTGCCCTCGATGGACACAACCACCTGTTCCCCTGCCGGCGTATGTTGCACTGCGTTTCGCACGAGATTGGTGACCGCGCGCGTCAACGCCCGGACGTCGCCCAGCACCGTCGCACCGGTGACGGCGCCCGCGATGATCGAGACCTTTGCCGCCTCGGCCTCGGCGCTGACCGCCGCCACGGCATCGGAGAGGACATCGGTCAGGTCGACCGCGGACCGGACCCTGGGCCCCGGGCCCTGCAAGCGACTCATCTCGGCGATGTCCCCGACCAGGGCATCGACGCGGTCGACCTCTCGAACCAGCCGGTTCAGGTCAGCACTGGTGCCGGCGTCCTCGGCATGCCGATCGGCGAGCCCTTCGGCGAGCAGCCGGATGCCCGTGATTGGGGTGCGCAGGTCGTGCGACAGCCAGCCGATCGTGTCGCGTCGAGACGCTTCCACCTCGGCGACGCGCTGCTGCTCGGCGCTCTCTCGCGCCGCGCGCCGCTCCCAGCGCTGGACGCGGCGGGCCAGCACCATACCGACGAGAAGCGCCATCGGTGCACCGGCGAGCAGCACGAAAAGCAGTGTGCGGTAGTCGTCTTTGGCGACCAGCATTGACCGCGTCGCGGCCGCGACTCCGGCGGCGAGGGACGCGACAAGGACGATCGGGGCGCCGAGGGCGGCGATCGACGGGCGTCGCTCCGCGGCCCGGATCAGCGCGAGGGCGCCGAGGACCGCGACGAGACCCGTGACGCCGATGGACACCGCGACAGCGCCGGCCTGTGGGTTCACCGGGTCAGCCCATCCCAGCGATAGCCCTTGCCGAATACCGTCACGAGGGCGATCGGCGCGCCCGGGTCGACCTCGATCTTTTCGCGTAGCCGCCGCACGTGCACCGTCACCGTCGATTCGTCGCCGACATGCCAACCCCACACGCGTTCCAGTAGTTCCTCACGCGAGAAGACGCGTCCGGGGTAACGCATGAAGTGGGCGAGCAGGTCGAACTCGCGGGCGGTCAACGCCAGGGGCGCATCGCCGCGCCGCGCCGCCCGGGCGGCCGGGTCCAGGCTCAGATCGCCGTCTGCGAGGGCAGGAGAAACCGCTGGCCCGCTGGGCTCCCGTCGTCGAAGGACCGCCCGAATCCGCAACTCCACCTCTCGGGCACTGAACGGCTTGACCACATAGTCATCCGCGCCGACCTGCAGGCCCTGGACTCGCTCGTGCTCCTCACCGCGTGCGGTCACCATGAGCACCGGCAAATCCGGACGGATGCCGCGCAGCCGCCGACATACCTCCAGACCACCAAGGCCGGGGAGCATCAAGTCGAGCAGGACGACATCGGCCGGCTGCGCGGCATACGACTCCAGCGCGTCGGGACCCGTGGGGGCGACGGTCACGGTCATACCGGCGTGGGTCAAGTGCCGAGCGAGGGCCTCACGGACCGTCGCGTCGTCCTCGACGAGTAGCACGCGCACCACGACAGCCACGCTAGGCGATCGGCCTGGCACAGTTGGGCGTATGACGAGCCCTCCCTCCCTGCGTCAACGGACGTGGATGCCGCTCGCGGTGGTCGCCGTGGGCGTCTTGGCGCTGTCGATCCTGTTTGCCGGAGCGCTGGGCTCGCTGCGCGATGCATTGTTCGGCACCGATGCGGCGCCCGCCCCCGGCGACACGACCCTGCTCGAGATCCGCAAGACGGCGGAGCTGCGGGCGGCGACCGGGTCGTTCTCCGTGCCGGTGTATTACGGCTTCGACGAGGACAAGGGATTGCTCCGCAAGATCGTCCCGGATGTCATCGATGAGAACAGCGGCGTCGCCATCTATCAAGGATCGATCGATGCGCTGATCGATCTGAAAGCCTTGCAGGACAGGAATATCACGGCCGACAAGGCCGCCGGGACGTTGACGATCACGGTGCCGACGCCGGCGCTCACCACACCCAAGATCGACCTGACCAAGTCGCGCATCGTGGCCCAGCAGCGCGGCATCGGTACGCGCGTCGGCGACTTCTTCGCCAGCGCCCCCTTGGAGCAACGCCAGGCCCTCGACCAGGCGGCCGTTCAGGCATTGCAGCAGGCGGCTGCGGAGTCCGGGCTCCAAGCGACAGCGCGCGAGAACGGTCGCGACTTCCTGACGGCGCTCGGCCATCAGTTGGGCTTCGCGACAGTGACCATCGTGTATGCCGACGAGCCCGGCGCGTTGCCGTAGGTCGGGGAAGGAATCGTGGGTGTATTCCTCCGCATCGTCGATACGTGAATCCGGACACCCAGGGCTTAGTCAGGCCGTGACCGCAGGTGGCCGACCGTCGTGACCACTACGGCGGCGGTCCAGGCCAGTGGCGCGACCGCCGCGGGCTCGCCGTTGTGCAAGACCTTCTCCGGCAACGACCCGGCCGCCGTGCGGTGATTCTCCAACCAGGTCAACAGCGTTCGCGCCGATCCCGCTCTGCCGGTATGCGCGTAGGCCTGCGCCAGCACGGCCGTGGCCGGGGTCCAGCTGATGCCATCATTGCGCCACGTCGACCCGGGTGCGACACCGCCCGCCGGCCGGCGGGCCAGCCGACGATAGCGATCCAGCGCCGCCGACAATCCCGGCGGCGTGGTCGCCTGATAGGGCGGCGCCATGAAGGTCATCGACGCGTCCAATCCCCGCCCGCCGAGATAGCGCGGCCATCCCCTGGGCTCGTATGACCGTGTCACCTCCGCGCGGCACCGCGCGCCCGCCTCGCCGGCGAGGTCGGCGAGCCGACGGTCGGTCCAGACGTCGCCAAGGCGCGCGGCGGCATCGAGAGCGGCCACCACGGGCGCTGCGATGCCCAAGGAGAGGGCCGGCGCCTTGACCTCCCAATAGTCAGGCGTGGCCGGGGGCAAACCCGAGTCGTCGAGAAGGCTGGCCAGCAGCGCGGTGGAACGGCGCACCATACGACCGGAGATGTGGTGGATGCGGTCCGTCTCGTCCGGGTGCAGGGCACACAGCCGATCAGCCGCCCACACCACCCACGCCGTCGAGTCGAGCTGGCGGGTGCGGTTGTCCGGCGGAGCCTCGGTCCAGGGGTCGTAGCGCGGAGCGAACCACCCCGACTCCTCCTGCACGCGCGCGAGGAAGGCCAGTTGCGCCAACGCCCGATCGAGCTGGCCGATGGCCGCGAAGGCGACGGCCACGTGGGCGGCGTCGCGCGCCCAGACGAACCGCCAGTATGGGGACCAGGCGGCGACGCTCGCCGGCAGCCCCTCGGACAGCACCCACAGATCGAGCAGGGCGCTGATCAGCAGATCCTGGTGCTCACCGCCGCGGTGCACCCAGTCGGGCATCGCGTCCAGATACCGTCGTTCGGCGGCACGCACGCGCATCGAGGCCGTATCCAGGCAGCGGCTGCCGGGTCGAAGCCGTGGAAGATCCGCGGCATGGAGCAGGTGGCGCTGACCATCACCGCTGATGGCGACCGTCTCGGAGAGCAGGCCGACCCAGCCGTGCCGCTCCCGATAGGCCTGCCCGGCGAGCCCCACCCCGATCGCCCCGACGCCGAGCATGACCCCTCGCCGCGTCGGTGACTCCCCCATGCTCGGGAACCTAACCCGGGGGCCCGCAGCGATGCAATGGACTCGGCGAGACGGTGATCTAACCTTCACGACATGGCAGAGGCTCGCGGAGTGCGGCGGCGCGACGCGGTCATCGCAGCCGGTGCCGCGGCGGCCGGCGTCGGCGGCACCCTCGCGACTCGGCGGGCCATGGAGACGCAGGATCCGCTTCCCTTCTATGGGGGCCCCGCCTCGCTCCTGCCGGCCCCCGATCCGGACACACCCATCGCGACCGACCTGAGGCTCGTATGGGGCGCGCCCGCCTCCGAGCGTGTCGTCGCCTTGACCTTTGACGACGGTCCGCACCCGGAGTGGACTCCGCTCGTCCTCGCGGCGCTCGACTCGGCAGGCGTGCCGGCCACATTCTTCCTTCGCGGCGACAATGTCGCGGCACACGGGTCGCTGCATGCTGGCTCACTGGGCCGCCATGAGCTCGGCAATCACACCTACAGCCACGCAGACCTCGCCCGGCTCGATCTCGCTGCCGCCCAGGACGAGATCGGCCGATGCAGCGAGGCGATGGCCGCGGCATACGGGAAGACGCCCACCCTGTTCCGGCCGCCCTATGGGCATTCCTCCGGGGCCGCGCTCCTGGCCGCCGCGGCGGCGGGGATGACGACGGTGTTGTGGGGAGGGCGCTTCCGGGAGAGTTCGTTTCGTGCTGACCCGGACGGACTGGTGCGGGATTCCATCGGCCAGATGCGGCCCGGGACGATCTTCCTCGGGCACGACACGGGCACGCCCGACCGTATTCACTCCGTGCGCATCCTGCCGCTGCTCATCGAGAAGATGCAATCCGAGGGCTGGCGGTTTGTGACGGTGAGCGAGCTGATCGGTGGGGCCCGCGCCTGACCGCGGGTCCAACCCCCGTCAGACGTCCAGGATCGAGCGCGACCAGCGGACCAGCGCTTGAGACGTATGCTGCCTCGGCCGCTGTCCCGGCCGCATCATCACCGCGTCTCCGGCCGGACCGACGGCGAAGATCCTACTGCCGGAGGTCATTTGGGCCGCCATGAGCGCAGCCGACAACTCCTCGACGCGTCCGCGGAGGGCGTCGACCTGATTTTCCAGAGCGAGAATGCGATGTATGCCCGCGAGGCTCACGCCTTCCTCCTGGGAGAGCCGCTGCACCTCACGCAGCCGGGCGACGTCCCGTGCCGAATAACGGCGACCGCCACCTTGGGTGCGTGACGGGGTGACGAGGCCGAGCCGGTCATACTGCCGCAGTGTCTGGGCGTGCATGCCCGCGAGCTGTGCCGCGACCGAGATGACGAAGACCGGCGTCTCGTCGTCCGCGCCGAGACCGTGAACCGGCATGCCGATCAGTCCTTGGCCGCTTCGCGGAAGAGGTCGGCCCTCGGATCGCCACCGGCTTCTTGCTCACGCAGGATCTCGACGGCGGCCTTCGCCTCGTCGCTGAGGCGCTGAGGCACCAGGATGGCGACCTTGGCGAGGAGATCGCCATTGTGGTCCTTGGCGGCGACTCCGCGGCCCTTGACGCGCAGGACCCGGCCGGAGGGGGTGCCCGGCGCGATCTTGACCTTGACCGGGTTCCCTTCCAAGGTCGGCACGGAAACCGTTGCGCCCAACGTGGCTTCGGCGAAGGTGACGGGCAGGTCAACGGTGAGATTGTCGCCGTCGCGACCGAAGACAGGGTGGGGTTCGACGGCGACGGTGAGGATGAGATCACCCTTCGAGGCCCCCGGGTCACCCTTGCCGCCCTTGCCGCGCAACCGGATCTTCTGCCCGTCCTTGACGCCCGCAGGAATGCGTGTGGTGATGCGCTGGCCATCGAGCCCGGTGAGAGTGACCGTGGAACCGGTCACGGCGTCGCGGAAGCTCAGGGTGGTTTTGGCGGCGATATCGGGACCGGGCTGCGGGCCGCGGGGAGCGCCATACCCCCCGAATCCGCCCCGACCACCGGGCTGGCCGAAGCCGCCCTGCTGGCCGAAGCCGCCCTGCTGGCCGAAAAGGCCCCCGAGGATGTCGTCGAGGTTCGGCT
>Ga0075158_10003678_pt1 | contig 10729 bp, 14 predicted proteins | sample JI91814BDNA_FD_70968 | JGI IMG/M metagenome (GOLD analysis project Ga0075158, IMG submission 70968) | Wastewater effluent complex algal communities from Wisconsin, to seasonally profile nutrient transformation and Carbon sequestration -... | ecosystem: Engineered > WWTP > Effluent > Algae... | reverse complement strand
AGCCTCCGTCGAGGCGCACCTCGAGAAGCGGATGAAGAAGATCGGGGGCCGCGCCCACAAGTTCCCACCTGCGGTGAAGGGAGCACCCGACCGCATCGTGGTCTTCCCCCACGGCCGGATCTTCTTTGTGGAGCTCAAGCGCGAGAAGACGGGGCGGCTGTCCCCCGCGCAGGAACTGTGGCACGAACGGTCCTTTGAGATGGGGCACGTAGTCCACGTGCTGGACAGCCGCGAACAGGTGGACGCCTTCATCGGGTGGGCACTCCACGAGGGCACCAACGACAACCGGCACAAGGACCTCGCCGCAGTGAGGGCCAACTACTACGCCAAGGAGGCGACATGAGCACCGTGTACGTATCAGGACCGATCACCTATCACATCGGCGAGGACCCATTCGCACCAGTGGCCGCACGGCTGGAGGAACTCGGGCACACCGCCGTCAACCCCAAGACCATCTCCGCCTGCCACGACAAGTCCTGTGTGAAGCTCCCCCACGAGGTGGAGAAGGGCTGGGACCACTCCTGGGCCTGCTTCCTCAAGCACGACCTCGCGGCCATGCTCCGTACCTGCGACGCCATCCTCATGCTGGATGGGTGGCAGGACAGCCACGGCGCGCGCCTTGAGTTGACGGTGGCCTCCGCCGTGGGGTTCACAGTGCTGTTCGAGAAGGACGTGCGCGATGTGTGACTTCAAGCACTCCCCGCTACTGGTTGGACTTCACCAAAAGAAGTCCGGCCACGAGGGGGTGATCTAAATGTCCAGTGAACCGCAACTCCATGACTACCAAGTCGTTGCACGAGACTTCCTCCGCAATCACGCGAGAGCAGGTCTGTTCCTGGACATGTTACCTGGGACTAGGCAAGACCGCGGCCAGCCTCAGCGCGCTCGAACCCCGGCACCTCCCCGTGCTGGTGACTGCACCCAAGCGCGTCGCGCTTGAGGTGTGGCCCGCCGAGGCCGCGCTCTGGCGGCCCGACCTCACGATCGATGTGGTGTCGGGCTCGCCGGCTCAGCGCAAGGCCATCCTGGAGAACAGCACCGCCGACATCCTCGTGATGGGGCGGGACCTGTTCCACGAGACGGAGCCGTACGCCAAGAGGTACAAGACCCTCATCATTGACGAGCTCAGCGGGTACAAGTCGAAGACCTCGGGCCGGTGGAAGACGGCGAACCGCCTGCTCAAGACCATCCCTCACATGTGGGGTCTGACCGGCACCCCCTCCCCGAACGGTCTCCTGGACCTGTGGGGGCAGATCGCCCTGATGGATGGGGGCGCACGCCTGGGGAAGACCTTCGGGGGCTACAAGAGCCGCTACTTCACGGCGCAGAAGATGGTCTTCAACGCCAGCATCGGCCGGTCTGTACCTGTGGACTTCCGCCCCAACCTCGGAGCAGACACGCGCATCCACATGCTACTCTCCGACCTATGCCTGTCGATGCAGACCGACGGGCGCATCAAGTTGCCGGACTTCACGGTGAACCGGGTGGTGGTCCCCTTGGCTCCCGCCGCGCGCACCCCGTACGCCGACATGGAGCGAGACTTCGTAGCCAACCTGCAACTGCTAGGATCGATACACTCCGCCGCGAACGCCGCCGTGCTCACCTCCAAGTTGTCCCAGATCACGGCAGGCTTCCTCTACAACGACGACCAGGATGTCAACCCCGGCCATGCGTGGATTCACGACGGTAAGGTTGACGCTCTGGCGGAGATTGTGGAGGCGACGGATGGCCCGCTACTGGTGTTCTACCGCTACCAGGCGGAGCTCCAGCGCATCATGAAGAAGTTCCCGCAGGCTACCGACGTGAAGCGCGAGCGAGACCTCCAGGACCGCTGGAACGCGGGGGAGATCCCGCTCCTGCTCGCACACCCCGCCTCAGCGGGCCACGGGCTGAACCTGCAGAAAGGGCCCGGACACACAGCGGCGTGGACGACCCTCCCCACAAGCCTGGAGGAGTGGGACCAGGCGAACAAGCGACTGCACCGTCAAGGGCAGAAGAACCCGGTGGTGGCGCACGTTCTGCACACCCCGAACACCGTTGATGTTGTCAACTGGCTCCGGCTCGTTGACAAGAAGTCAGTGCAAGATGCACTGATGGACTACCTCGAAGCCCCCCTGCTATGAAGACCCGGAGCAACCGATGAAATCACTGGCGATCGCCACCGCCCCAAAGAGGGATAGCAAGACCTGGAAGAACGAGGTCATTACCTGGGATGAGTTCAAGACCTGGTGCGCCAGTCCCGGCAACATCAAGGAGGCGGGCAACTACGTCTTCGGCCGCCTGAACGGCACCCGCAGATCCAAGCAGACCATCGAGGCGCGGTCAGCACTGACGCTGGACGTGGACGAGAAAGCGCGGCCCGGCTTCATCACCGACGTGCAGATGCTCCCGTTCAACCTCATCTGGCACACGACGTACTCCAGCATCCCCGAGGCCGAGCGCTACCGCATCATCATCCCGCTGGACCGAGAGGTCACGCCCGCCGAGTACGAGGCGTGTGCCATCGTGGTCATGGACATGCTGGGTGCCGAGCAGTTCGACCCCGGATCGGTCCAGCCCGAGCGGTATATGTTCAAGCCCGCCGCCCAGAGGCCCGACTTCTACTCGTGGGGCGAGGTCGAGGGGCCGATTGCCACGGCCGACGACCTGATCATGAAGGTCGACGAGGTGGTGGTCGACTACACCCCTCCGCAACCGAGCCGCCGTAAGCGCGACCCCTTCCAGATCGAGGGGGTGGTCGGCGCGTTCAACCGGGTGTACGAAGACCTGGACGACCTGATCCGTGACTTCGACCTCCCGTACGACAAGGAGGGGGAGAAGTGGCGGTTCCGTGGGGCGCACGGAGCTCCTGGGATGGGGGCTGTCCCTCAGCGCGCGGGGCTCTGGTACTCGTTCCACGCGAACGACCCGACGTACATGCAGACGTGCTCCGCCTTCGACCTGGTGCGCATCCACCTGTTCGGGGAGCTAGATGAGGACGCCAAGACCGGCACCCCCGTCAACAAGCTCCCCTCCCACGCCAAGGTGCTGGACGAGATCATGACGGGCGACCCCGCGGTCTCGGACAGGGTGATGGCCGAAACGTGGAGGACGGACTTTGGCGGCTCCAGCACCCCGTCAGGCCCCACCACCTCACCCCGCGCTCCCACGGCTCCGAGCGGGCCTCTCACGGCCGCGAGCGGGGTCACCACGGCTGACTGGCGCACTGGCCTAGCGCTCAACCAGGCAGGCTCCGTCAGGGACAACCTCGACAACTGGGACCTGATCCTGAAGCACGACCCAGCGTTTCAGACCCTGACATACAACGAGGTGACGCAAGCAATCGAGCCGAGTGGGGACCTCCCCTGGCGGCCCGTCACCCGGTCGAGTTCCGCGTGGGACGTCGGGGACGCCTCCATGCTGGCCGTCCACCTGGAGCGCACCATCCGGCTCCGTGTCCCCCAGGGCCGCATCGACCAGATGGTCATCGCGGCCGCGTTCAGCCGCAGGGTCAGCCCGGTGGTGGACTACCTGAACGCCTTGAAGTGGGACGGCCTCCCGCGCGTCGAGACCTGCCTCCCCGGGGTGAAGGTCACGCCCTTCACCCGCCTGGTGGCGCGCAAGTCCTTCGTGGCGGCGGCGGCACGCGCGCTCAGCCCCGGCATCAAGTGGGACCACAGCCTCATCCTCTATGGTGGTGAGGGCCTCGGCAAGTCCCTGTGGATTGAGCGCATGTCCAAGGGGTGGACCGCAGAGCTCGGTGACCTACGGAGCAAGGACACCCTCCAGATCGTAGCCAAGACCTGGATCGCGGTGGCCGACGAAGGGCACTCGCTGAAGAAGGCTGACAGCAACGTGATGAAGGCGTTCATGACGCGCCAGATGGACACCTACCGTGCTCCGTACGCGCACCACGCTCAGGACCACCCGAGGCGGTGCGTCGTGTGGGGAAGCACCAACGAGGAGACGTTCCTGCGCCGCGAGGCGGGCAACCGGCGCTTCCTCATCGTGGAGTGCGGCAAGTACGACATCGACGCCGTCACCCCCGAGTACGTCGACCAGGTCTGGGCAGAGGCCGTGCATCTCTACCGCCTGGGCGAGCGGCTGTGGCTGGACAACGATGAGTCGGAGCAGGCCACCGAGGCGCGGGAGGTCTTCACTGAGGAGAACCCCCTGACCGGCCTCATCGGGTCCTACCTCGAGATGCCAGTGCCGGAGAACTGGTACTCCATGTCGGGGACCCAGCGCTTCTCCTACCGACAGAACTACCTGGAGTTTGGCTCCGACGAGACCGAACCGCTGATGGCGCAGGACAGGGTCTGTGCTATTCAGGTCTGGTACGAGATCCTCAACGGCAACCGAAAGGCCCAGCAGGTAGAGGTGCGAGAGATTAACGAGGCAATCCGCCTTCTCCCGGACTGGTACTCCGCCCCCAAGACGAGGCGTTTCGACGCGACCTATGGAGTCCAGCGCGGGTTCAACCGCTTCGATGATGAGGAACTGATATGACGGTCAAACTCGACTTCTCAGAGAAGATGCGGAGCGTCGATAGGTCTGTCCAGCCCAACACTCCTGAGCAGGAGGAGAAGGTGATCCGGCTCCTGCAAACGCTCAACGCGGAGGATCTAATACCGACGCTCGGACTGTCTGTCCCTCAGGTGACCAACGCCTCGTCCGACAGTGATTCAAAGTTGCTCGCATAAGTTGTTCCGTGGGGGTCTACCCGCTAAACTAAGGGTAACGGCCAGGCACCCCGCCGAGCCCAGATTCTCACAAGGAGTGAGCAACATGGTCAATACGATGACCGCTAGGCAAAGTGACTTCCTAGTCTCCCTCGTAGGAGAGCGGGACACCACCAGCGTCGACAGGTTCCTGGCGGAACTCCGCCAGCACTACCGTGAAGGGCAGGCCACCTCCGAGGAGGCCAGCGCCCTCATCTCGGGCTTGCTCCAGTGCCCTAGGAAGGCCGGGGGCCTCATCACCGAGGGCATCTACGAGGACGTAGGCACCAGCACCCTCTACCGCGCGTACCTCGGCCAGAACAACGGCCGGATGCTGTGCAAGCGAGTCGTGTTCGACGGCAAGGATATCTCCTACGACTACCAGGGCCTCGCGAGCCGCTTCCTGCAGGACGCCCGCCGCCTGTCCCGTGAAGAGGTTGCGGAGCGCACCTTGTCCTACGGCTCCGGAACGTGCATGGTCTGCGGACGCCGACTCGACGACCCTGAGTCGGTTGACCGTGGTATCGGCCCGGTGTGCTGGGAGAACTACTCATGAACCTCAAGAGCCTCAAGGACCGCACCACCCTCGTGTTCGTAGGGTCCATCCCCGCGACGGGCATGCTCCACAGTTTTTTCGGGGATCTGGCACCCGCCATCGTCCTCATCACCGGGATCGTCGGGGGCCTTGCGCTCCTTGTGCTCCTACTCGCCACCGTTGCAGACGCTACGGTGGAAACTCTCAAGAAGAAAGAGAAGTGACATGCAGATCACGATCAACACCTCAGAAGAACTGAGCACCACCGACCTGGCGATCCTCGCCCTGCTCACCGGTGCCAGCACCCACACCGTCGTCACGGAGCCGGCGAAGGCCCCTGCGCCCAAGCCTGCGACCAAGCCTGCGGTCAAGCCCGAGCCCGAGCCGGAGCCTGAGGAAGAGGCAGAGGCAGAGGCGGACGACGATGCCGACCTGATCGGCGGCGAGGTCACCGTCCAGGACGCAATCGACAAGGCCACGGAGCTCGTTGGGCAGGGCAAGCAGACCCTCGTCAAGGCCGCCCTCAAGGCCGTCGGCGGGGACCGGGTCAGCAACCTCCCCGCGTCCAAGGCGGCGGCATTCATCGCTGAGCTCGAGGGCTAGCATGGCTCTCGCGGAGCAGACTCCGTTCTCTGTGGAGGCGGCCGAGGAGCAGGCATACGAGGCACGCGAGCAGGCCGATAAGGGGAGCTCCCGGTTCCCCGGGATGTCCTACGAAGCGGGTGTCCTCGCGGCGATCGAGTGGGCCCTCGGGCACACCAACGACATTCCGTACCCGGAGTCCTAACTCCCACAATCTAGGCCCGGCGACAGGTCAAAACCCCCCAACCTGTCGCCGGGTCGTTCTCATAGGAGGAACCATGACCGGCCCCGCCGCTCACGCTACGCTCGGCCCCAGCGGCGCTCACCGTTGGTTGAAATGCCCCGGCTCAATCCGGGTATCTGCTCAGGTCCACCAGGACCCCGGCACCACTTCCCCCGCCGCGCTCGAAGGCACCATCGCACACGCACTCATGGAGATCGAAGGCAAGTACGCCTTCGACCAGACCTCCAAGGAGGACTACCTCCTGGAGTACGAAGCCTGGCGCACCACGACCGGGCTGAACCTAGACTCCGTTGGGGAGATGGCGGCCCACATCGAGAGCATGATCGCTTTTCTCAAGGGGCGCATGTCGCTCCTTGACCGCCCCACCATCCTGTTCGAGAAGCGCATGAGCGCGGGCATCGAAGGCGTGTGGGGGACCTCCGACGTGGTCCTGTTTGACGCGACCACCGTTGAAATCTGGGACCTGAAGTACGGAATGGGCCACCTGGTCGACCCCGAGGAGAACGAGCAACTCATGCTCTACGGCCTGGGCGCTCTGGACACCTATGGTGACCTCATTGCTGACACGACGAAGATGGTCATCGGCATCTACCAGCCGCGCATCATGGGTGGTGTCCGTTGGTGGGAAACGACCCCGGAGCACTTGCGCGAGTGGCGTGAAGAGGTGGCCCGTCCAGGGGCGGCCCTCGCCCTTACCGACGACGCCCCCATCGCGCCCGGCGAGAGTCAATGTACGTGGTGCCCCGCTCGCGGGGAGTGCTCCGTACGCGCGAAGTGGGCGGCAGGCCAGGACTTCGGCGCTCCCTACGTGGAGGCCCAACGCGCCGACCTGCTCGACCCGGCGGAGATGTCCACCGTGCTGAGCCGTATCCCCGCGATCCAGGCATGGTGCAAGGACGTGCAGGAGGCGGCGATGACCCGGCTCTACACGCTGGGTGAGGAGATCCCAGGGTACAAGGCTGTCCGCTCTGGCGGACGCCGGGGTATCACGGACGACGCCGCCGCCATCCAGACCCTCATCGACCTGGGGTTCCCGGCTGAGGAGGTAGCCCGGTTCTCGGTCAAGCCCCTGGGCGAACTCGAGAAGGCCCTCAAGCGCGCCAAGATTGATAAGTCCCTAGACGACGTACTTGGCCCACTCATTCAGAAGAGCGCAGGTTCCGTCTCCATCGTGCCGGACACCGACAAGCGCGACGCAATCAACAGTCTCTCCGAAGCCACAAAGGATTTCTCATGAACGTCAACCTGTGGGAGTACCGCTGGATGGTAATCCAGGAGAGCGCCCTGGACTACCGGCTTGGTCCGGATGACTTCCCGCCCGTCTTCATCCTGTCCCACGCCCGGCTGGACGTACCTGTCCTGCAGGCTATCCCTGGCCTCAAGGACTCTGCCACGTTGGTCGTGCCGGTCGAGAAGTACGCGGAGTACGCGGAGGCGTATCCCGACATGCACGTACTGCCGATCCCCGCGGGCGAGTACGGGGTCGAGCGCGGCGTGGCGCAGGCGCGTCAGTTCGTGCTGGACTACGCCGAGCACGAGGGCCACGCCCGCTGTGTCATCCTGGATGACGACATCACCGGCATCTCCATGCAGTACGAGGCGGAGGACGGCAAGGCCTCCTCGGCGTATGTGAGCAAGGTCGGCGACAAGAGGGACACCTACTCGCTGGGCGTGTTCGCGTGGACGCTGATCACCTTGGACCACCTCATGGACAAGAACCCGAACGTCGCCATCGCCGGGCCGCAGAACCGTAACGACCAGCGCACGCTGGATGCGGCGCAGGCTCGGTACGACCTGAACTACGGCCGGATGCCCATCGGCTTCGTCATGTGGGACCTGGCCCGGTTCAAGAAGTACGCGGGGTCGCTGGACATGCGGTACAACCGCCACGGCGAGGACCTCTGGGCGACGATGACCATCCTCCACAACGGAGGGTCGTACGGCAGGATCCCGTCGGTGCTTGTCTCCTACTACGACGAGCACACCCAGTCCACGCTCAAGACCCCCGCCAACGAGCACATCATCCGCCAGGCCGAGTACGACCGCATCCTCACCGAGGAGTGGAAGGACAAGGTCCGGCTCAAGTGGGACATCCTCGACCGCTTCGCGGGCGCGGCACCCAACCTCCGTCTGTTCCGTCACACCGCCCCGTTCAAGCGGGTACTGTGGGACGGGTCGGTAAAGACAACCCCCGGAAAGACCGGGGGGACCCCCCTCAATAAGGAGAACACCATGAAGGTGAACGTGGCCATCCAGGTCAACATCACGGACGAACAGCGGGTCATGCTGGGAGGCCTCCTCACGGGCCGCCTCAAGCCGAAGTATTACGCCACGCGCGACGACGTCAAGGAGTGGGTGGCCGAGCACGGCGAGAAGGCTTGGGAGACCGATCTCGAGGACGCCTACGCGGACCGCTTCCAGGCCGAGCCCGAGGTCGAGGTTGAGGCCGAGCCCGACGAGGACGACCTGCTCTAAACGCCATGGAATCGCCCCCGCGCTCCCAAGAGTGTGGGGGCGATTCCATGTGGGGGCGACAGCGTTCTGCCCACGCGTCCACTGGTAGGTTGTAGGTAACGCCCCAGCCGGGGGCGCGACTAGGAGGTCAAAATGTCTATCTACACGCACACCGTCGGGTCCCACCCGCAGAAGTTGGCCCTGGACGCCGCCAAGCAGGCGATCGAAGAACTTGGGGAAGGGCCGAACACGGCGCTGATGTACGCGGCCTTCGGTCTCGTCGACGCCTTTATCCTGCTGGCCGAGGAGAGCCATGTCCCGGTGCTGGAAGACCTGTACTCCGCCCGCCGCGCCCTCCAAGGCATCCTCGACACCCTGTAAGCCCCTGAACAGCCCCGGCGCTACACATACCGCGCCGGGGCTGTTCTATGCCCGCTCAGAGCAACCTCGCAAGCCTGGCAGGGCAGTGAGCCAGCCGCGCCAGCCGCGCCAGGCCACGGACTCGGGTTTGCCCCTCCACTAGGTGGAAATGCGTCCGCTAGGTAGGCTGTAGGTAACGGCCCAGCACCTCGCTAGGCCTCCAAACAACAAGGAGTCACCATGTACTTCAATCTGCACACTCTGCCCGCAGGGCGGTCCATGTTCACCGTCCACATACTCCAGCCCGGCGAGTCGTACGACTGCACCGAAGAGGTGGACATCGTGTGCTCCGACCAGGCCAGGAGCGACCACCGGGTCATTGCCCAGGTGCTCGAGGCGGCCCGCGAGGTCATCGTGAAGGACTACGGCCCCAAGACCCTGGTGGTCGGCCTGGTAAACCAGTCCAGCGGGGACATCCTCTTCAGCAGTCTCAGGGAAGGCCACATCCCCCTCCCGGTGGTCCTCCCCACCCGCATCCTTGAGACTTATGAGCGCCCCTATGTCGCGCTCCTCGAACTGGCGTACGATGACGTCGACGGGGCGTACCGCGAGTTCCTGCTGGCGGGTGAATAATGAGCCTCCGCAAGAGCACAAGCGCTCAACGCACCCACACATGGACCGACACGGCCATCAACTTCCGCGCCGACGCCTCCAAGCACGACGGAGAGTGGTTCGCTGAGGCAGGCCCCGCCTTCGCTACGTTCACCGAGTACCAGCCGCTCGTGGACTGGGTGATGGACAAGTACCGGCTCGCCCAGAGGGGGGTTGACTCCTGGGACAGCCTCGCCGCCGCCCTCGCCGGCAATGACGGCAAGGACTGGGAGCACCTCTCAGAGGACGAGCAACGGGGCTACATCGACAGCGCACGCATGAACGCCAGGATGGGGGGCTAGAGATGTCATACAATCCTGCGACCCCCCTACTGCTCCTCTCGTGCCTTGGCATCTGCGTCCTGGCGTGGATCTACGCTAGGGGGCGCAAGTGACCACAACGTTGACAAGAACTAGCCGCCCAAGGAGGGCTGTACGATGACGCACGACAACGACGGGATCTCCCGACTGTATTACCGCGAGCCCTCTTGGGTCTCGAAGGCCGCCCGTAAGGGACACAACGCCCATGACGGAAACTGCAAGTATTGGGGCGGCGACTTCGCGGGGGTCGACCTGAACGCGATCTGTACGCGGTGCCTCGCAGGTGCCGCGGACATCCCCTCCCCTGCTCGTGCGCTGTTCGACACCTTTCGCTCGAAGACCCGCGCACTCGATCTCTTCGGGGGTCGGCGCTCGGTCCTCCGCAAGACGATCGCCGAACAGCGCGTGCTCCTCGAGAAGGCTGAGGCCGCGCGTATCGAGGCCAACGTCGAGTGGGTGAGGCAGATGACGCGCGTTGCCGCCGTGTGGAACAACTACTCGCGAGACCTCGAAGCCGACCGCGACTCGCTCGCTGAGGTGTCGAGGGTTCTTGCTGAGTCGCTTGTGGTGAGATGGAAGCCGAAGACGGTCGAGACCGCCGCGCGTCGGGTCCTGGAGGGCGATTCCCCCGATCGCGGCCGCGCCGTCGGCGTGATGATCGAGGCATTCGAGCGGTCGGAGCGCGCCCGAGCGCTCACGGAGTTGCTCTGATGATCGACATCAACACACTGCTACCGGCCCTCCTGCCGGGGTACATGAAGGCCGAGGCCCTCGACGATATTGAGGCCGCGGCGAACGTCGGGGCGGTGGAGACCGTGGAGCCCAAGAAGGGCCAGCGGGTCGTCGTGCAGGCGTACCTCCCCCACGTCACACAGTTCGGCTG
>Ga0075158_10003675_pt1 | contig 10735 bp, 11 predicted proteins | sample JI91814BDNA_FD_70968 | JGI IMG/M metagenome (GOLD analysis project Ga0075158, IMG submission 70968) | Wastewater effluent complex algal communities from Wisconsin, to seasonally profile nutrient transformation and Carbon sequestration -... | ecosystem: Engineered > WWTP > Effluent > Algae... | reverse complement strand
GAAGCTTCAGGATTTATTGGAGTTGATAATAAACCTGAACTTCCACCAGGTTTTGTTGATATTACAACAATTGGATTTGAATATAGGGTCACTGATTACGAAGGTGTGCAATCTAATTCGGCTAATGTATTAATTGTCACAACTAGTTTTGGTCCTCATGACGGTGATGAAATTCCAGTTATTCCAGATATTCCGGTGGGGCAAACAACTAGAATGATTCCTCTTAATTTGATTTATGACACTGTTCTACGCATCACTAATGCTGTTGAACAAATTGGTGACAACTTGATGATTCGTGTTTACCTGAATTCAGATCCTCAGAATCCAATTTTAAGCGTTAGTGCGGCAGATTTCTTCCAGCAACGTGCAGGAAATCCATTGTATGGAGATATTTCGATGACGTTTAATGCAGCGAAGACAGACACCATTAAGGTGTTTTACGCATATGAAGACTACTCTTATGAAGTGAGTCGAAATTTTAACGTAATAGGCGGCAATACGCAGGTTCGAAATCGAAGAAGTTATTTCCCAAATCCTTTATTGGAAGCACAACCAACAGCACCAACAAGTCTTGCAACATTTATTTCTAACAACATTGTAACTATCACAGCTGTTGCGGCGATGTTTGGTGTCTTAGCACTGTTGTTGCTTGGGATTATTTAAATGTTTACAATGTAAACATTAAAGAGTAAACATGTTTACGACCAGAAAATGAACAAAAGTTTGTTCATTAATTGAAATTACTTTTCTCAATTTATTGTGTCAAACAACCATGTCAATTATTGCCGCTAGAGAAAGTATTCTCCGAAAGTTCGGGGCCAAATCCGCTGACGGAAAATGGTCTCTTGACTTTCAGTCGATAGATGAAAACAAAATGACATTTTTAATGCATTTCATTCCATTCATATCACCTTCCGAAATAGATAAATTTATTGGATGGACATCTTACATGTGCAAGGCTGTTGATAATTTCGGCAAAACCGCATTAATTTATGCAATGGATCATGGACGAAAAGATGTCGTCAAAGCATTGCTGAAAACAAATGTGAGCAATTCCGGTCATGTTTATAATGGCGACAATTTTTTGACATACATAATGAAGTTTGATGATATCGAACTAGAAATTGTCGAACTTGCTATCAAAGATACAAACAACGGTCTTCATCATGTTCAACATGAAACCGGGTATACAGCGCTAATATTAGCTTGCACAAAACGTCGAGCTGATATTGCCTTATTGCTCATTCCACATTCAGATGTCGATCATGTCGCGAAAGATGGAGCTACAGCTCTAATTGAGGCTTGCGGTTCTTATGTGATCAGCGAATCAATGAAGCCGGTTGTCGAAAAATTGATAGAACTATCACATCCATCGACATTTAATCAAGTTTGCCGAAGATGGTCAGCTCTTACATTTATCCACGGAGAAGATCCAGAACTTGAAGAAAAGATCTTTAAGAAGACAACGTCGATCGATGTCCTGACTCGTTATGCTCAAATGATCGGCATGGGCGCAATTCTCTCTCAAGAACTCGCAAAGATAGAAGCTGTTAAAGCTCTCTTTACCGGAGAAGATAGCATCTTTGCCAAATACATTTGTGTTATCTGTAAAGATACTTGTCCTAACGAGTTTGTACATAAATGCGGGGGACGATTTCACATTAAATGTCTTCAGAAGTGTGTCATGTTTGAAATTAAAGAACCGATTCTTCGATCAAAACAAATCTGCCCAGTGTGTCGTGTGAGATTAACCAGTTTTGATATGGATCGTATCACGACCAAAAGCAGTGACAGATTTTACATTTCGGAGAAGAAGATAGACTCTCTTGACAAAACTAAAGTTAATCTTGTTTGCAAGAAATGTGAGAATATCTTTGAAGCCGGTGAAGCATCAGGTGAATGTGTTATTAAAGAAAAAGATCTGCCAGAGATGTGCTTCGATTGCAGCAACAAAATCATCACATGTCCTAACTGTAAGCTACAATTTCAACATCTCACTGGATGTAATGATTTTGCCTGCTGCTTGTATGGGTATGATAAATGTAAGAATAACTCTAGTTGCAATCATGGTGTTAGTGAGACTTTCAAGTTTTGCGGGCATCAGTGGAAGATCTCTCATGATCTGATGAATCGATAAGTGTTTATTGTTCATACTTTATATAATTACTGAATTAGTAATTACTAATTCAGTAATTGAATATTTAATAACAAAATAGTAAATGCAAACTTACGTCATAGCATAATGGACTCTCAATCGTGTCTTCTGAGAGACTTCGAGCAAAGTCAGGGATTGGTAATCGACCCTGTTTCCAAATTTTACGTTCGTACGTCAGGTCATGATATCGATGCTGCTTCAACAGCTGTGTCGACCTTGTATTCTCGCTCACATGGATCGCATATTGTCTCATCAGGAATGAATGCGATTATGTTGACATTTATGGCCTTACAGAAACATGTCGGTGACGTTAAATGCGCCGGCGATGGGAAAGCTTACGAGCTTAGCCCGGTTATCATCATGGGAGATGAGCTCTACAGCGACACTCAAAGTCATGTTGTTGACTGGTTGAGAGAAAATGGATTCCGAGTTCTTTTAACCGATCCGAGCGATTACTCTCGTACAATGGATCTTGTGAAGGAACATAAAGAGCGTCTCGTTGCAATGTTCTTTGAATCTTGCTCTAATCCATCTGGTGCAGTTGTTGATTGGAAGATTCTGCAAGAAACACGAGAGTTAAATCCGGGGACCTGGCTCATCATTGATAACACATGGCTTTCTCCAGCGATCTTTAATCCGTTTGAGTACGGTGCTCACATTGTGCTTGAGTCGGGGACGAAGTATCTGTCTGGAGGACAGTTCATCATCGGACAAATCACAACATGCTCTCCCGATCATCCAAGTGATGCATTGATAACTCGCCAGAGGCGATTGTTGGGAATTCACGTCTCACCGCTATATTGTCGTCAATTGGTAGCTCAGTTGGCAAGTATTCAAGATCGCGTGATTGGTGCTGTCAAACGTGCTCAAAAGTTCTTGAAACGTGTCGATGAAGCCAAGGGCATCTGCGCTGAAATACCGGGCGAAGCCGATGGTATCCGTGAAGCGATACCGGACGAAGTCGATGTCTGGAATCGCACTGAGATACAATATTCAGGCATTCCCAACAAAAGATTCGCTTCAGGTATCATCTACTTCAAGATCAAGATCGCTAAGGCGCCGTTAAAGACTTCCAAATGGAAGGGTCATGTCTTGAATATGATAGAAGACCAAGGTATAAAGGCAGAGACATCTTACGGGAAACCTTACGATTCTATTTGTAATTGGGTTCACCGAAGTCACGACAAAGAGCAGATCATGATCAGACTTGCGTTTGGTTATGATAATAACATTAGTAATGTCGATACACTCTTTAGGAATATGACTTGCTTAGTTCTATCCCTGTAGATGTTGAGCATAAATAATGAACAAATTTTGTTCATTAATTGAATTAACATCATATTAACACATCTATAATAAATGATCACCGTTACATAACCAGACGGTAGCAAAGCTGTCTTCGAGAGATTTGAAGATATCAAAGACTACAATTCAGTCGTAGCGCTTAACTGTTCCGGGAATAATCTTGAATCTCTTCCGTCATTACCAAAGATGTTACGGTTCTTGTATTGTGATAACAACAAGCTAAAATCTCTGCCGGTATTGCCGAAAACTTTAGTAAGAATCGATTGTTACCGCAACAACCTTACATCTCTACCACCGAGCCTTCTTGAATGTCGCGACTTGAAATATTTCGACGGCGATAATAATTGGATGGAAGATATTCCTTATGAATTCTCTGAATTTATTAGATTAACTACAGGTTGCGAAAGCCCGTATTCTTCATACTTCGTTGAAGGCGGACATTCTCTTGATGGTCATATCAGGCTTGGAGACTTGACTATTTATGATGGATAATACTGTAGTTTAGAATAATGTAAATTACATTGTTCCAGAAATATAGTTCAGTTTAAACTTTTAATCTTTCCAGAATCACAATACACAATTTGTTCAGACAAGCAATTGAATATAAATATTAAGTTATCAACAACAAAATTTGCATAATGTGGACCAAACTAGATAAAATCATCGACCAAACTGTTGAAATACATCTTTCGGCATCAAGTGAAGAGACACGAAAAAATCACGTTGAAGCTTTAATGGCTACAGCCATGGATTTTATCGAATGGATTACAGTTGAGCAACCATCAGAAGGATTGATAGACCAACTAATGTTCCAGTTTATTTTATATCCTGACTCTAGAAAGAAAATTCTTAGATCTATAATACCTTTGCCAAAGCATGCTAAAACTTTTTGGCAATATATTTTGTTCTCGGTGGAAGTGTTGATGATTTTGAATCTGATAATAGTCTTAGTCGTATTGTAACTATTAGCCAAAAATGTGTTGTTCTGTTATTAATAGCTGGAATCTCAAAATCTCGAGTTTCAGATTGGAGAAAACAAAGCATAACTGTGAATTTTGCCTTGAAGAAATGGGAATTGTTTACCAATTAACAATACTACACACAAGAAGATCCTGATCTAAAATTGTTGTTAGAAATGATAGGTTGAAGTAAATAATCTTATTTAAGATTATTTTAAATTTTCCTAGCAGCAATACGTCTAAGCTATGGCGTCTTTAAAGCTTCAGGGACGTAACGAAGAGCGTCTCCATTCCGGGTCACCGCAGCGAGGCACAGCTCTGGCGTCTTTAAAGCTTCAGGGACGTACTGAAGAGCATATCCTTCCTGGGTCACCGCAGCAAGGCAAAGCTCTGGCGTCTTTAAAGCGTCAGGAACGAAGTGAAGAGCATATCCATCCTGGGTCACCGCGGCGAGGCAAATCTCTGGTGTCCTTAAAGCTTCAGGAACGTACTGAAGAGCATATCCATCCTGGGTCACCGCAGCGAGGCACAGCTCTGGCGTCCTTAAAGCGTCAGGAACGAAGTGAAGAGCATATCCATCCTGGGTCACCGCGGCGAGGCAAATCTCTGGTGTCCTTAAAGCTTCAGGAACGAATTGTAACATCAAGCCATCTCTATGAACTTCACGAAGACAATGCTCGTATGTTGGATTCTCTCCGAGAGGGTTTTGATCTTCTTCACTGTCTTCTCCTGCCATGGCTAGGCTATCGTCAATGCACCAGCGATGGCCACAGAATTTAGTAAACTCGGTGCTTCCATGGTCACATGAAGCTCCACTACAGCCATGCCATCCCTTCAAACAGCAGGCAAAAGCGTTACAGCCACCTGCGTGCTCAAGTTCAATTCCACACTTAGGGCACCGAAAGATCTTTGACTTGCAACTCGAGCAGCGATCAGGCATTTGAGCAATGTTGGCCTCGCATTCTTTCCCGCCACAAGCGAAAACTTTAAGACACGTCTTGCACCTTTTGTGGTACGATTTAGGGTCCAGAGCTTTGATCTCTTCCTTGGTGAAGATCTTCCCTTCTCCAACGGCAGAAAAGGAAGTCAAGTCCAAGAACTCTTTACAGTTCGGACACTGTATTTTGTTCAAAGAAATGATCTCTCCAAGCATATGTGTAGCCCAAGTTTTCAGGCATTCTTGATGAAATAGAGCTCCACACGAATGAAACTCTAAAGTAGTTTCGTTACAAATACAACACAGAGACATGAATAGTTTTCTATCATACATAAATGTAAAATAAAATTCAATATTGAACAAACATAATATGTTTGTTCTCTAGAAAAATAATCATGACAAATAATATATCTCTTGTCTTATATTCTTATGAATCTTTTTGTAAAGTTTTTAATCCAATTTTCATCAACGACGAAGACTTGAAAACTCTACAAGATGAAGTTGACGAGTATAACAATCATATCAAACTATTACTTTCTGGGAAAGCGCCAAACAGTTCTTACTCCGATTTTCAAGATAAATTCATTTTAAACGAAATCGACGAGAAACGTGGCCATAAAGATGGAAAAGCTTTATATTCAAGAAGTTATTACGGAGATGGCGGTAGAGCCGCCTATTTCTTAATAATGTGTCATTGCGAAGACGATGATTGTGAACACGAATATCATAGCTTTGATTATAGTGATATAGATATGATGACTAAAGATGAAACTTTATGTACATTCACGTTGCCGTTCGGCGATGCTGAGTTTCAAATTGGCTATAAGATTCTTCCTATGACATCAAAAATTTTAAATCATCAAAGAATTAAAATGTCTTGACATACACACCGCCCATGGTTTCATTCAAGGAATGGATTATAGTTAAACAACCTGAAGGATTGAAAGATCAACTAATGTTCCAATTTATTTTCTATCCTGACGCTAGAAAGAAGATTCTTAGATCTATCGCATTGTTAGAATATGCTAAAACTTTTTTGGCAATATATTTTGTTCTCGGTGGAAATATTGATGATTTTGATTCTGATCCACATCTTAAACATATCAGGATCATCGATAAAGAATGTATTGTTTTGTTATTAATAGCAGGAGTCTCATCATCACGAGCTCGAACTTGGGTAGATGAAAAATCGTTTGTATACAACGCCTTGATGAAATGGAAATCTTTCGCCAACTAACAATACAAGTCTACAAAATACGCATCTCAAAAATACGTAATACGTATTTTCTAATTCATACAACGATGACCTCTTCGAAATTTAATCAATTTTAATTCGAGCCCAAATATCCATAAACTTTCCCAAGAATTCGCTAGTAAACAATGGCACATCTACTATCGGAAGACGATCGTGTATTTTAACAAACGGTAAATACACGCATGTTTTGTCTTCCCAATCAACAAATTCAATCGGCGTAAGTATCGACGGATCAGTGTATGGTATGATGACAGGATTTTCGGTACCATCGTGGTGTCTCTTCGCATAATCTTCAATATCAATTCTCATGTATTCTAGAGTTTCTTCTGAAATGCGAGCCAATCGATTTCTAGCCAACTCTCTAACATGATCAAGATCTTTGAACACATTTTGACAATCTAGGGTTTCTGGATCGTCGGCATTATCGCTTCTATTATTAAATTGGATAACAAAGTTAAGCTTATTTTCAAGAAAGTCAGTGTCTTTTAGGTCAAGAATCTTCATAACTTTTGGATTATGCCTAACCAGATCGTAAATATTTGCCATACTGATAAGAAAATGATATTGTTTAACTCTTATTATATTATCAACAAAAAGATTCAATGTATCTTGTTTCTTTTGCTCAAATTTGTCCTGAATACAAAAGTATTCCTACGCTTACGCAAGAACATACATTTCTGTATAGCAAAGATGAAGCATATGATTTTGTAGCTCGAGATTTGCTAGAAAAGCTGGGAGAAGGATTTGATCCTCGGCATCTTGCTTTTAAAGATCTTAAGACTGAAAATAAATACATTAGAGCTTTCGATCTTAGACATAAGGGGAGTCCCGTTTGGGATATTATGTCTCATTCTCCGGAGAATGAAGATACAGAATCTCCCGAACAGCTAGCATGTCTTGATCTTGATGTTAAAGTACATCGATACATGTCTGATAATTATTGCAATTGTCAGTGGAAATATATTACTGATAAATATACAACAGGTCTTGCTAACTTGTTAAACGTGATAGAGCTGTTCAAACTCAACAATCCTGAAGATGAACTAGAATTTAATCATCGTCTCTATGGAGACAGTGATGACATTAGTAGTGTGTATTATCATGACGGTCGAGACTATGATGCAGGACCAACTGTTGAGTCGATGACTTGGAAGATTGTCCCCGTACCAGAGCGTTGAATTGTAATGATGCACACGTCTTTCCAACACCTTTATCAGCTATATGTTGATAATTAAGAAACAATTCATCGACTAGCAAATCTTCGCTCAACAAATCTTCGCTCAACAAATCTTCGCTCAACATTTTTTGATAAGTGTACGTTATCTTTATATTAACAAAAAAATGTTCCAAAGAGATATAGACACTATTGAGCCAGACGATTTAGAAAATGCTTCAAACGGACTTTGTTACGTTCCTAATTTTCTTTATCATCAAGAGTGTGAATATTTAAAGTCAATAATAGATCAACAAATTTGGAGAACAGATCTCAAGAGAAGAACACAACATTATGGTGCTCGCTATGATTACACCACAAAAAGTCTTAAATTTGATGTCACGAAGATTGAAGAAAGTTGCTTGACTCCATTAGTATCTTACATGAATCCATTGTTTCAACAACTATCTTCATCTCTAATATCACAAATTATTGTTAATGAACATTTGCCAGGAGAGAAAATATCTCCTCATACTGATGCTAGTTGTTTTGGGCCTGTTATAATGACAATCACGCTCGGAACATCTGCCGTGTTCAGAATGACTAGAAAAGATGAAAGCTTCGATCTCAAACCTGCTGAAGGTGATTTAGCATTCTTACTAGTGAAGCTAGATATAAATGGAAACATGAAACTTTTCCGTTCAAGAAAGATGGACGAAGAATATCGATTACATTTAGATCTATCTTATAAACATAATATGTTTATAACTCTAGCTCGTGCATTCTCTCTTTAAACTCTGGTGTTACTATCATTTCTTTAGGAAGTTTTAATTCGGCGCCACGTTTTAGCAAAAGACGATGTGTTTCTAAATTTTTACCAAAACGAAGGCCAAAAGTTAAAGGAGTTTGACCCGAAATAGATAAAGTATTAACATCAAGTCCTCGCTCGAGTAAATACGCGGCAACACTAGGATCTGGATTAGTCGCTGCAAAATGTAAGAAAGTGAAGCCTTCATCAGTTGTTGCTCCCAAATAAATCTTGTTGTCTTCAAAAAATGAACGAATATCAGCTAAACATAAAGCAGCCACTATCTTAAATGGCACTTCATGTCGAGCACAATAATAATTATCATGGTTGTAAAGATATCTTAACAGCAAAGATGTTACTTGTTTTGTACTGACATCTAAAGAATCTAATATTAAAGACGGACTACCATGATTATATCCCAGAAAAATACAAACCATGAGCGCAACTTCGTCGCTATCAACGACGGCGTGTTCTATATCAAGATCTTTATTTTCTATCCAATCAATATAGTATTTGATGAACAAATTGTCTCGACTATACATCTTAAGAGATTCTAGATGATGTTCAGAAAAAGTCTTAATCATACTTGAAATATGTTCATGTCGATCTAAATGTTCATGAGACTCAGAAATAGCTTTTCTGAAATCTTTTTCCCATTCTATAATAGAACGTGGATAAAATAATTCGCCCACGCTCGTGACTTTGCTCACATCCCATGATAGTAGCTCCGAAGTAACGTCGTTACAAATACAACACAAAGACATGAATGTTTTCTCTATACATAAAGGTAAGAATAAAATTTCAATATTACATTTTTGTATCGCTATAGAATGTTTATAATGTAGCTGTGTATCTTATTGACTTTTAGTTTTGTTAAATGTATAACAAAAATCAATCATGGAAGATTTTCGTTCTGAAACTTACTACAAGTTCTTCCCAGAGGACAAAAATCTTCGGGGCCTTCAATATGTCAAAGGTCGAAATGTAGATCCTATCAAATTCGACTCTAGCAAAAATTGCGGACCTGGCGGTATTTATTACTTCAAGTTTGAACATTTTCCCAAATATGTTATTTTTGGGAAAATTATTGGTGTCATTCGTATACCGAAAAGAGTACCAATTGTTGATCTAGGAGACAAATTCAAGTCACCCGAAATATACATTGAAAATTTTTACACTTTTGAAGAATTCTTGAACGTACATTGCTCAGATTCGATTATTGATGAAGCTATTTTTGAAAATAAAGTTGATTCTCTGCCAAAGCTTGCTAAAGCTGCTACGTGTCGTAAGCTTTGGCTTACGATAGTGAAGGCAGATTACAGTTTTATCAAAAATGTTCCTCGCCAAATAATAGATCGTAGTTTCTATTTTGATATGATTGATCACGACGCTTTATTCCTAGAACATGTACCATACTATATGCAAGGAGCTGATATAGCTGATATAGCTGTGACCAAAAATGGTCTCTCTTTGAAGCATGTACTCCTTCCGCTCAGAACGAAAGAAATATGTGACAAAGCGCTGGCTCAAAATATTGGAGCATTTGATTATGTTCCTGATAAATTCAAGACTCAAGAGATGTGCAGCTTAGCTCTTTCAAGATATGACGCTCTTAAATACGTCCCTGATAAGTTCAAGACGGAACAAATGTGTATGAATGCTGTTATTAGAGATGGTTGGTCTCTACAATATGTCCCTGAAGAAATGAAAACATATGAGATATGCGCTAGAGCAATGATAAAAACTCGTTATGCTATTAATCATGTTCCTGAGAAATTTAAAACTTTCGAGTTCTACTTAGAAGTTTTTACTGGAAAGTCTGAAACTTTCGAGCATTGGATTTTTCCTCAGGAACCGGCTTTTTGTCTTGCCGCAGTAACTTATCGAGGAAAAGTTTTAAAGCATGTTGATAGGGATCTCAAGACACCAGAAGTTTGTCTTGCCGCTGTGACTCAAGACGGTTTAGCTCTTCAGTATGTCGATACAAACAAGAAGACAACAGCAATATGTGAAGCTGCTATCTCTCAAAATTATGAAGCGTTCAAATTTGTTCATAAAAATATCAAGAATGAAGCAATGTGTATTAGAGTTGTTGAGCAAGATGGAATGTACCTTGAATTTGTACCGAAAAGATTAAAGTCTTTGCAAGTTTGTCTCGCTGCT